>Ga0207990_1000657_pt1 | contig 19445 bp, 18 predicted proteins | sample ETNtaG_8_FD_185780 | JGI IMG/M metagenome (GOLD analysis project Ga0207990, IMG submission 185780) | Marine microbial and viral communities from oxygen minimum zone, Eastern Pacific Ocean - ETNP201406SV75 (SPAdes) (version 2) | ecosystem: Environmental > Aquatic > Marine > Oceanic ...
GCGGTCCATGCGAATCGTTGTTGCAATATCTGGCATTATTTGCTGCCAAGATAAAAAAACGCCGTTGTTTTTGGCTAATTTGTTTTGCCACTCTTTAAGGAGATTTTCATGAGTATCAGAATTTTTTACAATAATGCCTAACTGTGAGGTAGAGTTGTTATCCAAACCCGCGATCTTTCTAGCAAAACCGATGTCACTTTGCACAAAATGACCGTCAATCTGCTTTGACCCCGTTTCAAAGATGCCTTTGACACGAAACAAATCTTCAACCATTTCACCGTTAATATCATTTGTTGTAAAAACGAATTTTTTTCCAACCTTGATATTTAATCGTTGTGCTAATGTAGTTCCCACTATAACCCACCGGCCATCTCCTTGAGACAAATATTCTCCTGCAACGATTGATTCCGGTAAAAAAGAAATTGTTATTTCCTTTGATGGTTCTATCCCCATCAAGGATACTCCGACAGCGCCTTTGGCGGTATGTGCTACGCCCTGTAAATTTACTATTTGCTTTGTAGATACAACTTCATCCTTATCATTTAATATGCTGTTAATTCTTTGAATATCATCGACCCACAGGTCATTGGAAGGTGAGTTGCGATATTCGACATGCTCGTATGTCACATGTCCTGCCATCAGGCGTGCTACGTCATCAACAAGTCCTGCATAAAATCCCCACGCAATGCATACAAAAAAAGTTGGAATGCACGTGGCAATCAATATAGAAAATAATGAAATGAACGTGCGTCTTTTGTTGCGCCAAATGCTGCGCCAGGCAATTTTTAAAATCAGTAAAAATTTTATCATCATGGCTTATAGTGAATAGCCTCCACGGGTTTAATCCGAGCTGCAATGCTTGCTGGATAAATTGAAGCCACAATGCTAGTCAGCATCATTAAGACAACTGGAAGAAAAACAGATTTAAGTGAAACGTTTGCTCTCCATATTGGATCAAATACTATTCCTCCAATAGCAAGATTTCCTTTACCGCTAATATCAATTCCGTAAACTTGCAGATATATTGCTATGCTCAATCCAATCACAGTGCCTATAATTGAAGCAAGGAATGTTAACATGATTGCTTCCAAAGATACCTGTCTTATGATTAGCCAGGGTGTTGCTCCAATTGCTCGAATAATGCCAAATTCCTTCATCCGGTCATATGTCGACATAACCAATGTATTCATCACTCCAAGGCTTGCGGCAATAGTAAATATTAAACTAAACATCGTGAGCATAAAGACAGACATTTTCTCTGTCATTATCGCAATGGTTGGCATCAGTTCTTTCCATGTCTCCACTGCTACGCCAGCAGCCTTAGCAGACATAAGTTTTTGTATTTCTTCAGCTTCCAATTTTCCCTTGGAATTTAATGCTATTTCATGAATAAGATTATTCGTAGAAAATAATATATCAAAATCATCCCTTAAAATTATAGCTGCTCCTCTATCAATGTTGTCGGCTACATTTCCTAAGATGCCCGTTACATAAAAAAGTTCATTACCCAATGAACCATCAGCACCTTGGACAAATATTACCAATTCGGTTCCCAGTTCTGCTGCTAATGAACGGGCCAATTTATTACCCAATACAACCTTCTTTAATGATGTTTTTGTTAAAAAATTTCCTTCATCGATATGATTGGCAAAGTCGAAATATTTGAGTTCTGATTCTGGATCGATGCCCCAGAACTGCGTGCCAGCCGATTTTGTTCCGGATGAAATCAAGCCAAATCCATAGCTTCGCTCCACCATGCCAATATTATTTTCTTTTGCAACGGCTCTAATCTCTTCTACATTTTTTAATGATTTGTAGATGGAGCGATCATCAAGATAACCAGCTGCATGAATCTGAACTTCCCCGACCACAAGGTTGGTTGTATTATATACCGCTTTTCCAATTAGGCCTATAATCAAAGACTGAAAGATAATTAAAATAGCAATACACAATGCAACAGCTGTTATTGTTACATTCGTCCTTGTGGAGTTGCGCCATAAATTTCGCCAACTCATTTTCACTAGTTTCATTTACTGTTTATTCTCCATTATTGCTGCAGTTTGCGCAAAGAAAAAAATTCATCATCAATTGCAACATCAAATTGAATTTCCTCCCACTTAACAGTAGTTGATTCACCCGACTCATCTGCTGGAATCATGCTCATCAGTGTTGGAATCATTTTTCCATCCATCTTTTGAATATTGGTAAATTCAAGGGTGCGGGATAATAATAAGTCCTCGTCATAATAAATCATCCGTAAAGGAATATAATCATCAGCATATACTACAACTTCAACCTTGCCCCAGACAACAGCAGCTTCCTTGTTGGGTATGCATGTGATTTCTACAACCTCTTCATCATCCTGCATGCCTTCAAACGTTATGGAAAAAGTATAGTCTTCTGCCATACGTGATTGCTTGACTAAATCATCATTGGTAAAGTGCGATCCCATCCAAGATGAAGACATCATGGAAGATGGTATCTTAACCACACGCTTAACCTTCGGCATATAGTTCCAAACATTTTTATCAACGCGAAGTGTGGCCAATCCTTTTTCTTTCTTAGGTTTGAGAATTTTAAATAGACTTTTATCTTCATCTTTAGACCATTGTTCCAACGTCAAAGTCCGCTGCCAATTAACTGTTGTAACTGATAAAGTAATTATCCCGTGACTTGCATTTGACCGATAAAGATCATCTACCCCATCTAAGATCTTCTCCGGATCTAAATTGGAGGCATTGACATAATTTGAAAAAATAACAAAAATAAAAATACTTACGAAGCAAATTTTAAACATACTCTTTTGTATATATATATATATAATATTTCATTTAGTTTTGAGGAATTAGTCTAATTAAACTATAATTGTAATAATTATGCAAATAACAGACGCTGCTGACACTAGATTTCATTGGAAATGTAAGCATACTTGGAAACAAAGTGCCTATAATACGATGTGGTGTCTTATAGGGTGCAGCATTGGAGATTTTGGGACAATTTTTTTCTTTCAGATACTCAATATACATTGGTCCATATTAGCTATTATGATTTTAGCTATAATAAATGGTTTAATAACAAGTATAATTCTTGAAACAGTCATTCTTTTAAATCAAATGAAAATATCGAGTGCTTTAAAAACCGCTTTGGGTATGAGTTTTGTTTCTATGATAGCTATGGAACTCACTATGAATTTTACCGACTGGTTTTTAATGGGTGGCGCTATTTTAATTTGGTGGGTTATACCCATTATGTTGGTAGTTGGTTTTATTACACCTTGGCCATATAATTATTGGCGTTTAAAAAAATATGATCTTGCTTGTCACTAAAAAATATTTCAGTATATTTTTTTCTTTAATATAAATGCTACAATAAAAACTATACTGAAATCTCCGTAAGTTGATCTAAAATTTTTTTCTTTGCCGGAAGAAAATTATTTCCTATCCGTAATATCGCCTTTCGTACAATTTTTGAAAACAGCGTGTCACCTGTATATAATTTGACAATGGCATTTGTTCCTAAATATAATGGCTTGCTTGCTCGCCTATGTCTTAACTCATATCTTTCTAATATTTTTAGCGAACCGAAATCTAATTTTCGCTTCAATGCAAATTTTATTTGTAAAGAAAGTGTATTCTGTCCTCTTAGTCCTAGATTAAAACCATGTGCAGTTACAGGATGCATTCCCACTGCGGCGTCACCGATAAGCGCAAAACGATTCGCAACAAATCGATCTGCAAAAACACCTACAAGAGGATATGAATGGCGTTTGCTAAGTAATTTCATATTGCCAAATTTTTTTTTAAATTTATTTGTAATACAGATATTAAATTTTTCTTTATTCATATTCATTAGTATTTCAGATTTTTCAGCTGGAATAGTCATAATAATCGAAGAGGTATTTTTCATTAAAGGAAGAACTGCTAATGTTTCTCCGTAATTGAAACATTCATAGGCAATATTATGATGCTGTTTTACATGTTTCATTTTACATACAATGGCCACACGTTCAAAATCATTCAAAGAGGCTGATATCCCCATATTCTCACGTGTTTGAGAAAAACGGCTATCTGCTGCAACAATTAAAGGTGCCCGTATTGTTTTTTTATTTGATGTTTTAATAAAAGCGTATTGTTTTCTTGAACTTACATTAACAACAGAGGTATTGGTGATTATTTTGATATTTGATTTTGTAATAGCCTCTTTATAAAGCCCTTTTTTAATAAGATGATTTGAAACAAGATATCCTAAAGCTTCCTTATGAACTTTATGAGAATCAAAATGCAAAGCATAAGAAGAATTTCCATCAAGTACTTTTGCTTCCTTAATTGGTGATATTAGATCAGAAGAAATGCGTTTCCACACCCCAAGATTTTGCAGCATCTTTTTAGAAAAATGAGTAAGTGCAATTTCTCTTCCATCATAAGATGGTGATGATAGATGTTTTACTGATTGTTTTTCAATAACGGTAATTTTAAGATTTGTATCTGCAAGTGAACAGGCGAGGCTTAACCCTGCTGGTCCTGCTCCAATAATAACAATATCTCTTTTCACATTCTTTATACCATTAATTTTTTTCACTTACCAAAACCCTCATTGCTATCGTATACGAAAGCATTATGTTTTTACAACATAAATCTATTATCTTATTAATAGTTTAGATTATAAAAAGAGCAAAACTTTTTAAGCTGCCTTCTGTACAGGCACAGTCGAAAAATCAATAGCATCTTTAATTACTTTAAGATGAATTTCTTTTGCTAAAGTTAGTTGATTATTAATCATTTTATCAGCCAATGGGTCTTGTATATATTTTTGGATTGCTCTTTTAATTGGGCGCGCTCCGTATACAGGGTCAAATCCTCTCTTAGCTATCCATTTAACAACGCCGTCATCAAACGAGATATCTAAACCTTTTTCTTTCAAAAGAATGCCAAAATGATTAAGCTGTAGTTTAACAATTTCATTCACTGCACGTCGATCCAAGGCATTAAAAAGAATGATATCATCAAGCCGATTAATAAATTCAGGTCGAAAACTTTGCTGTACTATTTTCATAACCTGATCCTTTGTGTCTTTGCTTATCTCTTCATTGTTATTTTGATTAGAGGCAATGATATCACCGCCAAGATTGCTTGTTAAAATAATAATGGTATTCTTAAAATCAACGGTTCGACCATGACTATCCGTTAGACGTCCTTCATCAATAACCTGTAATAAAAGATTAAATACTTCCGGGTGGGCTTTTTCAATTTCATCAAATAAAATTACTTGATAGGGTTTGCGCCTGACAGCTTCTGTTAATACCCCTCCCTGGTCATATCCTACATATCCAGGAGGAGCGCCTATTAAACGACTTACCGAATGTTTTTCCATATATTCAGACATATCAATCCGTAAAACAGATTTTGGATCATTAAATAAGAATTCAGCTAATATTTTTGATAACTCAGTCTTGCCTACTCCCGTTGGTCCTAAAAATAAAAAGGATCCAATCGGTTTATTAGGATCTTGAATGCCAGCTTTAGAGCGCTTTACAGCTGCGCTAACAGCCTTGACTGCTTCTTGTTGGCCAATTACTTTTTTATTTAATGTTATATCTATATTGGCTATTCTTTCCCTTTCTCCTTCTAATAATTTTTCTATCGGCACACCACTCCATTTTGAAATAATAGAGGCTATTTCATCTTCTGATACTTCTTCAGTTAATAAACTGCCGTTGTGAAGTGAACTGGATTTCCTAATAGATTTTTCAAGTTGAGGTATCGTGCTATACATTAACTCACTTGCTTTCCTGAGATCTCCTTTACGCTGAAGTATCTCTAATTGGGCTTTTGTTTCTTCTAGCTGAGCTTGAAGATTCTTACGTTTATCCAAAATATTTTTCTCACTTTGCCATTTAGTATTTAAATCTTGTTGTTCAGATTCTAATTCTTGAATGCGTTGATCAATATCTTCTAATCTAATTTTTGATTCTGCATCTTTTTCTGTGCGTAATGCTTCACGTTCAATTTTTAACTGCATAATACGTCGATCAAGTTCATCAATCTCCTCAGGCTTGCTATCTATTTCCATCTTTACTTTGCTAGCAGCTTCATCAACAAGATCTATAGCTTTATCAGGTAAAAAACGATCGTTAATAAAACGATTAGACAGCATAGCAGCCGCCACCAAAGCACGGTCCGCTATTCGTACACCGTGATGTACTTCATATTTTTCTTTCAAACCACGCAGAATAGAAATTGTATCTTCTACAGTTGGTTCATCTATCATAACAGGTTGAAATCTTCGTGTAAGGGCTGCATCTTTTTCAATATATTGACGATATTCATTAAGTGTTGTTGCTCCAATGCAATGTAATTCGCCTCTAGCTAAGGCTGGCTTTAACATATTAGAAGCATCAATAGTGCCTTCTGCAGCTCCAGCCCCTACAATAGTATGAAGTTCATCTATGAATAATATAGTTGTGTGTTGATTTTTTGTAATTTCTGCCATAACCGCTTTTAGACGCTCTTCAAACTCTCCACGGAATTTTGCACCAGCCAACATTGCACCTAAATCTAGTGCAAGCAGTTCTTTATCCTTTAGGGAATCTGGCACATCACCATTTACAATTCTGTTAGCAAGGCCCTCAATAATAGCTGTTTTACCTACCCCTGGTTCTCCAATTAAAACGGGATTGTTTTTAGTTCGTCTGGAAAGAACTTGTGTAGCTCGACGAATTTCTTCATCACGTCCAATTACAGGATCAAGTTTTCCTTCCTTTGCTTTTTGTGTCAAATTAAGGGTATATTTTTCCAATGATTTAAAATTTGTATCATCATTGGGGCTTTTAATTGTTTTTTCTTTTCTCATTTGTTTGATTGCTTCCTGGAGAGCAGAATATGATAATCCACTGTTCTCCAAAATTTTTCCTATATCTGTGGATGGTTTTGATAAGGCTAGCAGAATTGAATCTATACCCGTTAGCTGATCTTTTCTTTTTTTCGCTATAATCTGAGCCTCACCAAAAACTTTACCAAGCTCCTGTGAAATGAAGATATTTAGTTTATCTTGTTGAATTACTGTAGGAATTTTTTCTATTTCTTTGTCAATATCATTTTGTAATGTGGAAAGATTAGTCCCTGTTTGTTGAAGTAGAGGCACAACAATGTCTTTTTCTTCAAGCAAAACACTAAGCATGTGCAAAGACAACAGCTGTTGGTGCTGCTTTTGTAGTGCTTTTATTTGTGCAGCACTAATTTGTTCCTTTACCTTATTTGTAAATTGTTCCACATTCATTGTCTTAATGTAGGTATAAATTTTTTCTGATCAATGCCTTGAAATTGTAATAATAATACCTAGTCCCATTAATTATGAAATTTTTTTCAAAATCAATCTTCGTCATATTTAGTTATTGATTTTATTCTGATGGTTTAAATTATTTTATTAATTAGTATTAATGCCGCCAAGCTCTGCAACTTGGAAATTCAGTTTAATTACATCATTCATAATTCTTTATAAAAATTTATTAATCATTCAAGGAAAAATACTAAGTTTTGAGCATTAAACTTATAAGACTTGTTTTTTGTTTACCTTCTTCATCAAAATTTGCCATATCTAACCATTTTTCATAATTTTTTTTAATTCTGTCCCAATCTTTATCAATAATTGAAAACCATGCGGTATCGCGATTATGCCCTTTAACAATGTTGTGTTGTCTAAAAATCCCCTCAAAAGTAAACCCAAATCGTTTTGCTGCTTTACAAGAACGCTCATTTAACGAATCGCATTTCCATTCATATCTTCTATAGCCTAATTCATCAAACACACGCTTCATCATTAAATACATCGCCTCTGTTCCAATAGTTTTTTTCTGCATTGAAAAAGAATAATGTATGTGACCCACTTCAATATTTCCTATCTTTTCTTGAATACGCAAATAACTTGCCATACCAACAGCAATATTTTGGTTTTTATCAATTATAGTATGAAATAAGGGGTCATTATGTAAGCAGTCTTTATCTAGCCATTCTTTAAATTCTATTAATGTTTTAAACCCGCCATAATGGAGATATGTCCAATCAAAATTTTCTGTATCCTTTGCAAAAGAGTTGAACAAATCTTCTGCATGTTTTTCAATATCAAGTATTTCTATAACACAATACCTTCCTTCCATTTTGGTCTTCGGAGGCGCTGCGCAAATCTTCCAATTTTCTACAGGTTCACCAATTGATTGTCCAAGATCGTTTGTCAGATTTTTTTGATTCATATTTTATAAAATAATTACCACCTATTAGTTTTAGAGGATATAATTAAATAATAATGAATTTAAATCCTTACATTTATTCACAAAACTTAATGAAAAAAGCAGAAATGGAAACTTTTAAAAATGAAGAGAGTTTTCGTGTGATGCAAAAAGCAGCAGAGGCTTGTTTTAATTTTATAATTGATATTGTCTCAAATAAAAAAATTTTAGTTATGTGTGGGCCAGGAAATAATGGTGGTGATGGCATTCTCATTGCAAAATATTTACATGATAAGAAAAAAAATGTAGCACTTTATGCCCCTCTTGGAATAGCTAAAACAAATGATTCCAAAAAGGCTTTAGCTTTATTAAATTCGAACACTCTTATAAAAAAAAATGTTAACTTTGAAGATTACGACATCATTATTGATAGTGTATTTGGTGTAGGTCTAAATCGACCCATTACTGAAGAATTACAAATTTTATTTCGAAATTTGAATAATTCTAAACCAAAAGTTATCTCTATTGATATGCCTTCAGGGGTACTTACTGATACAGGTCAAGTAAACTCAGTTGCTATTAAAGCTGATACCACTCTCACTTTTCACCGATTGAAACCTGGTCATCTTTTACTTCCTGGAAAAGAACATACTGGAACAATTGAATTATTAGATATTCAATTAGAAAATTTGGACAACGAGACAAAAATTTTTCTTAACACACCTCCTCCTATAAAAAAAATACACGATAAAGATCACAAATATTCAAGAGGAACATCATACATTATTGCTGGCACTCAATTAATTGGTGCTTCTAAGCTTGCAGCTTTAGCTGCCAGTCAATCAGCTTTGCGTTCTGGAGCTGGACTAACAAAACTATTAATAGCAAAAGAAAATCAAGAAGTGTTTAAGCCGCATCTTTTAGAAGAAATGATGATTCTATATGATAGTCAAAAAAAATTATGTGAAATAATTCAAAAAACTAAAATTACATCTCTAATTTTCGGTTGTGGTATTGATATTAATCAGGATAATTTAGAACTACTTAGATTTTTACTAGTTCAACCAATTGATCTTGTTCTTGACGCATCTGTATTTTCTTTAATTGAAAACAATAAATCATCATGCATTAATGCGCTTTGCAAAAGAGAGGCTACAACGATTCTGACTCCTCATAAAGGAGAATTCGAAAGAATTTTTGAAAATACAAATGATAAAATCTATGATTGTATTAATGCTGCTAAACAAACCAATTCAATCATCTTATATAAAGGTAGTGATACTGTCATTGGAACACCTTCAGGTAAGGCTTATCTTAACCATCTTTCTTCTCCCTATCTGGCAACTGCTGGCTCAGGAGATGTATTAGCTGGTTTGATTGGAGGATTATTAGCCCAAGGATATAAAGGAGTCGAGGCTACAAAACTTGCGTGCTATATTCATTCTCAATGCGGTATTAGGTTAGGAAGAGGTTTAATTGCAAGTGATTTGATAAAAGAAATTCCTAAAGTTTTAATAAATATAGATTCCAACAATTAAAAATATCAAAAGGGTAATATTAATTTATATATAATCTAGTGGTAAAGAATGTGTTTTTTTTATTTCTTTAAGAGCAATACTGGAAGACATATTAGTAAATTTAACTTCATTAATTAAGTGTTGCTGGAATTTATCATACTCTTCAATTGATGGAGCAACAATTTTTAACAAATAATCGGTACTTGATCCAGTTAAGCGATATGCCTCTATAATTTGATCATATTTTGATAAAATTGTTTTAAAATCAGTAAGCCATTCTTCTGAATGACTACTTACTGAAACAGATAAAAATACTACTATACTCAAATTAATTTTTTTATTATCTAAAACAGTAACTCTTGATTTAATAATTCCTTCTTCTTCCATTTTTCTGATTCTATTCCAGCTGGGAGTTTTTGAAATGCCGACTTTTTTTGAAAGCTCAGATAAGGGAATAGTTGCATCTTTTTGAATTATAGAAAGTATTTTTTTGTCAACATCATCCATCCTTTAATTATATCATATCAAAGAATAATTTTCTAAATATTTATTATTTTTCAAAAAATATAGAAAAGCATTACAATATATTGTATATAACAGAATATTGTTCTATATATGAAAAACGTGGTTAAAAAAAAAGGATTACTAGAACGATTAAGTAATGATCCTGTCATTTGTGCTGAAGGCTTTCTATTTGAAGCAGAAAGAAGAGGATATATGTCCTCAGGGGAGTTTGTACCCGAAATAGCTTTGGAGAATCCTGAAGCACTAAGAAATATTCATCGAGATTTCCAACATGCAGGCTCTGAAGTTGTATTAGCATTTACCTATAATGGTCATCGAGAAAAAATGCGCGTAATTAATAAAGAGCATCTCTTAGAGCCATTAAATAGAGCAGCTTTACAAATTGCTAAACAAGTCTCTCAAGAAGTTTCTTCTGGTGAACAAAATTTAATTGCTGGAAATATCTCCGGTACTCATGTTTGGGATCCAAATGATGAAAAAAGTAAACAAGAAGTACGTTTAATGTTTAGGGAAATGATACAATGGGCAAAAGAAGAAGGTGCTGATTATATTATTGGAGAAACATTTTACTTTGCTGATGAAGCTTATGTTGCTCTAGAAGAAATCAAAAAATCAGAACTTCCAGCAGTATTGACAATTTCCCCTATGGCAGAAAATATAATGAGAGATGGAATATCAATTATTGATACCTGTAAACAACTTGAGCAAAGAGGTGCAGATGTTGTGGGGATGAATTGTTTTAGGGGTCCTTCTACAATGCTTCCAGATATTAAAAAAATAAGGGATTCAGTTAAATGTCATGTGGCAGCATTGCCTATTTGTTACCGAACTAATGAAAAGCATCCTACCTTTTTTAATTTGGAAGATCACAATAATTGTGAATGTCCAGCACCACACGGAAGAGCTTTTCCAACAGCTTTAGATCCTCTTTATTGTAATAGATATGAAATTAGAAAATTTATTGAAGAGGTTTATTCAATAGGAGTTAATTATCTTGGCTTATGTTGTGGCGCAAGTCCTATGCTTATTAGAGAAGTTGCTAATGCGATTGGTAGAAAGGTTCCGGCTAGTAAATTTAATGAGAAAATGAGTAATCATTTTATGTATGGATCCAATGAAAGGATACCTGGTCATAGTAAAGATTATGGACCTAATGCTTAAATATAATTTTTCTTCCATTATAATAAAGTTATTCTTAAAACTAAAGGATATGCATACAAAACATAATCTTTATAAAACTTAAGAAAAAGAAAATTCTTACGAGACTACTTTCCTCTTAAAAATAACGATCGCGTAAGAATTTTTTTTATCACAGAAATTAAGTTATGAAATATTTTAGTTAAATGAAAGCCAAGCCCAGAAAATAGAAAAGCCTATTATAATTATCGCAACTAAAACTAAAAAAATTATTATTTCTTTTAAGGGAAATTTCATACAACTAATACTAGTTGAATAACAAGGATAATAGAAGTGAAAAGGATTGAAATACTAGATAGTTGAATAAAAATGATGCGAAAAATTGTAATAATAACGACAAAAATAATTAAATTAAAAAATTTATATTGAATAATATTTTTAACAGCTCAAACATATTTTATATTTAAGCCTATCTTCAATCATAAATTTTTTATTCGTAAAATTGTTCTTTTAAAGATTGTATCATATATTTGAAATTACCTGAACTTTTGTATAGTTCTCTCTGTTTTGTAGCTCCAGTACCTTGTTTTAATATTTCTTCTACAACTCTAATATATTTTATTGATTTCAAAGAGATCATTATTGGTTCTATTAAATTACAAAGATTTTCAATGGCTTTTCTGATACTTAATTGTTGAAAGGTCATGGGATCAATAAATACTCCTTCAAGCCCATATCGGACAGCTTGCCATTTATTTGATTCTAAAATCTGAATATGAGTATCAGGATAATCATCTTCATTTTGTAATGTTATAACCAGTGCTTGAATTAACGCCACTAAGGCTAGTGTTTTTTCAAGATTAATAGGAATATCACAAGCTCTAATTTCAACCGTGCCAAAACCTGGATGAGGTCTGACTTCCCACCAAAGATCTTTTACCGATCTTATAATGTCAGCTTTTATTAAATTGTTTGTTAGTTTTGTAAAATGATTCCAATCATTTAAATAATCAGGCAGTCCTGCTAGTGGTAAAGATTCAAAAATTTTTGTTCTATAGGAATAAAGGCCTGTATCTTCTCCTTCATAGTAGGGCGAGGAAGTAGTAAGAGCAAGAAGTAGAGGTAAATATATTCTTAACGCATTGTTGACTTTTATTGCTTTTTCACAATCATCAATTCCTATATGAACGTGGAGTCCTTGCGTGATAAAACGAGTTCCTATTATCTGAAGATCTTTCATAATACGCTTGTAACGAGAATTATTTGTAACAATTTGATTTTTTCCTTTAGCAAACGGGTGAAGACTACTGCAATTTATTGAGGCTTTATAATTTTTTAAAATCTCTTCTAGATGATGTAATGTTTGTCTAATGTCTTGATTAACTTCTTCAATAGTACTGCAAACATCTGTGTTAATTTCTATCATTGATTCAAAAAGTTCGTATTTAATTCTATTAGAAAAATTTTTATCCACGTCAGCAAGAACTCTAGGAGAAATATTTATTAGGTCTAGAGTATTGTCATCAACTAACTGAAGTTCAATTTCAACTCCAATTGTTGGATTTAGGCTGGAGTGAAATTCCATTATCTAAACTTATTTGACATGAAGTATCCTACCATCAACCGCGAGGAATGTTGACTAATAATTTGTCAGTCTAGTTTCTCTAGTTCTCTTTTTAAAAAATCGGCAATAGCTTTCATGCCACTTAAATCACACCATTCGTCATTTTCATGTATGATGAATATTTTTTTCATATCATATTCAAGTTGTTTTTAATGCACTCTCAATATCCTCAATCAAATCATCGACATCTTCAAGACCAATAGAAAGCCTAATCATATTGTCTGGTATATTTAATTTTTTTCTACCTTCTTCCCCAATAACACGATGGGTTGTTGTTGCAGGATGAGTAGCAAAACTTTTTGTATCACCTAAATTATTGGAAATATCAAAAAGATTTAATGCGTTCATAAATCTGAAGGCATTATTTCCTTTTATAATAAACGTAACAATGGAACCTCCTTGTAGCATCTGTTTTTTGGCTAAAGCAAATTGTGGATGATTTTTTAACCCAGGATAAATAGTTTTTTCCACCTTAGGGTGTTGCGATAAGTAATTAGCAACCTTAAAAGCATTATGGCAATGTTGATCCATTCTGTATTTTAGTGTTTCAAGCCCTTTGAGCAACACCCAGGCATTAAAGGGGCTTAAGGTAGGACCAGTGTGGCGTATAAAGGGTTTTAAGTATTCTTCATAATGCTGTTTGGATGATAAAATTGCCCCGCCAATACTGCGTCCTTGTCCATCAATGTGCTTTGTTCCTGAATAGACAACAATATCAGCTCCAAATTCCATAGGCTTCTGAAGAACAGGAGAGGCTAAAATATTATCTACGATTACCAGGGCGTTATGTTGATGAGCAATTTTAGCTACTGACTTAATGTCAATGATTTCCATTGTTGGATTAGAGGGCGATTCTAAAAAGATGCATTTTGTTTTATTTGTTATGTTTTTTTCCCATTGTAATAAATCTATTCCATCAATTAAATGCGTGGTAATGCCGTAACGAGGCAATATTTGATCAAGAATGTGATAACATGAACCAAATAAAGCGCGAGATGATACAACATGATCGCCACTTTTAAGGAAACTCATCAAAGAAGCAAAAACAGCCGCCATACCACTTGCAGTAGCAAAACAGGCTTCAGCTTCCTCATTAAGAGCCATTCTCTCTTCAAACATTGTTACTGTTGGATTGCCATAGCGAGAATAAAGATACCCATCCAATTCCCCTGCAAATCTTGCCTTAGCCTCTTCCGCACTATTAAAAACGTAACCTGAATTCATAAATATTGCTTCGCTAGTCTCTCCATGTTGTGAGCGTAGTAATCCTCCACGCACTAATTGGGTTTGTTTTTTATAGTTCTTATAATTTTTATTTTTTTTATCCGTCATTATTGTTTCCATGGAAGCTTGGAGTATTTCCATCCATTAATAGTTGAACGTTGATGACTAGGGCCAATCTCTCCCTCAAAACCATCTTTTACATTAAAACAATTAGTAAAGCCACGGGATGTTAGGAACTCTGCAGCATCAGAAGATCGATTGCCAGAACGACAAATTAAAAAAATAGCATCCTGCTTATTAATTCCAGATTCTAAAATTTCAGATTCAAAATTTACATTAATTTCCATATTAGGATATACATGCCAAGAAACACATATAGCTTTTTTTTGCAAAGACTGTAAATCTGGTACACCTACAAATAACCATTCAGGTTTAGTTCTTACATCAACCAAATATGAACCAGATTCTTTAGACAACTTTTCAAAACATTGCCGTGAATTAATATTTTGAATATTATTTTTTTTACTGTCATTTACATTCCACATGGTGAAGCTCCTTCCTCATGTTGGGTATGTTCTTGATTTTCAATCTGTATGGAATTATTTTTTGAATAGACATGATCCATAACTAGAAATAACAAAAATAATAATAGAAAAGCTACAGTAATATTTTTTTCTTTATTCAACATATCATATATACTTAACTTTAATTTAATCCAAAACTTGGTCGAAGCTTCACGCCAAAATAAGTACCAAGAAATGCAAAGCCAAACCACAACCAACCATGCAAACTTCCTGATGCAATGCCACTAAAAAAAGCTCCGATACTGCAGCCAAAAGCTAGCCGTGCTCCATATCCCATTAAGATTCCGCCTATAATAGCGGCTAACAGAGATCGTAATGATATATTAATTTTTGAACTAACTTTTCCAGCAAGACTTGATGCAATGAACGCACCAATGATTAAGCCGATATTTGTAAGAGAAACTGAATCATTTAAGATACTTTGTTGTAGTGCTTGGGATGGATAAGTCCATGTCCAAAACTCCCAAAGAGATACATTAAAACCTAGTTGTGTTGCGATCTTTGCTCCCCACAATCCAAATGCAAAGGTAACTGACCAGGGATGTCCTGCGACAAAAAGATTTGCCATGTTCAGTAAAGCTAAAGCTATGCCTCCCCATAATAAGGGCCAACTGCCTTGTAAAAAAACACTAATAAAAGACATGTCAGGTTTAGAATAAATTTTTGAAATTTCTTTGTTGTGTCGTTTTTCATAATATATCGTAATAAATGCAATAAAACCAAGCATAATCCATTGAACAATAATTGTTTGAATGGTGCTCATATAAGTAGAAAGTGAAATTATTCCGAGAGACGGCAAAGACAACCACCAAGGTAAATGCAATGTACCCAACAACGAACCTAAGATAAAAAAAATAAGTGTAATCAACATTCGGGAATTACCACCCCCAATTGTATATAAGGTACCTGATCCACATCCACCTCCAAGTTGCATCCCTATGCCAAACAAAAAAGATCCAACAACAACGGAAATGCCAATCGGTCCAAAAGTTCCTACGATTTTACTTCCAAATAAACTTTCGCTATCAAGAAAAGGTAAAATTAATAAAATAGCTAATGCTATGGCGAAAAGTTGTGATCGAATTCCATTGCCTTTTTTTTCAATAATATAATTTCTCCAAGAGCCTGTGAAACCAAAAGCCGCGTGATAAAGACTAACCCCTAATCCAAAGCCGATAATTAGTAAAAGAGAATGTTTTAAAGAATAACTAATTAAGAGAAATATTAGACCACAAATTAATAACGTCATTCCTAATATTAAACCTGATTTATCAATTCTGGATTGACTTGGAATTTTTTGATTCATTTAACCAACAAAATATAAAGATTTAATCACGCTGCACTTAATTATTTTTTTTAGGAGGAAAATAAAATTTATGCAGCGTGAGATAAATGGAACGGCTATATGCTATTTTCAAGTGGTCTGGCAGGATCTGCCGTCCACTCTACCATTGAACCATCATAATTCTTGACATTGTCATAACCAAGTACTTCACTGAGAGCAAACCAAGCCACGGTTGCCCAGTGACCTGTATTGCAAAAAGCAATTTCACCTTCTGTAGATTCTATACCTACTTCTTTAACCAGTTGCGCTACAGTAATGGCATCCTTAAAGAAGCTTGTATTGTCCTCTACCAATGTTTGCTGTTGCAAATTGAATGAACCAGGAATGGTACCTGCTGCTAAAGCCTTACCACTTTTAGATTTTCCTAAAAACTGTTCTTCCGGCCTAGCATCTACTAGAACAGATGAGTTGTTTGCTAAAGCATTAACTACATCTTCTGTTGTAGCTAGATACTTGGACTGGAAGTCAGCTTTAAATATCGCTGTTGTAGGGTTAACCGTACCAGTTTCAATTTGGGTTGGTAGCTGCCCTATCCAAGCAGCATAACCGCCATCAAGAATTGAAACATTGTTATGACCAAGTACTTTGAATGTCCAATAGACTCTGGACGCACTGCCGAAATCAGTTGAACTTACTCCGCCAGGAACGACAATGACATGGCTGTCATTATTAATACCTAAACCTCCAATTAAAATCTCAAGATCCTTAAGAGGTGGAAGTTTGCCTACAATCCCATCAACAGTTGTACGCCAACCATCTTCCAGATAATTGCTGTAAACAGCTGTGGGGATATGGCTGACTTCAAAAGCATCCTTTGAGCCACCATCAATTTTATTCCGTATGTCCAGTATAATCAATTTCTCATTACTTAAGTTACTTTTTAACCAATCAACACTAATCAAAGGTTCTGCGGCATATGATTTTAGGGTAAAAAATAAGCTAAAAGCAATAGTAATTATAATTGCAGTTAATTTATCTTTATTTAACATTTTTTCCTTTCTGTGATATTTTTTGCTAGTAAATGAAGATAAGCAAAGTCGAATTTATCTTTTAAATTCATTGGATCCTCATTCCCAAAAATACCATACACTTTGAAGGGATGATTTATGATCATCTCTTTAGCTGTATTTGTAATTCGCCCGCAATCTGATTATCAAATCGGCGAATATTTTACATATAGAACAATTTTCTGAATATTCAATTATTTATTATGACATTTGTTATTATTTTCTCAATATATAGCAATATATAGAACAATTTTCTAATATTACTGAATATAATATAATTATATTTTAATATAGTCACAACTCAACCATCAGCTGAGAATAATATTGAGTAAGATTATATTTTAAAAAGTGATGCGGTTAAATCGGAAAGATTGACTCATACTGTTTAACCTTTCCACTTAGGTCGTTCCATCAAAAATCTTGAATCAACTTCACTATATTCCGTGTACCCCATACGACTGATCGCTCGCATGGAAAGACTATTAATTTTATTATTTTTAATAAATTTATTATCAATATAGATCCCCACCACTTCACCGATGATCATTTTGTTTTGATTTTTATTTTTTGATGTTGTTTTTAAATCTATTTTTTTTAGGAGTCGGCATTCCAAACTCACAGGACTCTCTGCAACCGAAGGAGGCTTGACCATTTTTGATTTTCTTTTTTTTAATTTCATTAATTTAAATTCATCAATATTATTAGGGGCATCAATAGAGCTTTGAACAACTTGCTGTCTTAGTTCTTTTGTTGCTAGATTTACTACAAACTCTTTGGTAGCTAAAATGTTAGCAATGCTATCTTTTAATCCCCCCCGGTTATGATAAGCAGTTGCTGAAAACATGACTTGAGGAGGCACATACGCTATGGCATTAAAAAAAGAATAGGGAGCTAAGTTTGCAATTCCTTTTTTTGATGACGATGAAATCCACCCAATTGGACGTGGAAAAACTAAGGCGTTGAAAGGATCTGCCTTGAAAGGATGTCCTTTTTTTGGTTCATAAAACATTATCCGCCGAGAAATAAACGGCCAACAGCAGCATCATTAAGTAGGTCGTTCCCTTGTCCTGCCAAAACAACCTTGCCTGATGTTAGCACATAGCCGATATTAGAAAATTCGAGTCCTTTTTTAGCATTTTGCTCTACTAAAATGATTGTCTTTTTTTCATTGTGTTGCAAATCATAAAGAATTTCAAATACCATATCGATGTACTTAGGTTCTAATCCTATAGATGGTTCATCTACTAATAATATTGTAGGTTTCATGACTAATGCCCTAGAAATTTCAAGTAATCTTCTCTCACCTCCCGATAGAACTTTTGCTGGTTGATTTCGTCGCTGTTTTAATCGGTCATATCTTTCAAAAATTTTTTCAGCTTCTTCATATGACTCTTCTGTTTTATCTTTAATGTATCCACCCATGAGTAAATTTTCTTCAACTGTCATATCAGGAAAAACAGAATTATCTTGTAAAATGTAAGCAATACCAACTTTTTTTAATTTTTCCGCAGGTGTTAGATTTGTAATATCTTTACCATCAAATTTTATTTGGCCGGAGAATATATTTGTAAAGCCATAAATAGAATGAAGAATAGTTGACTTACCTGCTCCATTGGGACCAATTAAACAAAGTGATTGCCCTTTGCCTACATACAAATTGAGATCATGTAAAATTTCCATTTTACCGTAACCTGCATTTAAATTTTCAATAGAAAGATGAAAATCATTAGAAGAGAGTTTTTGTAATTTTAAAGAATCAGGAGCTTCTCCTAAAACAGAATATTGTTCTGTAGGCATTTATTGAGCTCCTAAATACGCATCAATGACGCGCTTATCATTTTTTATTTTTTCAGGAGAACCTTCTGCTATTAATTCACCATGGGCTAAACAAAATATTTTCTGTGCTAAACTCATTATAACTCGCATATTATGTTCAATAACAAGTAAAGTAATCCCAAATTCTTTATTTACTTTAATTAAGCGATCGATAATTCCATTAATTAATGTAGGATTAATTCCAGCAGTTGGTTCATCTAGTAATAGCATTTTGGGCTCATTCATTAATGCCATAGCTAACTCTAAAAGTTTTTGTTGACCAAAAGATAGGTCGCCAGCTCTAAGATTTCTTTTTTGATACAAACCTACAAATCCTAATAAATTTTCTGCCTTCTCATTTACTTCTTTTGGTATTTTTGAGAAAACTGAAAAAAAATTATCTTGTTTTGGTTTGGCACTAATTAACATATTTTGTACACAGTTTA
>Ga0207990_1000659_pt1 | contig 19396 bp, 17 predicted proteins | sample ETNtaG_8_FD_185780 | JGI IMG/M metagenome (GOLD analysis project Ga0207990, IMG submission 185780) | Marine microbial and viral communities from oxygen minimum zone, Eastern Pacific Ocean - ETNP201406SV75 (SPAdes) (version 2) | ecosystem: Environmental > Aquatic > Marine > Oceanic ...
ATCCATCGTGTCAGTTTCTCTTTCAGCATCACCCCCACATTTAGGACACTTTGTTTTCAGAAAACCCTCATGATATTTCAAGGGACTTTCGCCAGTCGGTTTGAATTCAGCATCATCCGGAAGTACGACGGGCAACTCGTCATAGGGAACTTGCTGCATGCCGCAGCTTTCGCAGTAAATAATCGGAATCGGTGTACCCCACATTCTTTGCCTGCTGATCAACCAGTCGTGCAAACGGAAATTAATCTGACGTTCGCCGAAACCCTCTTTTTGCATCGTGTCTGCCACCCTGTTGTAACTTTCCGGCCAAAGCGCGCCGTCAAAGTTTTGGCTGTTGACCATCACAGAACCTTCTTTCTGCAGAATAGGTTCGCTTAAATCAGCTCCGTCTGGAACGGAATCAAGTTCCTGCTGAGCAACAATCACTACCGGCGTCGGTAACCCGTATTTACGCGCAAAATGGAAATCCCGTTCATCGTGTCCGGGAACCGCCATGATTGCTCCTGTTCCATAGGACGCGAGCACGTAATCAGCAATCCATATCGGTACCGAATCCCCGTTCATGGGGTTTACCGCGAATGCGCCGGTGAAGACACCGTCTTTTTCCTGCCCCTCGGCGGTGCGCTCGATTTCGTTTTTTTTCTGTGTCGCTTCTTTGTAAGCCTCAACTGTGATTTTCTGTTGCGGAGTTGTGATCTGATCGACTAATTCATGCTCAGGTGCCAAAACGCAAAACGTCATACCGAAAACAGTGTCTGGACGTGTGGTGAAAACACGAAAATTCAAGTTATCATGACCGGAAACCTTTAGGGCAAATTCCACGCCTTCGCTCCGTCCAATCCAGTTTTGCTGCATCGTGCGTACTCTTTCTGGCCAGTCCAGATCATCAAAATCAAGTAGCTCATCCGCATATTTCGTGATCCGCAATTTCCACTGATTCAATTTCTTTTTTACCACAGGATTTTGACAACGCTCGCAGACACGATCTTCGCCCCAAACCTGTTCCCGTGCGAGTGTGGTCTGGCAATGATTACAGTAATCAACCGGCGCGTGTTCACGATATGCCAAATCGTTTTCAAGCATTTTCAGGAAAAACCACTGGCTCCACTTATAATATTCTGGATCACAGGAGACAACCTCATTTTTCCAGGCAAACATGTTGCCCATTGTACGCAGTTGTTTCTGCATCCGTTCAATGTTGGCATAGGTCCATGTTTTTGGATGGATATTGTTTTTGATCGCAGCATTTTCTGCGGGTAAACCGAAGGCATCAAAACCAATAGGGAAAAAAACCTCGCAGCCTTTCATCTTCATAAAACGCGCATAGCTGTCAGAAGGTGCCATCGCATACCAGTGTCCGATGTGCAAATCACCAGACGGATAAGGCAGCATGGTCAGCATATAAAAATTCGGTTTTTCCGAAGCGAAATCAAAGTCAAGCAAACCCTGCTCTTCCCAGTAGTTTTGCCATTTTGTTTCAATTTCTTGCGGAAGATATTCCTGCATGGTTTTTTCTTGAAGGTTGTTAAATTTAGAAATGTATTGAAGAACTTAAACTGTTTATTTTGCGTTGGATCACGATAAACTTCAATCAAAAAGGAGGGGTGAAATCAATCAGCGGAGCAAGCAGGTGACGTTCCGGCAGCTTCTCTAAGTTTTGGTCCCAGACGTTTTACAGTATCCAGATTGTTGAGAGCGTAAAGATGAACACCTTCCACACCTTCCCGCAACAGACCTTCAATCTGTTTTTCAACATGCACAAAACCGATTTCTTTGGAGGCTACCGGATCGTTTTCATGTTTGAGCAGAGCTTCGGCTAAATCTTGCGGAATGCTGACACCACACATTTCGGACATGCGCTTCGTAGCTTTCCAGTTTGATGGAGGAAGAATTCCAGCGACCAGAGGAACGTTAGCGCCTTCCTCACGCAACTTGTCTCTCCAGCGTAAAAAATAAGTGTTATCCAGAAAAAACTGAGTCACGATGAATTCAGCACCTGCTGCAATTTTTCCGTGCAGATGTTTGCGGTCATCATCTTTGTCCGGATTATCAACATGACCTTCCGGATAACCGGCTGCGCCTATGCCAAAATCGCTGTGTTTGCGAACCGCGGAAATTAATTCACCGGCATTATGATAACCTCCTTCTGGTAGAATAAAGTGCTCCGTTCCTAATGTTGGATCACCACGCAGCGCCATTAGGTTTTCGATGTTACTGTTTTTGAGTTTTGTTAAAACATCGTCTATTTCTTTGGCAGAGTGTGAAACGCAGGTCAAGTGCGCCATTACCGGAACACCCAGATCGTGCCTGATATGTGCCGCCATTTCGTGAGTGTTTGCACGGGAAGTCCCTCCTGCTCCGTAAGTTACAGAGAAATAATCCGGAGTATAGCCGTTGAATTTCTCCAGCGTCATTTTGAGTTTGTCCATACCTTTTTCGGTTTTAGGCGGAAAAATTTCGATGGAAAAAACAAAATTCTGTTTTTTGTAAAGCTCAATCAAATGCATATTTTTTTTATTTAAAAAGGACAGCTGCTAAATACGTTAAAATCAAGAACGCGGATCATAACCCAAGATAGGCCCCAGCCAGCGTTCAACATCTGAAACAGACATTTTTTTACGTTCCGCATAGTCTTCAACTTGATCCCTGTTGATTTTGCCAACTGCAAAATATCGCGACTCAGGATGTGCGTAATACATTCCGGAAACCGAACTGGCAGGAGACATTGAGTTGCTTTCTGTGAGTTTAACACCGACGTGTTTTTCTGCATCCAGCAATTCAAAGAGGATAGGTTTTTCAGTGTGATCCGGTTGAGCGGGATATCCCGGCGCAGGGCGGATTCCGCGATATTTTTCGGTGACCAAATCGTCCAGGTTAAAATTTTCTGAATTGCCGTAACCCCATGCATCCCGCACCTGTTTGTGCATGTATTCGGCAAGCGCTTCTGCTAAACGGTCACCGACCGCTTTTACGAGAATCGCATTATAATCGTCGAGTTGTTTTTCAAAATTTCCGGCAAGTTCTTCCACTTCCGCACCGGTGGTCAGCGCAAATCCTCCGAAATAATCGGCACGTCCAGAATCTTTGGGTGCGATAAAGTCTGACAAAGCCTGATTCGGTTTATCATCGGTTTTAGCTGTTTGCTGACGTAAAGTGTGGAACGTTGTCTTGACTTCCTTACGTGATTCATCGGTGTAAATGTTAATATCGTCACCGTCACTGTTTGCGGGGAAAAAACCGATTACAGCTTTTGGCTGAAATCTCCGATTTTCAACAATGTCCTTCAAAAGGCTTTGTGCGTCCTCAAAAAGTTTGCTGGCTTCCGTGCCTAATTTTGGATCTGTGAGAATTTTGGGGTAACGTCCCTTCATTTCCCAAGTGTAAAAGAAAGGTGTCCAGTCGATGTAATCAATCAAAGTCTCGACTTCTACTGTATATTCCTGCAAACCGAGAAAAGATGGCTTGTCAATCCGGCAATTTTTCCAATCGATTGCTGTACGGTTCTTCCTTGCGTCCTGAATGGAAAGCAATTTACGTTCGCTGTTTCGCTCGAGATAGGCTTTTCTACGCCGTTCGTGTTCTTGAAGAAGTTCCTGGGTGGCTTGGGCTTTGCTGGCAGGGTTCAATAATTTGCTGATAACTCCTGCGGCTCTTGACGCATCCGGGATATAGGCTACAGGGTGATCGTACTGCTGTGAGATTTTGACTGCGGTGTGTACTGGGCTCGTGGTCGCACCACCGATTAACAGCGGCAGCTTAAAACCTTCACGTTTCATTTCACCTGCAACATGCACCATCTCATCGAGTGACGGTGTGATCAATCCGGAAAGTCCAATCACGTCCGCATTAACCTCACGTGCGGTTTCCAATATTTTTTCGCAGGGTACCATCACGCCTAAATCAATGACCTCGTAATTGTTACAGCCCAAAACAACACCCACAATATTCTTACCGATATCGTGAACATCACCTTTCACAGTTGCCATTACTATTTTAGGCATTTTTGTTTTAGTGGGAGATTTGCTCTTCTCCTCTTCCATAAACGGCTCCAGGTAGGCCACTGCCTGTTTCATCACACGGGCGCTTTTCACCACCTGTGGTAAAAACATCTTGCCGTCACCAAAAAGATCTCCCACAACTTTCATGCCTGCCATCAAAGGTCCTTCAATTACTTCCAGAGCAAGGTCAAATTTTGTACGAATTTCCTCTGTGTCTGCCACGATATGTTCCGTAACACCTCTCACCAGAGCATGAATGATACGTTCCTCAACTGTTCCTTCACGCCATTTTGTGTCCTTTACAATTTTACGAGTACCTTCGGCTTTGTAGCTTTCGGCAAAATCAATCAGTCTTTCGGTAGCGTCCTTTCGACGGTTGAGCAGGACATCTTCGACTAGTTCCAGCAAATCTTTCGGGATTTCCTCGTAAACATCCAGCATACCTGCATTAACAATAGCCATGTCGAGTCCGGCGTGAATCGCGTGATACAAAAATGCTGAGTGCATTGCTTCTCGGACAGGATTATTACCACGAAACGAAAAGGAAATATTGCTTACTCCACCACTAACCAGCGCTCCCGGACAACGTTTTTTAATTTGCCTGACTGCCTCAATGAAAGACACAGCATAGTGATTGTGTTCCTCCATTCCGGTGGCCACTGTCAAAATGTTCGGATCAAAAATAATATCGTGCGCTGCAAAACCAACGGTTTCAGTTAACAGTTGGTAAGCTCGGCTGCAGACTTCAACTTTGTGCTCAAGCTCTGTTGCCTGACCGTTTTCATCAAAAGCCATTACCACTGCCGCCGCACCGTATTTGCGGATTTCACCTGCCTGCATCAAGAAATTTTCCTCGCCTTCCTTGAGGCTGATGGAGTTGACTACACCCTTGCCCTGGATGCACTTTAATCCTGCTTCAAGCACGGTCCATTTTGAACTGTCAATCATAACCGGTACACGCGCAATGTCCGGTTCCACCGCAATTAAGTTGAGAAAATGCGTCATTGATTTTTCACCGTCCAGCAATCCTTCATCAAAGTTGATATCGATAAAGTTTGCTCCGGACTCCACTTGTTGACGCGCAACGGCGAGTCCGGCTTCAAAATCGTCATTTAAAATAAGTTTGCGGAACTTGGGTGAACCCATGATATTAGTCCGTTCCCCGATCATTAAAAAACCAATGTCCGGATTGATGTTCAGCGATTCCAATCCGGAATAAAACGGAATTTCTGCACCAACTATTACAGGACCGGAATTGCTGTCTGCGGTTTCTCCGAATCGCAGTTTTAAATGAGGATTTAATTTCCTTGGGATTGAATGTACAATTTTTTCCGTCAACGCATTGATGTGTGCCGGAGTTGTCCCGCAGCATCCGCCCATCAGGTTGACCCAGCCTTCCTGCGCAAATTCGGCCATGATACCGGCGAACTCTGCCGGAGTTTGCTCGTATTCTCCCATGGCGTTCGGTAATCCCGCATTTGGATAAACAGCAACAGGGAACTCGGAAATATGTGCCATTTCTTCAATAAACGGACGCATTTCTTTCGCGCCAAGTGCGCAGTTAATTCCTAAAAATAGCGGTTTGGCATGATGGATGGAATTGTAAAATGCGTCCAGAGTCTGCCCTGAAAGCGTACGTCCGGAAGCGTCAGTAATTGTAACCGAAAGGAAAACTGGCAGGCGAATTCCGCTTTCTTCAAAATAACTTTCCAAAGCATAAATTCCGGCTTTCATATTGAGCGTATCAAAACTCGTTTCCAATAGGAGGATATCGACACCGCTTTCAATCAGCGCAACCGCCTGTTCCCGGTATGCTTCTGCAATCTGGTCAAATGTCACTGCACGGTAAGCAGGATTGTTGACATCCGGTGACATGGAACAGGTACGGTTGGTTGGTCCGATAGAACCAGCCACAAAAATGGGGTGATCGGACTGAATTTCCTCTGCAGATTTTCCAGTCTGATATTTTTCAACTGCTTTACGTGCGATTTCTACCGCCGCCCGATTGATGTCGGGAACGCTTGTTTCCAGATTGTAGTCAGCCTGCGAGATGCGGTTTGCGTTAAAAGTGTTGGTTCCAATAATATTTGCGCCGGACTCTAAAAACTCTAAATGAATTTTTTCAATTACGTCCGGGCATGTGATCGAAAGTAGGTCGTTGTTGCCTTTAAGAGGAGAGGGATGTTGCTGAAAAGAAGAGCCGCGGAAATCGTCTTCCACCAGACACTTTTGCTGAATCATAGTGCCCATTGCTCCGTCGAACACAATAATTTTCTGTTCCAGCATATTCAAAAGCCTGACGGCACTCGGTTTCGTATATTTCATTATAATTCTATTACTTGTTCTACTGCTCTGAGCAATCTCAGTTTTTGTTTTTTTCTGTTAAAGTATCTTTCAGCATCAAAGAATTAACTTTTCCTGCCTGACGCAAGAATGATTTGAAATAATTCTTCCCGCCGAAATGGTAATATCTCTGAGTATAGATGCTTAAATCCTGCTTCCTGCATAAAATCCAGTAAAGTCTCTTTTTCAAATCCCTGCCATTTGTGACCAAGTTTTTCGAGCACCCAGTCTTCAGTGTGCGCAGCTAGCTCCATCACCAATACCTGACCTCCCGGACGTAGAATACGCGCAGCTTCTTTAAATCCTCTTTTTGGATCATCAAGGTGATGCAGTGACTGTGAAAAGAAAACCACGTCTAAAGACTGATCAGGAAGGGATAATTGACTGACGTTTTCCGCGATTAAACTCACGTTTTTCAAACCAAGCCGGTCAATACGCTGACGTGCCGAGGCCAGGATTTCAGGATTATTATCAACTCCGATTACGTGTGCAGCAAACTTCGCCATTTCCACAGTCAGTGTTCCATCTCCACAGCCGAGGTCAATAATATCCAGTACCGAAGTTCCTGAGTCAAATCCGGATTTCCGCTCGCCGTTCTGCCCCAGTAAAATTCCAAGTAGACACGACCAGGCGAACCACGATTGTCCTGGTTCGAGCAGACGTTCATTTAATCCGCCACCGCTGATTTCACGTTGACGTAATACTTCATGTAAGCGTACCCGATCGTTATTTGGATCTTTCATCGTTGACAATTGTTCCTGCAAATAACTCCAAAGCAGGTGCAGTTCGCTGTCCAGAGATTCTTTTTGTGCAAGTTGATAAAAAGTCCAAATACCTTCTTTACGCTCCTGCAGCAGTTTCATTTTTCGCAAGTGGCTCAAATGCCGGGAAATTCCGGATTGCGCCATACCTAAAATAGTTGTCAGTTCACTGACGTTTAACGGCGTCTGTGAGACTAAAATTAATATCCGGAGGCGCGTTTCGTCTCCCAGTAATCTTAAAGCTTGAGCAATACGTGACATGATTTTCGGCGATAAAAAGGTCAGAAAGTCTTCCTGTTTCAATTAAATCATTATATATCAATACAATGATTTATATGTGAAAGCAAGCAAAAAGTTATCCATTTCTGTTTTAGGGGTAAATCAGCAGGGGATATACAAGAATAAGAATCCTATTCTTTATGAAGCAATTTCAATGGTGGAGCAGGAACTTTAGTTGAAGGAAGAATGGAAGTTGTGAAAACTGAGGTGCAAAAAATTCAAAGGTCTAGGAGTCAGCCTCTACAGAAAACCCAATTATCGGCGTGACTCAGTTCATGGTTCAAACTGTAACCGTCATAATCAAAATTCTGCAATTCTTCTGCTTCTTGCAGTTGGTGGTCGATGGCGTAACGCACCATCATGCCGCGGGCTTTTTTAGCAAAAAAACTAATCATTTTATATTCACCGTTTTTCCAGTCTTTAAATACCGGTGTAATTAGACGTCCATCCAAATTTTCCTTTTGAATGGCTTTAAAATATTCATTTGAAGCAAGGTTGATTAAAACCGGTTCGTCCTGTTTTGCCAGCATTGAATTGACAGCATCAGTGATCTGCTCACCCCAAAACTGATAAAGGTTAGCACCTTTTTTTGTTTTAAGCTTAAGACCCATTTCAAGTCGGTAAGGCTGCATCAGGTCAAGCGGACGTAGCAAACCGTAAAGACCGGAAATTATCCGCAAATGCTGCTGTGCGTAATCCAATTTGTCTTCAGCAAGTGCAGATGCATCCAAGCCTGTATAAACATCACCTTTAAAAGCCAGTACGGCCTGTTTTGCATTCTCTGAATTGAAAGGCAGCTGCCACTGGTTAAAACGCTCGACACTTAGTTCAGCAATTTTTTGACTGACATGCATTATCTTCATCAACTGAGGACAAGACTTCTTACTGACAACAGCAATCAGTTCCTCGGATTTTTCCAGATAGTCCGGCAGACTGTAATTCGCAGTAGTTGGAGGGGTCTCATAATCCAGCGTTTTTGCCGGTGAAATAAGCATTAACATCGAGCTTCCATTTGATTATAATTTTTTCCGCAGCCGAGATATAATTATTGTACGCACAGTTGACATCAACTGGCAATCTCTGATTATATCAAATTCACTTTAGATCGGGGGATTGTTTTTTCTGCAGTCCTAAAAGTCAAAGATCCAATCTGTACCAAAAACAGCAATCCGGAAATGAAAGAAATCCGGACTATCTTCAGCTACGGTGTCATTTCGAGCAGAGGGAGAAATCTTAAAGATATTAGAGTAGCCGCTTATACAAGATTTTCTGTTTCGAAAGCAATGACGAGGTTTCAGAGCTTTTACAAGGAAGTGGTTTTAAGTTTTTTTAACAGGACTTTTTTAATTATCAAACAAGAATTTCTCAGAGGATACCAAGGCTTCGCAAACCTTTTCGATAAGCTTTTCGTTTCCAGGGCACAACTAATTTTAAACCTCTCCGCGGAGAAATCCATTGGAACGCGTCAAATTCAACAGGTAGATGGGTGAAAGAAATTTGCTCAGTCTCACAATTCAGTTTTACAAGATACCAGCGTTGCTGTTGTCCGCGGAAGGGTTTCCAAATAGGCTGTTGATGAAGTATGTACAGCATTTTGCGCGGATAATGGTAACGTATCCGCGTTTTGGATGAACGGATGATGTTGACATCCCGTGTGCCGATTTCTTCTTCCAGCTCACGAAAAAGGGTTTCCTCTTCATTTTCTCCAGGGTCAACACCGCCTTGAGGAAACTGCCAGTTCCAGCGTAACTGACCTCCGTCGGACAGTGGTTTTTCTGCTTCACTCTTTTTGGGAACACGCCGGAACATCAGTACTTTGTTTTTCACAGGATCAAAGATTACCGCGGCTACGTTCGGCCTGAATTTTTTTGAGCTCATTTGTTTTTCGCTCTCAGCTCAAAATGTCGTTCACGAATTTTTCTCACTACATCAAGCACGGGGATATCTGGAAAGTCCTGCCAATCCATCAGTTTGAACAAGTATTTTTTCAAGCGTCCACGTGACAATCCGCGGTTTTCCCAGTTTAGATAAATTTCATCGTAACCAGCAGGCAAAGGTCGTCCATCCAAACTTTTACGCAGCAGAAATTTAATTGTGCTGTCAGGATAATTACTAACAAATTTAGTCATCGAATTTTGTTCAATGCGGCCGTCGCCAAAAACGACATCGCTGTCAACATCAATGGCTCCTTGTAATCCGCCTGTGTCAAAGTCAAATTCTTCATCCTGCTCTTCCTCTACCTCAATTTCATCAAATAATGAGGCAGCAGAAATTCCGGATTTTGCTGATTTAGATTTAGTAGATTCTTCCGTCTCTGCCTGTGTTTGCTCATCAGTACTTTCTACTGCTAATTCTTCTGCGCTTTCTTCTGCGCTTTCTTCAGAACTTTCTTCAGCAGGTATCGGCTTAAGCGCGGATATTTCTGTGTCACCCGCAGAGTCTTGTACTAGCTCTTCAACATCTGTAAGCGCTTCCACGTCTGCCGCAGAAGGAATTTCGAGACTTTCGTCAGTTGATGAGGTGTTTTTTTCCGGAAGAGGCATTTCCGGAGTTTGCTCCTGCAAAGCATCATTTTCGCGGAGGGCTTTAGTGTGATCACTGACCAGCGGAAAGGAGGGCGGCGGATTTTCAGGTACGTAAGCCGGAATAACAAAACGTCCCGCTCGGCTCTGTTGAACATGCTCAACCACAGGATCATAAACTGTCTGATCTTCAACCAGTGCCTTTATGTCACCGGGAGTAATCCAGGCTAAAGCATGGTTTTTCGGAGTCCGCACATATTGCCGCGCCCCCTGAATGGCATCTTCAGATAGACTCATAGTTTCGCTGGCGGATTTATCTATAGGAAAAATTTTCTGTTGAATATCTTCCAACAACGACTCTATCTGGTAAGCTGAAAAAAGCATGGTTAATTAATATAACAGTGTTGTTCAGGTCATCATGTTTTTGATTTTAGCTCTCTGCTGAACCGGTTCTTTCCGATACTGCATTTGCCGACTTAACTCTTCAATTTGTAATGAAACAGCTTTTTTTTCTCGTCCAACCACTTGCTCAAAATCCTGCTCTGAAAGCAGAATTTTTTCCAGTAAATCCTGCAGTGTCTGTTCAAGGATTTGCTCATCGGGCTTTAAATCTCTGTCAAATTGTGTATACCATTTTTCAAGCAGTGAATCTACTTTCTGCATGTCTTCAAAACAACGATCCTTTTGTAACAATAGTCCGTCCAGCGCAATTGGGTCAGTTTCGGCGAATTGGCGTTGTGAAAAGTCCAATAACCTCTTCAGAAGTGATTCCTGTTTTCCTAGCAGCAGTTTTAAGTCACTGTCTGTCAACTTTTTATTTGCCAATACAAAACTCCGAAAAAATCTGGCCGAGCAAATCATCGGGCGTTGTTTCTCCGACTATTTCACCAAGGGCATTTAAGCAGGAGCGTAAATCAACGGCCAGGAATTCTTCTCCATCAGAATTTTCGAAAATCTCCCGCGCCTGTTGTAAGGCAGCCAGCGCATTTTTGGCGGCCTGTTGCTGCCTGCGGTTTGTGATCCATATTTCATCCTGCTGAGGCAGTCCGTCCTGAGTCGCTTTCGCGAACAAACACGATTCCAGTTCATCACAACCGTCACCGGTTTTTGCTGAAATCAGAACCGATTCCATCGCAGAAATGGCTTCGTACCACTCAGGGAGTTTAGCACTGAGACGATCCTTTTTATTAAGGACCACAATTGTACGTTCCTGTTCAACATCATGGATTAAAGTCTGGTCTTCTTCCGTAAGTTGTTCGCTGGAGTCCAAAATCAGCAGGACGAGATCAGCTTTGTCGCGCACTATTTGCGTACGGCGGATACCTTCTGTTTCAAGCAGATCCGCGGTTTTTCTGATTCCGGCAGTATCAGTCAAACGGAAAGCAACACCTTGTATTTGCACGGACTCCTCAATAGAATCCCGTGTGGTTCCCGGAATAGTGGTAACGATCGCTCTCTGTTCCCGCAGCAAAGTGTTGAGCAGAGAAGATTTTCCTACATTCGGCCGCCCGATCAACGCTACCGCAAATCCCTCACGCATCCGCCTTCCCTGTTCTGCATGAGAAAGCATGTTCTCTAAATCAGCACAAGCATGATCCAGACTCTGTAGACAATCTTCACGTTGTGTGAATTCAAGACCTTCTTCCGGAAACTCAATACCTGCCTCAATCAGGGAAGCGGTGGAGACCACTTGTTTTTTGACAATATCAATGGCTTGATAAAGTTTGCCGTGCAGTTGTTGAGCAGCTAGTTTTGCTCCAACTTCCGAAGAGGCATGGATCAAATCCGCAACTGCCTCCACCTGCGTCAAATCGAGTCGTCCATGCAGAAACGCTCTTTGAGTGAATTCGCCTGCTTCCGCCAGACGCGCTCCCTGCCTTAAAACCAAATCCAGGATGGTTCTCAAAACAAGAGGACTACCGTGGCATTGAATTTCAACCACATCCTCCGTAGTGTAGGAATGCGGCGCACGCATAACAACGAGTAAAACTTTGTCCAGCAGTTCTCCCTCATCATGTATCCAGCCATACAGCAGTTTGTGCGTTTCCGCCTTTTTCAGCGGGCGCTCTCTACCTTTAAACAAAGGTTCCACAAGCGAAACTGCCTCAGTTCCACTGACTCTGATTACTCCAAGTCCGGATGGCTGCAGAGGAGTTGCTACCGCAGCAATTGTATCGTCAAGGCGCATTATTTTTCATCAATCATTGTTCTGCGAAAAACGACCAGTGGTTATGTGCATTATTACTGAACAACAGTCTTAAAACACGAGCTGCAGTCTGATTTGCCTGTGCGACGGCAGCAGCGGCAGTTTCTGTGATGATTTGGTTTTTAGTGAAATTAGCGATTTCCAATGCCATGTCTGTGTCCCGAATACTGGATTCAGCAGCCGTTAAATGTTCTGCGCTTGAACGCAGCACAGAAATATTTGTCTCCAGAGTATGTTTTTGTACTGATCCGAGTTGACCCCGCATTGATGATAATTGATCAAGAGCTTCATCCACAAGGCGAATTGCGTCAATGGCCTCTTGAGTAGAAGTCAGCCTTATTTGGGACAAATTTTCAAATCCACTGGTATTATCAACTCCGCGTCCCAGCACAGTAGAATGGGTGCTGTTCAGTGCGACTTTGATTTGTTCATCAGCACTTGTACCGGATTGAAATTTGAGCGCATTCTGCGCGACTGTCACTGCTCCGGCATTGCCTGTTCCATCACCTAAAAATGCTACACTCAATCCACTTGTTTTACTGTTTTTAAAATCTCCAGTCAGCACAAGTCCGTCCCCTTCAGCCGGTTCATCATTTATTGTTCCTTCAATGTCCTGTCCTAAAAATAATTGCGGTTCAAAAGGGTCATCGACGAGAATTCCATCTTTGGAACTGGTGATGGTGAAACCTTTGGTAAAACCGTACTCCCGATGTTCAATTGTAAGTTCTTCATCATCTTCATCATAGCGGATATCCAAATTCATGTTTGCTGAAAAAGCGGCTTTTTGCAGACGGTTCGCAAATCCTACTGCAGAAGCTCCTTCAGGATTCCGGACTCTGATAATTGCGCCGTCTTCTTCTTCCAGAGTAATTTGTAAACCGGAAGCGTCATCATCATCAAGGTCTTCTATCAAACTTGCGCGTAGAGGCATTTCATTTATGTCAACATCGTATCCACTCAGTGGAGAAGAGATTGTTTGTGAAGTTGCATTTAGAAAAACCAGTTCTTCATTACCGCCCATTCCGGTAACACCCTGGCTCCCGTCCAGCAGATTTTTATTACCAAAACGGGTGAACTGTGAAACGCGGTCTATCCCTTCGATGGCAGTACGAATCTGAAACTGCAGTGAGATCAGCGCGCCAAAATCGGTAGCGCCTTCATTTGCCGCGGTTGACGCCAACTGCCGCATTTCAATCAGCAGATTGTTCACTTCAACTAAAGCGCCTTCAGCAGTCTGAACCATTGACAGGGAAAACTCTGTATTCTGTAGAGCCTGCTGTACTCCCGCAATTTGAGCACGAAGCCCCTCCGACATTACCAGACTTTCCGGAGCATCCGCGCCGCTGTTGACCCTTTGTCCGCTAGCAAGACGTGTCAGCGAATCCGACATCTCTTTCTGCGCTTTCGCCAGATGATTAATTGCGTTGATCGATGCAATATTGTTTTTCATCCCCAACGGCATAATTCCTCATTAAATTAAAGATTCAGATTTATTCATGTCTGTTATGCGGTATTTAAACTCCGCTCACAGACATTGTTTTGATTAAAAATTATCGATGATGTCTTCGTAATAATTCTCAAACCCATAATTCGTCATTTCGGCCCTAGGTAGAAATCTTAATGGTTTAGCGTTTAAGCTAAAAAGATTTCTGGTTTTACTCGAAATGACACATTTCAAGAATTATTGCGAGATCATCATAAATAACTGCTCTTTCAAAATTTATAAACACAGCCATTCCGGACTCCAAAAAATGGAGCCGGAATAGTGTGGGATTTGGGGACGAATCCCCGAACCCTACTAGTTGTTTAACAAACGCAATACATTCTGCGGTAATGCATTAGCCTGCGCCAACTGTGCGGTTGCTGATTGACTCATGATCTGGTTACGTGTAAAAGTAGCCAGTTCCTGTGCCATGTCAGTATCACGCAGAGTAGATTCTGCAGAAGTCATGTTTTCTGTAGCTATCTGTAAACTGGTTAGATTAGATTCCAGAGTATTAGTCTGAAACGCTCCTAATTCACCACGGACTGTTGCAACCTCAGTAATTGCCTCGTCAATGATCGCCAGAGCATCCTGTGAACCTTGCTCAGTACTCACATCAATGTCCGCAAGTGACATGAAGTTACTTGCGTTTGGCATTTCACCCTCAGCAACCCTGCCGAGTTGACTCGAAGTCATGTTCCTGATTGAAATTGAAGCAGTGTGACCTGCATCCGGTCCAACGTGAAAACGGAGGCCTTCCCTAGAAGTACCGTCTTCAAGTGTTTTTCTGGCATTAGTACCATCCAGGAGTTTATATTGTCCGAACTGAGTGCTCGAAACAATACGGTCAAGTGAGGATAGAGCATTTTCAATCTCAGCCTGATTTGCGGCAGTCATTGCATTATCACTGGCGCCGACGTTTGCCGCGGAAATGGCACGCTGACGAATACTAATCAGGAGACTGGATATCTCATTCATAGATCCTTCAGCCGTTTGTACGAGTGAAATGGCAACTTCATTATTTCTGATTGCCTGCTCCATTCCGTTGATTTTCGAACGCATATGTTCAGAAATCACCAAAGCAGCCGGATCATCGGCGGCCCTGTTGACTTTCTGTCCAGAAGCCAGTCTTTCAAGCGACTTTGAAAGAGCGCGTTCATTTTTTAACAGGTTGCGGTGTGCAACCATAGACTCAATATTATTATTGATTCTTAGTCCCATCTTATCTCCTTAACTTTTAAGTGAGAAAATTAATTCCAACCATAGAATAAATGTATTCCCTTCCAATAGAATACTGTGGGAAAACAGGTCCAGATTAAACCATTCCTGTCTAAAGAGGACAACTCTCACTATGAAAGCAAAGCCCTTCCCTTGGCTCTTCAACGTGCACGGCACGCGAAGACTTTTATACACTACGGGCTAAATGTCCTGCAGTGTATGGGGGCACTTCGCAACCGAAAGCAGAATCATTAGGCTTTTAAATCAACCTCAAAATTCAGTTTCAGTCAGATCACTCCATGAAGTTCACGGAGCACCCCACATATCCGGATTATCACCATGATTATCCGGCATTACATTTCAGTTAAATATTATTTATCTTATAATACTCAACAAGCGTATTACTTGATGCCGAAGCATCTCTAATAGATCAATTTAACTCAAATCTGCACTTACTTTTCAGCAGTCCTTTGTCGCGAGCAGTTTGCGTAGTTTTGTCTCGGCCCGTTTAACTTTATCTGATTCTTTTTTTTGCTCCTTGGCCGTCAAAGGGATATCTAAGGATAATCCTTCCGGAACACGTCTATTAAGTTCTGTACGTAAAAAGTTTAAATTATTTTCAAGCCGCAGTGCTTTCAATAACGGCGGAGTCTTGAAGGACAATTTGCGTATTGTGCCAAACCTAGAATCCTTTGCGGTTACATCAATCAATCCCAGAGCATGCTTTAAATTTGCTTCATCCACCACTTTAGGCGGAGTTAATGCCGAAGAAAATGATTGCGCGTGTTTACGCATCTGACGCAGGAGTACGGATTTATCTGCCATTTTCGCTTTAGTCCTTTCGCTGATGAAGAGCAATGAAAAAATCTCATTCCTCTGATTAAAATTTTATATATTTTAATAAAATAATAATTATTTCAATAACTTATTAAATTAATCCCTTCATATTTTTTCCGGCCGTCGAATAAAACGCTTTCCGGCGAGATAGTTTTAATCATCCGTGCTATCTCACCGAAAAGACTTGGAGGATCGGTTAACGCACCACCAAATCCAAAGGGTGACGCGAAAGGCATTCACATCCAGCATCATTCACCACGTAACTCTGTCCGAAACACATCGCATTTCCGGTATCACTGTCCATCAAAATCATGTGTAGAAAAAAGACCATATTTTTTTCAGCAAGCACTTGATTACCGTGATAAAACATGGGCCAGTCCATCCAGTTTGGCGAAAATGTTGTGCCCATACTGTATCCGGTCGCATTTAGCCTATGCTTCCGCATTCCGAAATTATCACAAGTTCTGGCGTAAGCGTCGAAAACCTCACCCATCGGATTTCCCGGACTCAAAGCGGATTCACAGGCCGCCATTGCTTCAAGACACACCGCGTGCATTTTGCTATGTTGATCAGTCACGCGTCCAACTGGAATTGTACGCATCATCGCCGCGTGATAGTGCCGGTAAACTCCGGCCCATTCTAAAGTCAACTGGTCTTCCGGATCCAGTTTTCGTCTTCCGGAATAATAACGGCAAAGCAAAGCGTTTTTGCCTGAACCGATGATAAATTCATTTCCCGGATAATCTCCGCCGCCTCGAAATACTGCACCCTGCATGACAGCTAATAGCTCGCCTTCATCGCAATCGGCCTTGACAAGTTTGTGTGCTTCATCCAGCGCATCGTCTGCCAACTCTGCAGCTTTCCGGACATACACTAATTCTTCCGGACTTTTTATCACCCGCAGTCTATTTACCAAATTAGAAGCATCCTTCAGTTTGCAAAAACCAGCCAGGGCGGAGTCGAGCAATTTTCCATTTTTCGCGGTTAAACCGTAAGAGTCGTATTCCACTCCCAACTGCAGACCCTCACAAGCACATTCCCGTAAAATATCCTTAAGCTGCCTGGCTGGATTGATTTCCGGACCATCCACCCAGATCCGGATATCTTCCAAAATGGATGTGTTTTCCGCCTGCCTTAAATCCGGAGCACGGGTCAGTAAAATCAGCTTTCCATCTAGACCCAGATATAGACACTGAAAAAAAACGTAGCCGAAGGTGTCATATCCACTCAGATAAAACATGCTTTCCTGCCGGAAAAGCAGCATTCCATCCAGTTCATTTTCGGCCATCAACTCACGTAAGCTTTTTATACGCTGACCGAATTCCGTTCTCTCAAAATGTAAAGACATATTTCCTCGCAATAACTGTTAGAAATTATTGTCAAATCTTCACTGATGGCTTCGTAAAAACTCCTAAACAAATTAATTGTCATTTCGAACGAAGAGAGAGATCTTAATAATATCAGTACTTAAGATAAAATAGATTTCCCGCTTTGTAAGCAATGACACGTTTTTATGACTTTTTACGGGTTCATCTTCATTGAAATAATGACATTTATCCCCAGCGTTTTTTATCACTGGAAAAAACACGGACCTATCCCTGCTGCTGATAAAACTCTAGATATAATTCGCCATAAAAATAATATTTATCTTACAAAAATGGGAACACCCCGCCTCAATTTTAATATTACATTAGATCTTTCTGTCGAAAAACCCTGCAGCGGTTCAATGAGAGTTCCCCACAGATAGAAATATTTCAGTAAATAATTCTCAGCTTTTTAGGAACATTGATCCACACCAATGAGGGAATTCTCCCCTGATGATAATCGGTACTCCGCTTAGTATTCCACTTCACGCAGAAATTTATAGTATTCCACTTCACGCAGAACATTAGCGAAAATTCCACTGCCAGGTCACGAAAACATCACGCAGGGATTTATCAAAGCTGAAAACCTAAGGTTTCACCTTAAAGTTTTCGGGTCTACCCCTCCTCTAATATAATTGAAACACAGGACCATGGGTTTTTCCACAGGCACAGATTTATTCAGAGTGGATTTCTCCGTAGTTTCAAAATTAGAAACACAGGAATTCACACTGTTCTCCGTACTTAGGAAATACTATGGCCGATGCTTCGCAAAAAAGGGAGAGTCCCCCTTTGCGAGGTTTCGCCAGATTTAGTTTTCAAAGAGCTTCCATTCCATTTCAATTCCTTTGTGCGGTCAATACCCGCACGATGTCCTTAAAACGGCGGCTTGGTATTATGAAGCGAGGGTTTCACGATAAATTTGAAATCCCCTTGCCTGATAATTATTTAACGCATTAGGGTGGTCAAGGCTACAGGTATGTACCCAAACTCTGTTTGTTTCCGGTCCCCATGCATTTTCAATTGCAGCGGATAATAATCCACCACCTAATCCTTTACCTACGAAAGGAGGCAGCAGGCCAAAATAAGCCAGTTCCACATCCCTGTCCTGGGTATTCAATTCAAAATAACCTGCGGGAGTACCTTGATAAAGTAACATCCAGGTCTGATGTTCTTCACGATCAGCCCAGTCCCGCCATTGTTCTTCGGTCCATGACAACTTGTCTGTCCATTGCCAAATTTTGCCAACCTCTAGATAAAAAAAACGGTTCATGGCCGGCAATGCTGGTCCAAACTTCACCAGTTGTGTCTCCGGAGGAAGAGACTTTGGGCGCAATTCTTCCGGCTTCAACATTTCAAGATACCAAATCGTTTCCGGTTCACTTTTCTGTATATTCATTCATCTCCCGGTTTGCCTAAATTTGCTTACGCAGCCTAAGTATGAAATTAGTGACTTAACTTAAACTCAGTTCAAAATATTTATCTACAATTCTGTCATTGCTTAGGAATTGAGAAATATCGTGTTTATTTATCGGCCGCTTCCGGACTTAATTGTTGGATCAACTGGACCACTACTCCTGTTTCACGCAGTTCAGGCAGCACAAAAAGGTCATCTAATAATCCGACATTTTTTCCACGTAAAGGCGAAGGCATTTCCCGAAAGTGCATAAGGTCAATCGGGCGATGTTCCATATTTCTGGCTACTAAAGCATAGAATGCTTCATCTTCGGTAAAAATCTAACTCCAAACAGTTTCGAGAATTTCAGCATTCATTGGTAGTTGATAATATTCCGCATAAGCATGATATAAAACTTCCCACTCATGACGTTCATCAGGAGCTAAAACTCCGAATTCCAGGAAACTCATTGGTTGCCGATAATTTCCAATCAACGCAATTGTCCGCATAATACTCAGCGCAAATTACAGAGATCCAGTTAGAATTACCCAACTCTAATTTAGCATCCCAAAAAGCCGGCTGACAAACTGCACATGCCTCAGAAACAACGGCAACTCAAAACAGTTACGGCCAGCATATGCAATTCGCAGCCGGGCAAATCCAGCAATTTATAAATACAAACAACAAAGCCAAAAAACAGCACGTGGCTATTCTTTGGCTTTAAGTTGTTCCGTAAGTAATTATAATCCATTCACTGAGTCGGCGATCCGACCCTGAACCATCGTACCAGGCGGAGTAGAAACCAATTTCACACCTGAAAGTGCCCTTCGACTCCGCTCAGGGAACGCTTTATCGTAATATTTTAAGCTAGACGCAGTACTATAGAGCTAATTCCGGTTTTCTATTTGAATCACGCTTCAGCTATCCGTCTAAATTTCCGGTTTTCTACTTGTGTCATGCTTCAGGTATCCGCATAAAATTCCAGTCGGACT
>Ga0207990_1000662_pt1 | contig 19355 bp, 28 predicted proteins | sample ETNtaG_8_FD_185780 | JGI IMG/M metagenome (GOLD analysis project Ga0207990, IMG submission 185780) | Marine microbial and viral communities from oxygen minimum zone, Eastern Pacific Ocean - ETNP201406SV75 (SPAdes) (version 2) | ecosystem: Environmental > Aquatic > Marine > Oceanic ...
AACTACAGAAAACACTCCTGATTCAGAAACATCCAAATCTACCGAAGAAACAACTGAATAATATTTTAAATATTCATCTCTAAATTTTAAATCTAGTAGACATGATTACGGTAAAACTTGTTGGCGGTGCAAAAAAATCTTTTCTGCAAGATCAGTTAGTTATTGATGCATCTGATATCACTATATTGGAATTGTTTGATTTATTATTGAAATTAAAACCTGATAATTCCCTTGATTTTGATATCAAAAATATTTTGATTGCAATTAATGGTGTTGATTCTTCTGCGATGAATGGACAATCTACAATCATAAAAAATAATGATCTTGTAAGTATTATCCCTGTAATTCATGGTGGTTCTTCTAAAAAATTAAATTTTGAAATATCAAAAAAACAAATCCAGGTTACTGAAATAAAAAATCAAAAAACAATTGATGTAAAATTTATTGATGAATTACGAAAAAAATTTCCAAAAATTCAACTTCAAGCAATTTCAACCACTTTTGTTTTAAATGACTCTCATCTTAAAAAAATTTTATCATTGTCTTTGGAATCTGAAAAAAATAATCTTTTACTTTCAAATAAATTGGAAACTGATATCTTAATGCGATTTGCTTTAACAACACAAATATCTGCTGCAATAGACACTGTTGGAATAAAATCATATAGTAATTTTATTTTAATTGCAATAGGTAATAAAAAAATATTACAGTTACTTTCTGATGACGTATCATTAAAATCTGTAAGCATGTTTCAAAAAAATAATGACCTGTTTCTTAGAAAATATTTCAAGATAACAAAAAAACAACTTGATGTTGTTCACTCAAAAACGCCTTTAGAAGATATTTTGGTTGAAAAAGCAGCAATCTTATTCTGAAATACTACGTTTTGTTTTTTCAATACTCAAAACATCTGATTTTTTTAATATTGAAACCCCTGTTTTATTGCCTAAAATTTCGATTAAAATTACTTTGTCTGGATATTCAAGTGACACTTTGTTTTTAATTTGATTTGCTATTTTTGTAATGATTTCTTTACTTGATATGTCTGAATTTCTTTTTTCTATTGAAATTCTATATTTATCATCTTGTAAAATCTGTTCAGATATTTCTGAAACACATTTTTCTATTTCATCGATTTGTGTCTCAATGACTTTTTGAATTGGTATTATTCGTGAGCAATATCTAACACTCCATGGTTCATCTAGAATCATTTCTTTGATTTTTTCTACAATCTCTACTGGGACTAAACTTGTTTGGGCAGTTAAAATTCCAGACATATTTGTAATTGTTATTGTAGGTTCTGAATCACCCATCTCTTCTAAAATATTTCTTATTTCTTCTTCAGTTTCAGGTTCAAGATGTCTGGGACACGTTATAATTAAATTCATGATCTTAAGATTTCACTTTTACTCAAAGAACCTTCTCTAATAATTTTAATCTCTCCTTTTTCAATTTCAATGATGGTTGATTCTTCTGAATTTGAAATTTTTCCTCCATCTACAAAAATATCAAAATTTTGTATGGTTTTAAAACATTCATCAGGATTTGTAAATGATGGCTGACCTGAAACATTTGCACTAGTTCCTACTATGAAATTACATTTTTTTAACAATTCTAATGTACATTTGTTATTTGGAACTCTTATTGCAATCTTTTCATTTAAGTTCAACGATTTTTTTAAATTCTTATCAATTAATTTTAAAATTATTGTTAACGGTCCAGGCCAAAACTTCTCCACAATTTTTTCTGTAAATTCATCAAATACTGCAATTTTCTTTGCTATCTCTTTTGAGTATACTAAAACAGGAAATGGTTTAGAAAAATTCCTTGATTTAATCTGATAAATTTTTTTTACTGATTCTTTATTGAATGGATCACATCCAATTCCATATACTGTATCTGTTGGAAAAACTACAATTCCTCCTTGATTGATACTTTGTATTGCCTTATCAATTCCTTTTTTGTCACAATTTACTTTCAACATACATTATACTTTTTTTTGTTTTATTACCATTTTCTTTTGTATACATTTTTAACAGTGATTCTTGGTTGTTTGTAAAGTATGTCTCAACCCCCTTCAAACTTTGATGAAAATGACTTTGAAGATGATTTTGATGATGTCTTTGAAGAAGTAGTGAATTAGATATTTAACCCAAAATTATCTGCAAAATTTGTAAATGAATAATATGCTTGTAGAAACTCTCTTCCATTTTGACTAATTTTGTATTTGTTTGAACCTTGTGATTCTACTTGTTCCAAGAGGCCTTGAGAAACTAGTGTTTTAAGCAAGTTTGAAATTCTTGAATGGGAAATGTTTGCTTTTCTAATTAGATAAGTTACTGTTGCACCATCTTCATCTTGAAGATCATCTCTAGTGGTTGATAGAATCTCTCCAATTATTTTCATTCGGGTTCTATACTCTTGCATCTTCTTAATTGATAATACCTAAAATTTCTATGATAGGACGTTGAATATTTCCAATACACAAAAAAGATAAAAGAATTTGACAAATTTTATATTTTTTTTGATTTTGAGCCTATCTTGAAATTATTCAAAATCTTTATCAAATTTTATCTTAGTTAAAGGCACTTTACTTACTGGAATGAATAATGCAATCAATCCTGCAATTTTGATTACAATCGATATTGAATACAACATCAATTCTGGGAACATAAAAGAATACCATCCTAAAAATTCCCCAAATGCTAAAAATGCCAATCCTACTGAAACTGAAATTGCACCTTTGTTTTTGTTTTCAAAATATGATAACATTGTTTCAATAGCTCCATATGCCAACAAAATGAATGACACTGATCTGAAAATATGTTCTAGTTGAACAGACGATACTAGGAATAATGGGAAAAATCCTACAGATCTAAAATAACTGGATTTTGGAAAAAATGATTTTATGCTATGTGAAAATGCAATGAAAAAGTAACCTACTGTTTGAATTACAATTCCTACTGTTTGAATCCATCGTTCTATGTTTCCTGATTTGAAAATAAAATCTTCTACCATGTATCCTGACCATATCACAAAAAAACCTATGCTGATTGAAAAAAATGCTAATGTTAATCTAAACAATGTTGGACTACCCGTATTTCTAAATCCAATTAATGACATAATTCCAATAGAAAGACCTACCAAAAATCCTACAAAATTAAGTATATTTTCTAATAAAAATTCCAATTATGTTTAGAATACTGTTGAACTAATTATTTTAATCTGATGAATGATTTCACCATATTGTTAATCCCATTCATCCAATGATCCTGAAGTTTGACCTTCTGTACTACCAGTATAATCTCCTAAAATATCTGAATATTTTGATTCGTTATGTGCTACAAATTTAATATATTCTCCATAACTCATTTCTAAATCACAAGAACCACATTTCACAACTGAGTAATCCATTGCCAATTCCGCATCTTCTTTACATTTTGGACATTTGATCTTCATGCCCACATGCGTCTTTGATAATTATTATTACTTTACATTCAAAAAAAGATAAAAGTAGTTTATTATTGTAAATTTTCATGAGTCGTACTTGTACAAAATGTAAAAATTCAATTCCTGAGACTGAAAATCTTGGTATTGTTGCTGAAAAGTATCCTACATGTAACAAATGTTGGGCTGAATGGAAAGAATACCAAATAATGGTGATGAATGAAATGAAACTTGACATGTCTATGCTTGATCATAGAAAATTGTTAAAAAAACATGAAAAAATCTTTGTAGGTGTTTTATCTCCTGAAGGAGAAGTGATTGATTTTAGCAACGAAGATAATAGAAAACCTGATGAGCCTACAAACAACTAAAATTTCAAATGTTTTTTAGCATTATCTGGTACTACAACTAACAATTTTCTTCTTTCTTCTTCTTCTAACCCGTTAATGATTTTTTTAATTGTATTTGAAATTATTTCTTTTTCATTTTCTTCTAGAGTCAAAAATATTTCTAGAATTCCATCTAAATTGAACAATATCAGTTTCTGAGGATTTTGTGAAATTTCTACAATATATGCGGAAAATAATCCTTCTCTTTGTTCCTCTGAAAGACCTGCCAAAATTTTTAGCCAGGTTTTGAATAATCTTGAAAAATTTGGAAACGGAATTGTGGGCCCTGCTTCTAATGCATTGTTAATGACTTCTTTTCTATCTGGCTCTGCTAATGAAAAGAATTCCATCATTCTTTTTTTCAAAATTGGATTTCTTAAAAAATCTGGAAGACTAGCCAAATTAATTATAATATTACCTGCAAAATTTTCTCCCACCATCGATCTCGGAGAATTAATGTTGAATATAAAATCATACTGAAACACTTTAGCTTAAATAAACGAAATAGGAATTCTATATTATGACATCAACTGTGGTTGTTGGGGGGTTTTTTGGAGATGAAGGTAAAGGGAAAATAATCTCATATTTGGCAATTAAAGATAATCCTAAAATCATTGTTCGTGGGGGGGCTGGTCCAAATGCAGGACACACTATTAGAGACGGTGATAGAGTGTATAAAGTTCGAATGCTTCCTAGTGGATTTTTAAATAAAAATGCTAAAGTCATGATTGGTCCTGGTGTGGTCATTAATCCAGAGGTTTTAAAAAAAGAGATTGAAGATTTTGATGTTTCAGGACGTTCATTTATCGATAAACATTGTGGTGTTATTGAAGAAACTCATCTAAATCGTGATTCTAAAGGTGAACTAAAAGAAAAAATTGGCAGCACTGGTTCTGGAACTGGTCCTGCAAATTCAGATAGAGCGATGAGAGTATTGAAATTAGCAAAAGATTTTGATTCATTATCTTCATTAATTACTGATGTACCTTTTGAGATTAATTCTGCACTTTCTGCAAATGAACATGTTTTGATTGAAGGGACTCAAGGAACTTTTCTTTCTTTATGGCATGGAACATATCCTTTTGTAACTTCTAAAGATGTGACTGCCTCTGGAATTTGTGCTGATGTTGGAATTGGTCCTACTAAAGTAGATGAAGTAATTGTTGTTTTCAAGTCATATGTTACCCGTGTTGGTACTGGTCCTCTTGAAAAAGAACTTTCACTAGCTGAGGCTGAGAAAAAAGGATGGTCTGAATTTGGAACTGTTACTGGTCGTCAAAGACGTGCTGCTGATTTTGATTTTGATTTAGCTAGGCGTGCAATCATGCTTAATGGTGCAACACAAATTTCTATTACAAAATTAGATGTTTTATTTTCAGATTGTGCAGGAAAAACTTTGTATGATGAATTATCTGATGATGCAAAATCATTCATAAAAAATATTGAAGATGAATTAAACACGCCTGTAACAATAATTGGTACTGGTCCAGCTGTAAATGATGTTGTTGATAGAAGATAGGCTCTAAAATTTTGGATAAGTTTAATTTGTTAATCTTTTAAAAATCCCCGTGGACAAGTTACAAACTATTTCTACTACCAAATTACAAAATACACCTATTGACAAATTACCGCGATATGTTCAAGTAAATTCTACTTTAGAGTTCTCTAGACTTGTTTGTGCTCTTGAACGTGCCCCTCGTGTATCTTTTTTACATGATTATGAAGGGAAAAAAATTTTATCTGTACAAATGGATGTTCTAAAAGAAAAACCAATTGTGTATTACACTCCTTTGGAACATAATGGTCAGTATCTCTGTTATGGATTAAAAGGTGGAAAAGAAGAATCTACAATTGTTGATACTACTTCTGATTCTAGTAAACTTTATTCTCCAATAATTCGAATAAAATCCCTTCCAAAAACTTTGAAACCTGGTAATGGAACTCTTGATAGATATCAGCCAATTGAATTAGAAGATGTCTCTAGTCTTGCCAAACTTACTTGGGGTTTTGATGAAATCCCTTTTCCATTATTTTTGTTTCCACATAATGATAAATGGCTTCTTGGTGTTTTCATGAATTTTAACGATGAAGGAACTTCTTATTATTGTCATGTTGTATTAAACAGCGATCCGAAAAAACCATTTTTGAAATTTTCATCTACAAATGGAATAGAACCAACTTTTGTAGAAAATCCTTCCGAACATGGCTATTCGTATATCAAAATAATAAAATTAAAAGAGACTCATCCTCTTGTTGATTATGGCCACCTTCAAAACTAGATTATCCCAGATCTCAAAAACCAATGGAAAGGTAATTCTTGCAAATGATTATGATATTGGTGTAAAAAATTTAGAAGCAAAAACTATTCAAAATATTAAAAAATTACACCCATATCTGTGTGGAATTAAATTAAATTTTCATTTGCTTTTACCTTTGAGTGGTAAAGACATTATCAAAATTAACAAAACTGCTCATAGATATGGTTTACAAACAATTGCCGATATCAAATTAAATGATATTGGAAACACAAATAGAGTAACAACTGAGCATTTGTGGAATTTAGGATTTGATGCAGTTATTGCAAATCCTATCATGGGACTTGACAGTTTAAAAAATTTAGTAAAATCTGCCCATCAAAACAAAAAAGGTGTCATTACTTTATGCCACATGAGTGCACCTGAGGCAAAACTATCATATGATATGGAGGTAAAAATGACAAAAAAACAACAATTGTATCAATTATTCCTTAATTGGGCATTAACTGCTAAAGTTGATGGAATTGTAGTGGGCGCCACTTTTCCAAAAATCATTCAATATTGTTCTAAACAGGCAGGAAAAAATCTGAGTATTTTTTCTCCCGGTGTAGGAACTCAAGGTGGTAGTGCAAATGAAGTTATTTCATCTGGAACAAATTATTTGATTGTTGGTAGAACTATACTAAATTCAAAAACACCTATTGATGTTGCAAAGGAATTACAATTACAAAGTTTTGGTAAGTAACATTTGTGCTCTTGTAAGCACTGTTTTTGCATTATCGAATGTTGTTTTTTCCATCGCTGAATTGTAATCCATCCATGTATAATCTAGATGTTCATGTGATATCTCAACTTCTTTAGTTTTTGTTTCAGCTAAGAAAAACACCACTTTTTTTTGAACTAATTCTCCTTGAAATTGAAAATTATATTCAATCCATTCTTCAAAATTTTCTAAAAACATGATATTTGTAATCCCTGTCTCTTCTTTTGTTTCTCTAACTGCAGTTTCATGAGTTGATTCATCTTTTTCCATTTTCCCTTTTACAAAATCCCAATGTCCAGAAGGATAACGTAATAATAAAAACAAATTTTTTGAATTCTCTTTTCTAAATATGACAATCCCTGCAGATGTTTCTTCAATCATTTTCCTAACCTTCTTTTCCTTTCTTGAAAAGTTCTGATAGCTCTCATTAAATCAATTTTTCTAAATTCCGGCCAAAAAATATCCATGAACACAAGTTCGCTATATGCACTTTGCCACATCAAAAAACCGCTTAACCTTTTCTCTCCTGACGTTCGTAAAATCATATCTGGAGATGATTGTGGTAAATATGATGTATATAGATTTGATTCAATTTCTTTTTTGTTAATATCTTCAACATTTAGCATTCCATTTTTTATTTTTTCTCCAATTTTTTTTACAGCATCTACTAATTCGTATTGACCTCCATATGCCAATGCAATATTGAGAAAATGATTATCATAATTTTTTGTTGTTTCATCTAATCGTTTCAAAACTTCTTTTATCGATTCTGGTAGTGAATCAATTCTGCCAATTCCTGTTACTCTCATTTTACATCTATGAATTCTAGGGTCATTATACAATTTTTCTAGTCTTATTCGAATCAATTCATAAAGATGTCCTAATTCTTCGTCATCTCTATCCATATTTTCTGCTGATAGTGCATACAATGTTACAATTTTGATATCTAATTCCTCACACCAATCAAGAAGATTTTCAACAGCGTCTGCTCCTTTCCAATGTCCTTTTTTTGCTATTGAAAGATGTTTTTTAGCCCATCTTCTATTTCCATCTAAAATTAGGGCTAGGTGATTTGGTATATCTCCTCCTTGGATCTCATTTTCTAGTCTTTTTCCATAAATTTTGTAAAGACCTGATAATTGAAAAATTATATCTTTAAACTTGTTAATTTCTAATCACCATTTAATGATTAATCATTTCTTGAAGATATCAGTGTTTTTCAAAAATTTACTGAAGTTTTAAGATGATTGTCAATTTAATCAGAAATCATTTCCTGATCTTTGTTTTTTCTATATTTTTTGAAAAGAATTGTGGCTGAAATTAAAGTTACAGACAACCCTCCTAACAATGGTGGAACTAAAGTGAATGAACTTTCATCATAAACCATCAAGTTGGTAAATTGTAAAACAATTGGGTATAATGAAATTAAAACAATAATTCTCAAAATATCACTAATTTGTCTGTGAATTCCACCAATCCAATTACTAAGTAACATTCCTGCAAATATTGCCCCCAAACCCATCCATAATATTGGTAAAGCCCCTGCAACAAATTGACCAATAATTACTTGGTCTGTTATCTTTCCAACAATTTCTTTATTTGATTCCATTAATTCTGGATCTACTGCACTTACTCCAGCTGGTACTGATGATAGAATAAGCAATATCCCTGTAACCACTGTAAACATTCTGATAAAGCCCATTGGTGTTGGTTTTGACCAACTTGACCAAACTTTGTCTATATCAAACGCTCTAATCAAAAATGCTCCTCCTAGAATACTAACAAGAACTGCAAAAATTTCCGTTGTAAGTTCAAAGATACTTGCAATTCCGCCTATTAACAAAAGTATTCCTGGGACTCCTAAGAAAAATTTTGAATATCTAGAATCATAAGCAATCATTTTTAGATATTTTCCAAAAACTGCATAAGAATACTCTACACTTCTACTTACTTTCATTACAACCCGTTGAACCGAAACTACTGGTAAGACATTTTGAATTACTGGAATAACACTTTCATCATCTTCTCCATCTGAAACAATTACTGCACCATTGGCAGGAAAAACTTCTAACACCTTCCTAGTTTCTGAAAGAATTTTTTCATCTGCCTGCACTCCCCTATTCTTAACTCCTGCAATTGTTATTACTTCAACTTGATACCCCTTACTGATTAAATCTTCATATGTTTTAATTGCTGAAAAAATAGAATTTGAATCTGCATCTTCAGGATCTTCTAATGCTAATCTTTGTGCTGCCTCAATACATGCATCTCTACCTATAACCGGTGTTTTGATTCCAGCCTTTTCTCCTACGTCATTATCTCTATCAACACAAATGACAAGTAATTTGTTTGCAGTAGATGCGTTGACATCTTTTTCAACCTTGCCTGAATGTTGTGACATTCTATTTTTACTACTTAATTGCTTTTTAACGATTTCCAACAACTATGATTCGTAAAATTTGGTTTTGAGGCTAATTGGGTCTTGTCTGATCTGAAATTTTGATAAATTCCTTGAATTCTTCTTTTAATGATTCTATTTCCTGTATTTGCTCTGTTAATTCTTCTTGTGAGCTCTCTTTTTCAATCAAATTTGCTAAAACTTTAGTCTCTCCAATATACACATTGAATTTTTTCATTGCATCCATGTAGCTAATGTAGCTATCCTGCCATTCTTCAGGTGGTTTTGATGTTACAAATTCACTGATTTGTGCAGTTACTTGTGATGATGTTACTTCAACTACCGAATTGTAATCTTTTGGAGAAATCTCCTCGTTTAGAAGATTTTGATATTCCATCTCAATCGATTCTTGTAATACCTCGTGAATATTTTTGACTCCGTCAATATATCCTCCATAATCTGATACTACAAATGTTGTTTCATTATTTTCTGGAACCATCCATAAGAGAAAACTTGCACCCGTAATTGCAGCTAGAATAATTATTGTGACAGTTATTCCTTTTTTTGATGCCATTTTATTATATCATAATTAAGGCGTTTATAACTGATAATTTTTCTAAGAATTTCCAATTATTTGATGAATTATATAAAAAACCCAATAGATTGATCACTTGATTAAATATTTTTCAAAAATATTTATAAAATTTGAAATTTTTAGGAATTTCTGTTTTTTTACACGTAAAAAAATTTACGCACATCTAGTCTATAGTTAATTAATTTTCACATCCTCTTCCTAAATACCACCAAGTTTGATGAATTCTAGAATGGTAACAGCATATTGCGTAAAATGCAGAGAAAAAAGGGATATCAAAGATCCCCAAGAAACTAAACTAAAGAATGGACGTCCTGCCGTAAAAGGTACATGTCCAACATGTGGAACTAATGTATTCCGTATTGGCGCAATGCCAAAAGAATAATCTTAGAAAAAAATCCACACGACTTCTCTTTTTCAAAACCAATATAGGGTCTAGTCTATACTATTTTTCAGTGACTAAAACAGACTATGAAAATTTACTTAAACGAATTGAAGATAAGTTGGGTGATCCAAACAAAGAAACTTCTGAACGATTTGAACTTCCTATTGTAGATGTAATGTGGGAGGGTCAAAAGACATTCTTGCGTAATTTTTCAGAATTCCCTAAGAAACTTCGTAGAGATCCTGACAAAGTTTTACAATACCTCTCAAAAGAATTTGCTGTTCCTGCTGAACAACTTGGTGATAAGGCCATGTTTGTAGGAAGGAGGGCTCCTGATGATTTTACAAGACTGTTTCAAATTTATGTTAAAGATTATCTAGAATGTCCAACGTGTAAAAGTCCTGATACAAAAATACTAAAAGAAAACAGAATTTCATTTTTGATTTGTGAAGCATGTGGTGCTAAATCAACTTTGAAAGGCAAATATGCATAATGCAATTTTCTGTAAAAGTTACTAGTTATCAAAATAGTACGACGCTCAATATTTGCGATGCTGAACTATTGGGAAAAAAGATTGTCCAGGATGATTTAACAATGAAAATCAGTGAAAATTATTACGGTGAAAAATTTGTTGAAGAAGAAGAAGCAAAAATATTGTTACTAAATTCATCTATAATTAACATGGTTGGTACAAAAACAATTTCTTTGTCTATAGCACTAGGAGTAGGTTCTGAAGATGGAATTAAAATGGTATCTGGAGTTCCTTTTTTACTAATTTTTAAAACATAATATGCTCTCAATTTTATTTAATTTATTATTCGAACAGGAATCAATTTTATTTAGTATGGAGAATACAATTCAATGACTGATATAATTAGTAGAAAATTAGAATCTAAAATTGATAATAAGTTAAATTCAAAATCAAAACGAAAACATTTGGAAGATGGTTTTAAAAAAGGAAAAGTTGTCAATGAAGTTTTAGATAAACCTACTGTGATGACTCTTTACAAAATGATAAAAGATCATATTATTGCATATGTAAACGGAGCTGTAAGTGCAGGTAAGGAATCTGTTCTTTTTTGGGGTGTTGATGAAAACGATGTTAGTGTTGCTTTGAAAATTTATTTGGTAAGTACTTCAAATTTTAAAAAACGAGAACCGTATATTTTGGGAGATCCTAGATTTTCTCATTTGAAAAAAGGTACTAAAAATTTAGTTTATCTTTGGGCGAGAAAAGAATTCCGTAATTTAACTCAGTGCTATGATGCTGGAATTCCTGTTCCAAATCCCAGAAGTGTATCAAATAATGTTCTTGCAATGGATTTTGTAGGCACAAATGGTTCTCCTTGCAAACAATTACTAACTTCAGAAGTAAATGAAAATGATTATGGACAAGCAATTTCAATAATTAAAGACATGTATCATAAAGCAAAATTAGTTCATGGTGATTTTTCTGAATACAATATTTTCAAAACAACTGATGGTTTGATAGTTTTTGATTTGGGTTCTGCAGTTGATCTTCGACATCCTAATTCCACTGGATTCCTTAAAAGAGATATTAGTAACATTACAAAATTCTTTAACAAAAGAGGCATTCAAGTTGAAGATCCAGAAACATTATTTGAGGAAATTACAAAATGAGTTTTGAAAAAGTACTTCGCATTCCTAATGATCGAATTGCTGTTTTAATTGGAAAATCTGGTAGTGTCAAATTAAAAATTGAACAATATTGTCATATCTCTTTGGATATTGACGGAGATACTGGTGAAGTTTTAATAAAATCTACTGGTGATGTTGAAAAAATTGAACCTTTCAAAGCAATGGAAATTGTAACAGCAATTGGTAGAGGATTTTCGCCTGAAAATGCTATGACTTTGTTACAGGGTGAAAACACATTACATGTAATTGATCTTAGAGAGTTTGCTGGGAAGTCTAGCGCAAGCATTGAAAGGATAAAAGGGAGAATTATTGGAGAAAGCGGTAGAGCAAGACGAAATATGGAAAATCTTACTAGTACACATATCTCAGTTTATGGAAAAACCGTTTCAATTATTGGTGATTCTACCAAATTACGATTAGCTGTTGATGCAATTTCTGCTATTTCTAGTGGTGGAATGCATGGTGCAGTTTATGATAAATTAGAAGCTGCAAATAGAAAAACAAAACAAGAAAAAATGCAATTATGGGAAAACCAAGATGTCTTCTATTAAAGAAAAATTTAATCAAATTTCACCAAGTGAATTTTTCTACAGTAATCGAGATTTAGCTGGATTTAGTAATCCTACGCGTTCTTTATACACTGCAGTTAGAGAATTTGTTGAAAATGCGTTAGATGCATGTGATCAAAAAGGTATCTTGCCCGATGTTCATTTAACAATCAAGGCTGTTGATCCTGAAAAATCTGACCCGAAACCTTACATTTTAACTGTAAAAGATAACGGTCCTGGGATTGACGCTGAACATATTCCTCTGGCATTTGGAACTGTTCTATATGGTTCAAAATTTGGTCTAAAACAAGCGAGAGGAATGTTTGGACTTGGTGCTACTATGGCAATTCTATATGGTCAAATTACCACAAACAAACCTGTAATTGTTAAAAGCTCAGCTGATGGTAAGATTCAAAATCAATTTGAAATATTATTAGATATTCAAAAAAATAAACCTGTTATTGTTAAGCACACAACAAGAGAAATTTCAAAAAAAGGACTCAGTGTTAGTATTTGTTTAGAGGGTGATTATTCCAAGGCAGGAAACAAAATTAGAGATTATGTTTATGAAACTTCTTTGATTACCCCTTATGCTTCAATAACTTTTGATGATCCTAAAGGACAAAAATTCAGCAACCCTCGATTTGTAAAAGATATCCCTGCACCTCCAACAATAATTAAACCACATCCTCATGGAATTGATGTTGAACGTATTAGACGTATGATTGTTGAATCACAATTTGAAATTCCAACAATTGATGATGCAATGATTGAAAAACTAAGAAAAGATTTAGTTTTATCTAAAAAAAATCTTAGTTTCACTTCGATAATGGATAAAGCGAAGAAAAAATGGAAAAATCTTCCACGTCAAGTCCGAGTTGTAATTGCATTGATATCATTTTTAAAAATGGATTTTGAAAAATTACGTAAAATTAGAATTGAAGATATTGATATGCCAAACAAAAAATTGTTTTATTGGGATTTTGGTGATTCCCAATCAAAATCAGTTGATATGGATTCTGAAAGTCAATATTACAAACAACTAACTAATACTGTTCAGGGTGAACCTCTTACAACATTTTTAACTAAAAGATTTCAACGCATAGGTCCAACTACTGCAGTTAAATTTGCAAAATTTGCTAAATTCAAACCTGAAAAAAGAATGGGAACTTTGACAAATCAGGAACTTGTCAATCTAAGTGATGCACTTCAAAAATTTGAAGATTTCATGGCTCCTGATTCTAGTTGTTTAGCACCATTGGGTGCGGAACCTTTGGAAAAAGGAATTAAAAAATTCTTTAATCCTGATTTCACTGCTGTAGTACAACGTCCTGCATCTGCATATTCTGGATTCCCTTTCATTATTGAAATGGGAATAGCTTTTGGAGGTGACATAAAATCTGGTGGACCTCATGTTTATCGATATGCAAATAGAATTCCTCTCCTTTATGATGAGGGAAGTGATGTAGTTCTCAAAGTTGTTAATGATACTGATTGGGGTCGATACAAGATAAAAGGTGAACCTCCATTCATAATTGTATCCCATATTTGTTCAACTAGAATTCCTTACAAAACTGCAGGAAAAGAAAATGTTGCTGATAGACAAGAAATTGAACGAGAGTTAAGATTGGCATTACAATTTTTGTCAAGAAAATTGGCATCGTTTATGTCAAAACGAGGTCAAGCTGAAATGGCAAAAAAAAGAGCAAACTTATACGCAAAATATATCCCATTAATTGCAGAATTTTGTACAGAGCTTGCTGGAAAGAAAAAAGCCCCTAATTTCCAAAAAATATTAGATGTAGAAAAAGCATCTCAACCAAAATTAGTATCGGAGGAAAATGAAATTGAAAACAAGTAAATCAAAACAACGAAGCAAAAAAGCTGAAGATAAACAGAAGATTATTCTTGAGATATTGAAAAGTCATGGGGCAAAAGTTTACGATGACTTGAATGATGGCCAATTTCCAAAATTTTCGATTCCTAGTAGATCTGTAGGTAACATAGTTTATGACAAAAAACTTAGACAATACATTCTTGGTAATAATTCTGCTTTAAGGAGTTCAAAAAATTCTGCCCAATTAAGATCTTTTACACAATTAATGTGGCTTGCATTTTTTGCAAATAGATTAACACATGAGAAAAAATCATCTACTTTAAGAGATGTTTATTATTCATCTCAGGCTTTTGCTGTAGAGTTTGATGATCAATCTGAATCAGATAATATTATTGTAGATTTAGAGGCAGTAACTTCCAGACCTCGAGAAGATTTTCATATTTTTCCTGAAGAACGAAGTTCCATTTTTGGTGATTTGAACATAGAGTATACTATTCCGGGTTATGAAGGAAAGACGATGAATCTATCTAATCATCCTGATGGTTATTCTATTGGACCTAGTTTGACTACTGCTGAATTAGTTGATACTAGTGCAGAAATTGTTATTGCAATTGAAAAAGGTGGTCTTTTTACACGATTTGTTGAAGAACAGATTGATAAGAAATTCAAATCTATAATTATCAATACCGGTGGACAAGCTCCTCGTTCAACAAGAACTTTGTTGAAAAGAATTCATGATGAAATGAAACTTCCTGTTATTGTTTTGACAGATGGTGATGTGTATGGAGAACATATTGCAATGGTCATTAAATCTGGTTCGGCCAATGCTGCACATTTAAGAGAATTAACTGTCCCTGATGCAAAATGGGTTGGAGTCTGGGCAACTGATATTGAAAAATATAATCTGCCTACTATTCCAATGACTGAATCTGATATCAAGAGATGTTATGATCTTCAAAAAGATCCTAGATATCAAGATGGAATTTGGAAAAAAGAATTAGATGTATTTTTGAGAATTAAAAGAAAGGCTGAATTGGAAGCATTTTCAAAATATGGTCTTACGAATATTACTGATAAATACTTGCCCCAAAAATTAGAATTAGCAAAAAGTCTTTAATTATTTTATTCTTAATGTCAATACGCCATTTCTATATTTAAAATCAAATATTTGCATATTGGTTGCATTTTCAATTGGAATCTCTTTTGAAAATCCCATAGTTCCACGAATGTAAAGTGTTCCCTCAACTAATCTTACTGCTATTTTGTCTTCAGGACCTGGAACTTCTGCCACAAAAACAAATTCACCTTCGTCTTTGATAAGATCATATACCCAATTCTTTGTTTCTTGTTCTCTGGATTTTGTGTATGTTGGTTTTTGGTCTTTTGTCATTTTCTTTAGAACTTTAACCCAGTAAATCATTGTAATTGCTGCAGCACCAATCAAAATAAAACTCACAAAACCTGAATCTGCTCTTTGTGTCATCATGTATATGATTCCTAAAAATAGAATAACAACAATTGGAATTACAAAATTTAATGATTTTTCATTTGAATATGTTCCTTTATAGCTTGACAAACAGTGAAAATTTTGATTTACCAAATATAAAGTATCTTGGGAATTGATTATCTTTCCAAGTTTTTCATTCTTGTCTCTTCTGGTATTTGTAGTTACTTGAATGATTTTTGAGATTTACTGTGAAAATTTTTTAGGCTCAATTACTCTTGTAATTTTTATGATTTTTCATTTAAAAATACAGAAATTTTTCCGTCAAATAATATGACTATAGATCATGTTTTATTGAATTAAAAATTGTTTTAAAAATATGGATTTGATTAAACTTGAGCAAAATCTAGTCACTGAATTAAAACTAAATCCTATTAATGCTAAAGTGTATTTGCTTGTAACTTGTTATGGAAAGATGTCTGCAACTATGATTGCAGAAAAATTGAAAATTTCTCAAGATGATGCTAAAAAGGCATCTAAAGATCTCATGACTTTGGGCGCTTTCATAGACATAACCGAAACTGAATTTGAAGCAATGCATCCTAGATTTACTGCAGTGAACATGTATAGACGAATGTGTGAGAGAGAAAATATTGAATTTAAACGAAATAAAATTGTCGATAGTATAGGTGTATTTTTAGAAAAATCTTATGAAGATGCAAGAACTAAATAATGCTAAAATTGAAAAACAGCATTGAATATTGATACTGAAACTTGTAAACATCAATCTGTCTATTTTGGTGTAGTAAATATCAACATAGATGAAAGAACAATTGGTTCAGTTGATGTATGGAGATGTGGTGTTTGCAAGAAACGTTTTTGTGAGGAAAAACAACTTGGAATTGAAGAATTAGCTGATCTTGTGGGAATGCCAAAAATTGATGCTGATGCAAAATGGGCAGTAAGTGTTTGTAAATTACAACAAGGCAAATACAAATGGAAATTAGTCCGATTAAAAGAGAATGGAGAAATTAAACATGAATGCTTGGATGAACATATTATTTCCTTAAAAACAAATGATTTTAAAATTGAAGATGATAAGCATTGGAGCTTTTTGATTGACGATAATGTTAACAAGTCTGTAGAGATTTAGTCTCTAAAATGGATCTTAAAGTTCACATTAATAATATTCATGGTAGTCAGATGGCTGCAAAAATTACTGGAAAGTTTACTATTGATGAAAATGATTTTCGTTTTACCGCAATTGCATTTGGTAGAATTGGAGGGCAAAATATTGGCGCAAAAATTTCTAAAACAACTGAAAAAGAATTAGAAAAATTAGGATATGATATTGATGAGGTAATTATGACTCTACAAAGTAATTTACTTCAAGGTGATCTAACAATCCCTGAAGGATTAAAAAAAGAATCCTTTGTTGATGATTAAAACTCTGCTTCTTCTAGCGCTTTAGCACAAGAACAACTTCTGGTTTTGGGAATTTTATCAATTAATTCTGTTAAAACTTTTTTTGTTTTTTCTACATTTTTTGAAAGTGTCTCTAAAACTTCTTTTGCCGTAACTGGTTTATCTGCCCATACATCATAATCTGTAACCGTTGAAATTGATGCATAACACATTTGTGCCTCTCTTGCTAGTTGACATTCTGGAACAAGTGTCATTCCAATGATGTCTGCACCTGTTGTTCTATAGAACTTTGATTCAGCTTTTGTTGAAAATCGTGGACCTTCAATGCAGACATATGTACAATCTTTATGCATTTTCATGTTTTGATTATCTGTTACTTTGAGAATGGATGATTGTAATTCGGGACAAAAAGGATCAGCTACTGAAATATGTATTACTCTACCATCTTCTGAAAATGAACCATCTCTTGACTTTGTGAAATCTAAAAATTGTGATGGTAAAGCAAAATGACCTGGTGCTAATTCTTCTTTTAGACTTCCAACTGCTGATGGTGCAATTATTCTTGTTACTCCTAGCTCTTTGAATGCCCAAATATTTGCCTTAAAATTAATCATGTGTGGTGGAATTGTGTGTTTTTTCCCGTGTCTTGGAAGGAAAGCAATTTTTCTTCCTTTGAAAACTCCAACTGTAATTGTATCTGATGGCTTTCCGTAGGGAGTATCTATATCAATTTCCTGAGCATTTTCAAGTAGTCCTGAATCATAAATTCCAGTACCTCCGAAAATTCCTATCTCTACATCTCTTTCCATTAGTATTTCACCAATGATTTACAATTGTATTTACTAATTCCTTTAATTCCATCTAATTCTGTTAGTTCGATGATAAATGCAAAACCTGTAATTTTGCCACCTACTTTCTCAATTAATTTTGCTGATGCTTTTGCTGTACCTCCTGTTGCAAGCAAATCATCACAAATGAGGATTTTTTGTCCTTCTTTGATGATGTCTTTTTGAATTTCTATTGTATCTTTACCATACTCAATTGTGTATGACAATTTTGTTGTTTTTCCAGGTAACTTTCCTGCTTTTCTAATCATAATCATTCCTTTATTGTATCTTGATGCTAAGATGCTAGCAAGAATGAATCCTCTTGATTCAATCCCTGCAAAAACATCGATATCTTTTGGATGAAAATATTTTGAAAATTCATCTGCAACAAATGATAATGCTGAAGGATCTTTTAAAATTGGACTAAAATCTCTAAATAAAATGCCTTTTTTTGGAAAATTTGGATATTCTGTTATTTTTTCTTTAAGATTCATGTTTAACTGAATTTTTTGGTAAAATAAAATTGTTTGAAATTATATTATTTCAAAAGTAATTTGTGTAGAATTAAATGCATCAGTAACAATTACTGTGTATTCTCCAGATTCTATATTGCTAGGAATCGACCATGGTAAACTGATATTTCCTTGGTCTGATGCTAAAGATGTGAAGGAATCAAGTATTTCGTTATTATTTGTTAAAATTTTTACTGTAACATTTTGTTGAGCACCACTTACATTGATTGTAATTGTCTTAATTTCACTATCAATTTCTAATCCTTCAACAATTGATAAGGTCATTCCCTCTTCAACTGTTGATAAAACTTCAAATTCTATAGAATCTGAACTGCCTCCACTTCTAACAATGATTTTCCATGTGCCCTGTTTTGCATCTGTTGGAATTTTAAATGAATTATCTGAAATTCTTCCATTTTTGTCTGAAAATGTATTTTTATCTCTGATAATTTTCCCATCTGGATCCATCAAAGAAATTACTAATATACTATTTTTTGTCGCATCTCCTAAAAGTACCATTGAATCTCCTGCGAGATAAACTGATTTTGTAGCATTAATTGTGATTGTTCCTGCACCTATTTGTAATCCTACAGTGAATGTTTTGGTATCCTGTTCACTTCCTTTGCTGACCACTGCAGAATATACTCCCGATGTATAACCTGTCAAATCTAATTGGTATATTCCTCTATTGTCGTGCTGTAATGTAATTGGGATGATTTCCCCTTCTTGGTTGTTTTGAGGGTCAATAATTAGAAAATTGACTGTTTCTAATGCTTTTCCTGAAAAAATGATTTTAACAGTCTCATCTGTTTTATAATTTAGTTTATCTAATTCTAAAAGAAGTGGAATTTTAGGTGATTGCCCTACCCCTACA
>Ga0207990_1000667_pt1 | contig 19232 bp, 13 predicted proteins | sample ETNtaG_8_FD_185780 | JGI IMG/M metagenome (GOLD analysis project Ga0207990, IMG submission 185780) | Marine microbial and viral communities from oxygen minimum zone, Eastern Pacific Ocean - ETNP201406SV75 (SPAdes) (version 2) | ecosystem: Environmental > Aquatic > Marine > Oceanic ...
TTTTAATTTCATCAAAATATTTTTAACTTCATTTCAAAAACATCTTGTATCTGTAATATAAAGTTTGTAACTTTGTAGTCTCAATCCAACACTGTCAACTCAGGCTGACAAAACTTTTTTTAAGTTATGTGTTGGAACTGAAGCCCCTTTTGCTTTATCCAAAATATCTGCCCAAATGGCAAAAAATATTACACCTCGCAAAGAAGACTACTCCAAGTGGTATCTCGATGTGATTGCAGCAGGGCAGCTTGCCGATTATGCGCCGGTAAAAGGCTGTATGGTGATTCGTCCCACGGGCTATGCCATTTGGGAAGCCATGCAGTCTCGTCTGGACCGCATGTTCAAAGAAACGGGTCATGTTAATGCCTCATTCCCTTTATTGATCCCTAAACATTTTATGGAACGTGAAGCCGAGCATGTTGAAGGATTCAGTCCTGAATGTGCGGTTGTTACGCATGGAGGAGGAAAAGAACTGGAAGAACCGCTAATGATTCGTCCAACTTCCGAGACTGTAATTGGTCACATGTATTCGCAGTGGATTCAAAGTTATCGTGATCTTCCGGTGTTGATCAATCAGTGGTGTAATGTGATGCGCTGGGAAATGCGCACCCGTTTATTTTTGCGTACCTCAGAGTTCCTTTGGCAGGAAGGTCACACAGCTCATGAAACTGCCGATGAAGCCCAGGAAGAAACATTGCGGATGCTGGAAATCTACCGTATTTTTCAGGAAGAATATTTGGCGATTCCTGTGATTACAGGTTTAAAATCTGAAGCCGAAAAATTTCCTGGAGCACTGGCTACGTATTCAATTGAAGCAATGATGCAGGACGGTAAAGCCCTGCAATCCGGAACTTCACATAATTTGGGTCAAAATTTCGCAAAAGCATTTGAGATTGATTATCTTGATCGAAACAATAATCGAAAACATGTTTGGACAACCAGCTGGGGTGTATCAACACGAATGATCGGCGGTTTGATTATGACACATAGTGATGATGACGGTTTAATTATTCCGCCAAAAATTGCTCCCATTCAAGTAGTAATTGTGCCTATCTTTAATGATGATCAGGAACGTGTTCAAACATTTGAGTTTGCAGAAAAAATTTCAAACAGCCTCAATGAGAAAATTGATAAGCTCCAGATAAAAATTGATACTCGTGACAACCTGCGGCCTTCAGACAAGTTTTTTCACTGGATTCAGCAGGGTGTACCGGTGAGGGTTGAAGTTGGTCCGCGCGACGTAAAAAAGCAGTCGGCAATGGTAGTGAGGAGGGATGTAAGAGAAAAAAGTGCAGTACCGCTTGAAAACATTTCTGAACATATTGTAGAGTTGTTGGAAAGGATACAAGACAACTTGTTTCAACGTGCCCTGGACTATAGACAAACCAATACCCGGACTGCTGCAAGTTATGAAGAATTTAAGGAAATTATTGCTGATGAAGGTGGATTCATTTTTGCGCACTGGGACGGTTCAAAGGAAATTGAAGCAAAAATAAAACAGGAAACAAAGGCGACTATCCGTTGTCTCCCACTTGAGAATAGATCTGAGACAGGAAAATGTATGGTAACCGGTAAGCCCTCTGAACAAGAGGCACTGTTTGCAATTGCTTACTGAAGAGCATGCAAAAAATCGAAGAAAATCTTAAACCATTCAAATTTTTGTGAACAAGAATATCATTGTATCAAACGTCAGTGACGAATCTTTTGCGCTTGGAGTCGGCTATGCGCATTCTCAGGAAATTGATATTTCTGATTTGATCGCCCTGAAATCATTTATAAACAATGAGTTTTGCCCAAGATTTTTACAGGATCATGTTACAGAAGAAACTTTGGGACATGGACTAAAGGGCAAATCAGTTTATATCGTGTCAACTCATTCTGCGTATTATTCGCGAAATGAACTGGCAATGAGGAATTATTTAATTGCATCTGCAGCAAAGGAGAACGGAGCAGAGTTTGTTGCTTTGGTTGAACCGGATTTATATTATTCAGCCCAGGACCGTGGACCAAGAACGCTGGACCATCCGCAAGTTACTGATTTTGCTTCACGTGAAAAATTTGTAGGACAACCTTGTTCTGCAGAAATGTATGCGCAACTGCTGAAAACATCCGGGGTTGATTCGGTGATGACTGTTCACAACCATAAACCTGATGTGATGCGGAATATATATCAAAAAGTTTATCCAACTGGCAATTCCCACAAAATTCCAGTTTTCCTGAATTTGGACATTTCGCCACTCATTGCCAACTATATTCTCCGTTCTGGACTGGTCCGGCTTTGGAATTATGGAGAACATGTAGGATTTGTTGCACCTGACGAGGGAGCGGTCGATTTTGTTAAACGTGTGAGAGAATTTACGGGCCTTCATAACTCTGTTTTGGTGACTTTCAAAAAAACACGCATGGGTCAACGAGACGTGAAAGTTGATTTAAGCGAAGATGTAGAGTTGCTGAAAGGCAAAGATATTTTTATTCTCGATGATATGGTACGTACAGGAGGAACAATTGCGGCAAATATCAATGCTATTGCAGAGTCAAAAAGTTGCCGACCTGCAAATATCTTTTTCTACAGCACACATTCAACAATCTCTCCGGAAGCTCGTGAAAACCTGAATTCTCCTCACCTGAATCAATTCATAACGAGCAACACAATTCCCAGTGTTCTTAATCGTGACATTCAGGGACGTCTTCGTAAGAAAATTGTGGTATTGAAAATTGAAAAATGGATTGCCAATGCAATTAGACATTGTCTGGAAGAAGCCAGGTATCCGGATGAAATATATGGAATCAATTCTGTTACTCAATCTGACGACTTTTACGAAGTTGACCTCTCAACAAAAAATCCTCTGCATAACAAGTCCCGAGTTCAACAATACGAGTTGACAATCTGAATATGTCTAAAGACGAAAATACGCTTATCCTTGGAATTGGCGGAGTGGGAATGCACCTCGCTCAACGATTGGTCCATGAAGGTTATCCGGTAACTGTAATCGAATCCAATTCTGAATTACTTGAAGCAGCAGCAGAGTCACTGGACGCCCGTTTGATATGTGGGAATGCCATGCAGCTTTCAAGTTGGCGTGAGGCTCATGCACAGGATATGGGTCTAATGATTGCTGCCACAAATGATGATTCCACTAATATGTTGTCTTCCTTAATTGCTGACAGATTTGGCATTGAGCGAAAAATTGTCCGGACGCGTTCTATTGATTTAATGGATGGAAGTATTTTATCTCCGGAAGACCTGAAGATTGATTTAATCGTACATCCGGAAGAATTGGTAGCACAAGAGATTTTTCGACTGGTGCAGCGAGCATCATGCAATGACCTAACTCCTGTTGGTGACGGAAATATGCGTGTGCTTGCCATGCGAATAAATGAAGATTCCCCTTTGCTGTTTAAAACACCAAAAGAACTTTCAGCAACACATTCAGAATACAGTTTCAGGGTGATGGCGATTGCCCGCGGAATTTCAACCATTATTCCTCAGGCTGATGAACAGATTAGACTACTGGATCAGGTTTTCATTATGGCACGTACGGAGGATATGATGCCGCTGATGGATATGATGAAAATTGAACATAAAAATATTGAACATATGATGATTCTCGGAGGCGGCCTGGTAGGAAGTAGAGTAGCACAACTGCTGGAAAAAGAAGTGGAGATAAAGCTCATCGAAAATAACCAGAATCGTGCGGACGAACTTGCATCTGACTTGAAAAATACAGAGGTTATTCATGGTGATGGCACAGACGCAAATTTACTTGTTATGTCAGGACTTGATTCTACCGAATCTTTCATCGCGACAACTGGAGATAATGAAACAAATATAATCAGCTGTCTTTTGGCCAAACATTTGATGAATCGAAATAATCGTGATCTTCAGGCTGGTCACGGTAAGACAATTGCGTTGGTTAACAAGGAGGACTACCTTGTTTTAGCATCTACAATTGGATTGGATATAGCTCTCAACGCAAAAATTTCTGCGGCCAACGAAATCCTCAAATTTATCCGCAGAAATGAACTCTTGTCAGTGGCCCATCTGCATGGAGTAGATGCGGAAGTTGTTGAACTGAAAGCAGGACCCGGCTCGGAAATTGCACGTAAGCCTTTGAAAAAATTGGCGAGTTACTTTCGTCAGCATAATATTTTGATCGGAGGTGTTGAGCAGGATGGAGTTTGGAAAGTCGCTGTGGGTTCAACTCAAGTACAACCTCACAACCGTGTAGTTGCCGTTTGTTCCTCACATCAACTAAAAAAAGTAAGACAGTTATTTAATTGAAATAATTAGTTTTAATACCCCCCCTCAAACTTTTTAATAATTATTTTCATATAATCCTACCAATATACAATGAATGGGTATATACTATTTCAATGGAATTGCTGTTAAGATGTTTAACAGGGCTGTTTATCCTTATTTCAGTTGGATGTAGCCAGGAGCGAAGGTATGTGTATCCCATGGATCAACGTCTTGAGTTACAAAGGATATGTAAGGCTGTAAGTTCCAGAAATACAAATCGTTTCATGGTTTTGTTGGGTAAAATTTACCCCCTGAATAATGACGGGCGCACAGCAGCACTTGAAGAAATAAGTACAAGTTTGGAAGATGCTGGATATTTTTGCGGAACTTATCGCTTTAGAAATGCACCTTGTTCAGTTGGAAAAAACACACTGATTGATCAAACAACGTGTTCTTATTCAAGGTAAATAATTGAAAATATTAGCTTATATTATCAATTTATTTTATACGATAAAATGTTATAGAGAAATAAAGAAAATATTCACTTCTATGAAAATCATTAAAACCTTGTCTGAATGCAGTTTTAACATGGACAGTAAATTGCACCCAAAGGTAGTTTTATTATTTTCATTCATAATTTCTGCAATTAGTACGAAAATTTAAAGACGAGGAGCATGGATGCCGTCGAACTCTAAAAACAATAACTTGACCGTAGGACTTGATATTGGAACCACAAAAATATGTGCAATTGCAGTTGAAGGTGATGACATTGAAGCATTGAATGTTGTTGGAGTCGGCACAGCAAAATCAGACGGGTTACGTAAGGGTGTCGTCGTCAATATTGAAAAGACAGTCAAGGCAATCAAAAAGGCAGTAGAAGAATGTGAATTAATGTGTGGAGCCCAGATTCGTTCCGTCTTTGCTGGCATTGCAGGACATCATATCAGGGGACAAAACAGCAGAGGTATGGTCACTGTTTATCATAACCGTATTGTTACTGATGAAGACATACGTCGTGTCATTGACGCAGCCCAAGTATTGATTCCCAATGATAGAGAAGTCCTGCACATACTCCCCCAGGAATTCATTGTTGATGACCAGGATGGCGTTCAAAACCCTCTTGGCATGGCTGCAGCACGTTTAGAGGTAAATGTTCACATTGTTACTGGTTCAGTCACCTCTGCACAAAATATTATTAAATGCTGCAATCAGTCCGGACTGGATGTAGAGGACATTGTACTGGAACCTTTGTCCTCAAGTCAGGCAGTCCTCAGTCCTGATGAACAGGAGGTCGGAGTGGTACTGGTTGATATTGGCGGAGGTACAACAGACGTCACTATTTATTCAGAAGGCAGCATTGTCCACACGGCTGTTTTGGCATTGGGCGGCAATCATTTGACACACGATATTGCCATCGGTTTAGGTGCACCTTTACATGAAGCAGAGGAAATTAAACACAATTTTGGTGTGGCGATGTCCTCCATGGTGAAAGAAGACGAAATGATTGATGTCCCCAGCGTAGGCGGGAGAAATAACCGCACCATGAAAAAACGGGTGTTGGCAAGTATCATCGAAGATCGTTTTAGGGAAATATTTGAATTGATTGCACATGAAATTGAGAAGACCCACTTTCATACATTGATGGCATCAGGTGTAGTTATTACGGGTGGAACCTGTATTATGCCGGGTGCAGACCGACTGGCTTCTCAAGTTTTGAATTTGCCGGTACGGGTGGGATATCCGGAAAATATAGCTGGTTTACGTGAAATGATTTATTCACCGAAATATGCAACCAGTGTAGGACTTGTACGTTACGGAATAACAAGCAATCAAGGAAAATTGAATTTTGTAGGTGATGACACAAATTTATTTCATAAAGTATCCAGACGTATGAAAGATTGGATGCAAGATTTTTTTTAGTTTTTTGACAGGTCAATATCAAACATGATTTCTATATAACAACCAAAGGGAGCAAAAATGCTAAATTTTTCTGATATCCAACCCGTCCGTGACGATTTACCGAAAATAAAAGTTATCGGTGTAGGCGGCGGCGGCGGCAATGCCGTCAATCGCATGATACAAACGGGTGTTCAAGGGGTAGATTTTATTGTAGCAAATACAGATTTACAAGATTTGCGTAAATCACTAGCTCCTCAGAAATTGCAGATTGGCAGCAAATGTTCCCGAGGTTTAGGGGCAGGTGCTAAACCGGAAATTGGCCGTAATGCTGCGTTGGAAAGTATTGATCAAATAAGCGATTCCCTTCAAGGTGCAGATATGGTTTTCCTGGCCGCAGGCATGGGCGGTGGAACTGGAACTGGAGGAACACCAATAGTTGCTCAGGTAGCTCAGGAAATGAAAGCCCTTACTGTTGGTGTTGTGACATTGCCGTTTAATTTTGAAGCAAAACGACGTCGAAAAGTCGCAAATGGAGGTATAACTGAATTGAGAAATCATGTTGACACGCTTATAGTTGTACCAAACGAAAATTTATTTAGTATCATCAATAGACGAACCCCGATGACCGAAGCCTTTGGATTTGCGGACGATGTGCTTCGTCAAGGAGTTCAAGGTATATCTGATTTAATAACAAGAGATGGATTGGTCAATTTGGATTTTGCAGATGTCCGGACTGTTATGGCAAACAAAGGGAAGGCAGTAATGGGGACCGGACTTGCCTCAGGGGAAAATAGAGCGAGACATGCAGCAGAACAGGCTCTGCATAGCCCTTTGCTGAATGATAACACAATTGACGGCGCACGCGGTATATTGATTAATGTTGTAGGAGGGCTGACGATGGGGATGCAGGAGGTTGAGGAAGCATCTACATTCATTAAGGAACATGGACACAAAGATGCTGAAATAATTTGGGGTGCTGCAATAAATCCGGATTTTGAAGATCAAATGATGATTACAGTCATTGCAACGGGTTTTGATGAGCAGGAAGTAACAGAAAAAATTTCCGTCCCAGTTCTTCCTGCAATGCCTTTTGATGCACTTGCTGTGACAAATAAACATTCCCAAATAAACACGGACACAGATGAGAAAGAGTTCAATTCTGAAGTTGAACTTAATCTGGAAAAAAATGATTCCATTGAACCATACAGTGATGACGATTACTTTGAAGAAAATGAATCAATTACAGCAGATGATAAAGCTTTTGTTGAAGGTGATCCTGAGGACAGCTCTTTTTCAGCAACTGCTCAATCTGAAGACTCAAATGAAGAGTCAGTAGTCGATGATCAGGAAGAACTTTCAAGTCACCAGATAACTTTACATTCATCAGAAACAGAAAGTGAAGAAATTATCACAACTGAAGAAATTTCATTAGCAGATGAATCATCACATCTTTCAAATGACAGCGAAGAAGAACAGTTGGAAGAACCGGGGTCATTGATGAACGAAACTTCTACAGTTGAATCTGTTAATTTTTCTGATTCAAATCTGGAAGTTGAGTCAGGCACATTTGAAGATTTAGCAATAAATCATTCTTCTACAGACATTGATGCAGAAAACTATTCCATCCATGGTATTTCAGGAGTGTCAACAAAACTGAATGATAATGATTCAAATGAGACACACTTTTTCCCAGATTCTAATGTCACTTCAGAAAATGAAAATGATACTGAAACCAACCCCGTTGAGACAAGCCCGCTGATACCTGAGTGGGCAAATCAAACGGAAAATCCCACATTTTATCAAAATTTAGACATTCCTACTTTTCTGAGAAGAAGAGGGTCAAATCGACCACGCCAATAAAATAACTTGTAGTTCTATTTGTTTCACATTATTCTAGCGTCTGAGGCCGAAAACTTAGCGGTTAGCAGATTATATAGATATTTTTGAAACAGCACAAGTACCAACCGTGAGTAATTACCTGTCGGCTTCAGACATATTTTTCCAAGTTTTTGTAGAGAAGAGTTGCTAATTTATTTTGATTGAATTAGGGGTTCTAAAATTAATTTTTCATTTAGTATTTTACTTATGAAATCAACTCGCAGCTTACATAATGCAGTGTTAGGTCTTCTAGGAGGTCTTGCAAGCTGGACGTTAATGCAAAGCGGGTTTCATGCGTTTGATGCTCTTTCCGTTACAGGACTATCAGGATTAAATATTATTTGGCTCAATAAGTTTATTTTTGAAGGGGCTTTAGTCGGTCTCGGACTGGGCATGGTTCTACAGGCAAGGGTTTCACTTTGGTACCATTATGAATTGGTACATATTTTGTCCAAAATGTTTATCGGTGCTTTCATTGGAGCGATTCTGGGACTAATTTGTTTCAGTATCGGAGAACTATTGCAAGTTTGGCTGGTTTTGCCAGCATTAAGCCGTATAGCAAGTTGGACACTTTTAGGATTATTATTAGTTGGAACCACTGAGATGTTCCATTCCCGTTCTGGTTTTTTAAGGCCACGAATCATTAGTGGAGGAATTGGGGGAGCAATCGGAGGTGGAATTTTTGAATTATTGCTGCTGTATCAGATGACTGGTCCGGATCACCTTTTAGGATTGATTCTGGTTGGTTTCAGCATCTCATTATTTGTTGGAATTACTGAAAATCGTGCCACTTCTTTTGCTCTTCGAGTTGTGTCGGGCAAACAAGAAGGACAAATATTTCTACTTGATCAAAATAGATTCACTTTAGGATATGGTTCACAAAATGACTTCATTTTGAAAGGTTATGCAGAAGTTTGTGACCTTCATGCAAACATTCTTAAAAAAGGCAAAGAAGTCATTATTGAGAATGCTGACGAAGGAGGTGAAGTCCTGGTGAATTATCGTCTGGTCGATCAACAATCCATGAAAAAAGGAGATGTCATCAAAATTGGTACAGCGCTGCTGCAGTACTATGAAATCTGATGATCTCACAAATAGATCGATGTCTTCGTGTCTGCGTTCATAGCGCAGGACTTTTAGTTATTGGAATCCTCAAATCAACATCTTTGCTGGCGGCGGAACAGGTCGTTGAACAAAATGTGCTGGTTCGGGAAGGCTCCCCCTCTGCGTTTTTGGAATATTTCTTTCCGCAGACTTTTTTCCTTAAAATTAATGACCCCCCCAGTCTGACACTTATAGAGTCGCTTCTGATATTTGCAGGAGTACTTTTGGCGATGTTTGGATTATGGTTCCTGCAAAAACCGAAAGCTGGAACACAATCCGGCGTGGGTTTTCAACTTCTCAATCTTGGTGAACGAAAAACATTCATTCCTCTGAAATCAGGAATACAAACACTGGAGTTTCTTACTCAGATTCAAACAAGCAAAAAATATCGTTTGTCTACAAATTTAAACCGGGTGACTCTAACTCCACATCAAAACACTTTTGTACTTGAAGACAAGAACTACAAGAATGCACTACTGATCAATCGAAGACGTTCTCACCGAACAGTTCTGTGTGATAACGATGTTTTGGATGTTGGTGATATGATTTTACTTTTCCGAAATCATGTAGTTCCTGCAGGTACGATTCACCGTCCAGCAAGTAAAGATTTACAACTTCCAATTGTTGGAATTATTCCCAAAGGACCCGTTCATAAAATGACACCAATTTTAACAGTTTCAGGAAGCACACAGAAAATCCCTTTAGTACGTAACCTGATTACTATAGGATCATCAAATAGTAATGATATTATAGTTGAAGGTGATGAAGTGGCCTTGAGGCACGCAAAAATATATAAGGTTGGAGGATCCTGGAAGATTCAAAACCTGCTCATTCACGAAACTACTACAGTTAACGGACGTCGAATAGATCAACGTTTTCTGCAGGACGGCGATGAAGTTAGTGTTGGGGATATTATGTTTAAGTTTAAGTCAGGTAAAGCACAAATAAAGCAAACTCTTAAATCAAAAACAGAGACTGCCAAAAAGATTTAAAATACTCAATTTGCTGTCAAAACATAATGAAAAGACTGGTAGCTTCCTGCAACGCCTTTTAGGAAGCCCACTTCATCAGAAATGCGCAGATAGAAAGCCTCTTGTCCAACTGGAATTTTGTACTGAAATATAAATTGTTTCCGCCTTCGTATTAGATATGATTTTTTATGATTTCGGTTTTGGTCAAATATCGTAAGTTCCGGATTTAAATGAGTGGTACCAAGACGGAACCAAGCTAAGTTTATGAGCTTATTTTCTTCATTTACGTTCATGTTTTTGGGAACTTTTATCCTGAACAATGTACTGTCTCCACGATGCCGAATATGATCATAAACGGCTTTTGCAAAGGGCAGTTTGAATGTTTGCTTGAATGTGCGTAAGGGTACTTGATATTCCGGTTCTGGGATATAGTTTTCTTCTGAGTCAATTTCAGAAAATACGTCATCCGTTAAAGTTGTTTCAAATAGTTCCAGGGGCATAGGAACTTCATTCCATTCCACCTGCACAACCAAATCATTTTCTTCCCAATTGACTGAGGTAATCCGAAAAGGTGCATTTTTAGGTGAACGGAACTCTTGTATAATCTGCTTCAGTGGCCCTAAAAAAAGAGCTTTGTAAGTAACATAATTACTGGAAATAGTATCAAGGCTGAGTTTTTTCCAGCGGGGGTTATTCCGAAATAAAGTTTTAATTAATTGCTGCTCTTCTATTGGTCCCGGTAAGCCTTTGAATTTTAGTTTTACTTGAGCTCCGCTTACCTGATTCACAGTTACAATATGCTGCATAACAGGCGTCCATTTTAGTAGCAATTGATCAAGTATTTCGGGAATAATTACATTTGTGTTCCAGGTTTTATAGGAAATTTCTGCAGTTGCCATGGTTGTACTTATTGATGATTCCGAAAAATCCTGCTTTTGTGACCAGAAAATAAGTTGTGCTATGAGCTTTCCTTGAGGTGATTTTTCAGGTTGCGGGCTCAGCCTAAGTTTTAGTTCAAGTAATGCTACATTAGCCCCGTTTCTTTTCTCAGCAGATTTTAGTGGCAACAATGCTAGTCGAGCCGGTAGACCTCCTTCAATCGGTAACTTGCGGCCTTTTGTTAGGATTACTCTGGTTCGAATTCGATAAGGTCTCAACCGAATTTGCAGTTGTTCTAAAAACAGATTCAAAACTCTTGTTTGACGTAATGCGTGATCCGCATCATAGATTAGATAAACATCCATGAATGGAATTCGTTCTTGTTCTGTAACTAATCCTAATTTGCGGAATGCTGCCAGTAAACGTGAATGAAAAATTCGTGTTTCAATATTTAATGTAAATTCAGTCAGGTCTGCAGTGTTGCCCTCACTGATTACACGAATAGATTCAATATAAAAATCGGGATGTTCAAAAAACTGTTGAATCAAAAGTGGCTTTAAATAAATCATACTTTCAAAATCAAGAAACCTTGCAACTGCCTGCAGAACAACATTCCCTTTTGCAGCTTTCAGTGCCTCAGTTTTTGCTCGTACCAGATTGTCCTGCATAATTTCAACAGTTGATTCTGCCTGTTCAACAAGTAAACTCTGTCCCATCAAAGGAGCAGAAAGAAGTCCCAGGAACAGGAATGCTGTAGAAATTATTCGAAAAATTGACAATCTGTATTTATTCATTTAATCATGTTCATTGATCGCTGAGAAATTCTTCCTGAATTTCAACAAGACGTTCCTGTAAAAGCGCAGAATTTTTACCATGTAAATTAAAGTAGTATTTAATTTTTGGCTCGGTACCGGAAGGTCGAGCAGTAATTCTGGTATTGTCGGACAATTCCAGTGAAATCACATTTGACTTAGGTAATCCCGGCCCTTGCAAATTCTTAGTTGCATCTGCACAAATTATAGTATTTTCTAAATAATCAGTTATTTTTACTACAGTTTGACCTGCCACAGATTTCGGAGGAGAGTTGCGTAACTTACGCATAATCTGCTGTATTTTTTCCAAACCTTCTGTGCCGGTATAAGTTTGCGTCCTCAGAGTGTCGAGATGGGGCCCATATTGTTGATGAATTTGATTCAGCCTGTCTATTGCAGTCAAGTTACTTTTCTTCAGCGTAGCCGACATTTCAGCAAAAGCCATGGAGGCCCAAATTCCATCTTTATCTCCCGAATGGCTTCCCATCAAATAGCCGTGACTTTCTTCCATGCCAAAAACAAACTTTCCATCAACCTCTTCTTCATAACGCAAGGCAGCTTGTCTAATCCATTTAAATCCTGTTAACACTTCAACGAGATCCAACCCATTTTCCCGGGCCATTTTTGAGACAAGAGGAGAGGTCACTACAGTTGTAATGATTACTCCTTTTTTCGGAAAGCGATTTTGTTGGTGCAATGCAGAAATGATTGAGTCTAGAATCAATATCCCAATTTGGTTGCCCGTCAACCAATGCCACTGCTTCTCTTTGTCACGGACCATAACGCCCAGACGGTCCGCATCAGGATCATTGGCTAAGATAAGGTCAACATCATCGGTTGCTTGTTCCACTGCCATTTTAAAGGCATCCCTGTCTTCAGGATTGGGTGATCCAACTGTGCTGAAATCTCCATCCGGAACCATTTGTTCTTTGACGACTTTTACATTTTCAAAGCCTTGCTGTTGTAACAATTTTGGAACCAAACGACCGCCGGTACCGTGAAGCGGAGTAAAAATCACACCTAAATCCTTATTATTTTCACGCAGCCCCAAACTTAATTTTCTAACGGTCTTCAAATAATATTCGTCTGCTTCATTATCAATCCACTCTACTATTTCAGTCTGAAGTGCATTTTCAAAAGATATCGTTGGAATTTTGTCAATACGGTTGATGTTCCGGACTTCTTCTATAATCTGACTGTCTTCCGGAGGAACAATCAAACCTCCATTTTCCCAATAAACCTTGTAACCGTTGTATTCCGGTGGATTATGACTGGCAGTGATAATAATTCCTGCTATTGCTTTACGCCTGAGAATCTCACAGGAAACGAGGGGGGTAGGTGCAATTGAACGGAACAAATAAACAGGTATGCCGTGTGCTGCTAAAACTTCGCTGGTTACTTTTGCAAACTCAAACGAGAAGTGACGTGAATCGTAACCAACGACCACACCTTTTGCACCGGACTCATTTTTCTTATTTTTTATAATACGTGCGACTCCTTCTGTTGCCATTTGCACAGTATAGCGGTTGATTCGATTTGTACCAACACCCATTAAACCTCTTAGACCGCCTGTACCAAATTCGAGCAAACTGCCGAAACATTCTTCACGTGCATTTTTGTTTTCAGCAGCCAGAAGGTTTTTAGCCTTTGCTTGTGTCTCAGCATCAAAGCAAGGGTTTTCGGCCCAGAATTGTACTTTTTCAATTATGTTCATTGTTAATCTGGATATCAGTGAAATTGTTTTTGCTTAACTACTCTGTTTCAATTCTTTTAATATTTTTTCATTGTCAGAACGAATTACAGTTTCTTTTCTTGTAACAGGATGTGGGAATCGGATTTCTACTGCATGCAGTAATTGTCTATGGAGCGGAAAATTTTGTGAAAGCAAATAATCGTCACCTTCATTAAGCCAGCGTATGAAGCCATCATTTGGAAGTCCATAAAGCTTATCGCCCAAAACAGAACAGCCCATGTGTGCAGCATGAACTCTGATTTGATGAGTCCTACCACTGAAGGTACGTACTTCAACAAGTGAATAATCACCCAGTTTACCAATTTCCCTGAAATAGGTATGGGAAGGCTTCCCTTGAGAATTTACGCTCTGTTTAATGCGGATTTTGCTGTTTAGGTCCTGACCAATAGGCAGCGAAATGAAAATCTCCGGAACTGTTGTCTTTGAAATTTGGGGAAGGTGTCTGCTGAGGATTGCAGAATATATTTTGTGAACCAGGTTTTTTCGAAAATGAGCAGCCATTGATTGGGCAACTTCGTGTCTTTTAGCAAAAATAATTACCCCGCTGGTTTCACGGTCAAGTCGATGCAGAGTGTAAAGTTTTTTCAGGCCAAACTGAGACTTGATCAAACTGACCAGTGTATTTTTGTAATACTTACCTGAAGGACTTGTCGGCAAATTTCCCGATTTGCAGACTGCAATTAATGCATCATCTTCGAAAATAATATCAAAGTCCAGATCAACGTCCGGTTCAAGAAAATCTGGACGCAAATAAACAATTTTTTGATTGTTTCGCAGCTTAAAATTTGTGCGCCCCAATTTACCGTCGACCCAAATGCGTCGATCATTGATATTTTCACGCCACTCCTGATCATCCAAATAGCGAAAACGCCGGAGTAAAAATTCCAACAGCGTTTCCTCCCGTCCTTCCACACGCATATAATGGAAAGTCAGTTCAGTGTGCTCGGATGTCATCCGGATTGACATATCAGGCTAAGAAAGGCTATAAAATATTGAATCGTTATTCACTGAGCAAAAGTTCCTTTCCTTCCCAGGAACTTATTTCATAAAACCTGCCATTCACTTTCTTGTTATAGATTTCCATTTCATCACGAAGTTTTGAATCTTCTGCTTCAGAAGCGCCTGATGCTACCAGTGAAATACCCATCCGCATGCTCAAAATATAATTTTCATTTGATGCTATATTATTCCTTAGGTTCAATGTATAAACTCTGCTGTCAAATAACGACACAAACAATGTTGTTTCTATTAAATCTGTACCTTCTGCTTGCTGGGAAACAGAATCATTTATGTATAATTTGGAAAAAGAAAGCTTCCCCAGCCTGTTGAGGAGAGTTGTTATTTTATCTGAGTCCGGTACATCTGATTTTTCAGAGGAGGATTTCCAGTCTGTTTCAGCACTGTCACGGTTAATGGAAAATGAACCTTCTTCGTTCTTAAGCACAAGGCTTTGGACTTGATTTGACTCTAATGCAAGTAAATCCTTTTTCAGCCAATCATTTGCTTCTGAATCTATGGACAAGCCTTCCGGAATTAAAAAAACTTTATTAGAACCTTTGTGCCTTACATACTGCCCTGGACCACTAGTACGATTCTTTCCAAGAAGAAAGCTTAATATTGAAGTTCCGTCTCCCCGCAAAAGGCTCACAGAAATTCCATGTCGATCTTCGCTCCAATCTTCCTTGTTTTCCGGAGGAGTTAATAATTGAAAACGTTCATGATGATCCGGATTATTTGTTACCATATCTCCCAGACGTATTTGAGATAGATTGAGCAGCAAATCCTGAATGGAAATTGGATCTGCCTCATAATTCAAAGACTGCTCTTTCCAACCTCCGCCTTTTAACTGCATTAAGTTTACGGAAGAGCCCTGTGACTCGATTTTAATCTGGTTCAGGGCTTTGGTGTCAAGTTGTTCTGGAAAGAGTCTATTGTCTTTTGATATTTGTGGTTTTGTAAAGTAGTTGTCATCTTGATAATAGATTAATCCACCTCCAATGATGAACAAAATAAAAGTAGTGAATAATAGAGATTTAAACATAATTAAAGCAATTCAGATTATAATTTCAAAAAATAAATTTATATTCCCATTATCTATTATTTTGCAACAGGCTTCAAGACTAGAGGTGTCTTTTTAATCTTTCTTAATCCTATTTTTGGAAATGGGATTACTTTTTTTCAAATCATATAAACTTGAGATTTTTAAAGAAGTTTCGTAAATTTAGTGTTTTATTTGCTTTGATCACAATGAAGTTTTTAAGTGAATATTAACTCAGGAAGCACATAAATTTTTCAAACAAACATAAGAGATATGAAAGACAATCAGTTTGGTTGCCGGATAAATTTTGAAAGTAGCGAAGGCAAAACTGCTCTGTACAGTTTAGAAAAGTTGCAAAAAGATGGAATTGGTACGATAGACAGACTCCCATTTTCCATACGGATATTGTTGGAACAGGCACTCCGTAACGTTGATGATTTTCAGGTTTGTGCTGAAGACGTGACAGCGCTGGCCAATTGGAATGCTGCAGAAAAATCCAATCAGGAAATTCCTTATAAACCCACCCGGGTGATTTTACAGGATTTTACAGGAGTACCTGCAGTTGTTGATTTGGCTGCACTGCGATCAGCGATGGTTGCAATGAATGGCGATCCAAGTGTAATTAATCCGCGTATACCAGTGGATTTGGTGATTGACCATTCAATACAAGTTGATGCTTTTGGAAGTTCGGGAGCACTCAAAAAAAATATGGAAATTGAGTTCGTACGAAATCGTGAACGCTACGAGTTTCTGAAATGGGGCAAACAGGCTTTCAACAATTTTAATGTCTATCCTCCAGGTATCGGAATTGTGCATCAAGTGAACCTTGAAACGGTGGCAACTGTTGTTCAATCCCGGGATGGTGTTTGTTTTCCGGACACATTGGTGGGCACAGATTCACATACCACAATGATCAATGGTCTTGGAGTAATGGGCTGGGGAGTAGGTGGAATTGAGGCAGAATCGGTGATGTTAGGTCAACCAATCAACATGCTCATTCCGGAAGTGATTGGTTTTCGTCTTCTTGGAGAACTGCAACAGAGAGCAACGGCGACTGATTTGGTATTACGGGTAGTTGAAATGCTGCGGGAAAAAGGTGTAGTGGAAAAATTTGTTGAATATTTTGGACCTGGTTTGAATAATTTGAAATTAGCCGACCGTGCAACTCTGGCAAATATGGCTCCGGAGTATGGTGCTACCATGGGTTTTTTCCCAGTAGATGATGAAACTTTAAGATACTTGCGTGATACCGGACGACCGGACTTGCTGGTTCAACTCGTAGAACGCTATTGCAAAGAACAAGGTCTCTTCCGGACGAGTGATACTCCAGTTCCGGAATTTTCGGATACTTTGGAGCTGGATCTTTCCACTGTTGAACCTGCGCTTGCTGGTCCTAAACGTCCACAGGATCGTGTCAATCTTTCGCAAATGCAGCAAAACTGGCAAAAAACTTTGCGTGTATCCAGTAAAGAGCGTGGATTTGAATTGAGTGATGAGCAAATAGAAACCTCGGTTCAGATGCAGGGTATTTCTTCCGGAGAACTAAAACATGGTTCGGTGGTCATTGCGGCAATTACGTCCTGTACAAACACGAGCAATCCTTCCGTTATGCTTGCAGCAGGACTGCTTGCAAAAAAAGCAGTTGAAAAAGGCTTGAATCGCCAACCTTGGGTTAAAACATCTCTTGGGCCGGGTTCACGTGTAGTGACAGATTATCTGGAAGCAGCCGGATTGAATGAACCGCTTGATGCACTTGGTTTTCATACTGTTGGCTATGGCTGTACTACCTGTATTGGTAACTCAGGTCCTCTTCCGAAAAGTATTGTTACAGCAATAAATCAAGGCGATTTGGTAGTTGCCTCAGTTTTGTCTGGAAATCGAAATTTTGAAGGACGGATAAGTCAGCATATCAAGGCTAATTATTTGGCCAGTCCTCCGCTGGTTGTAGCTTATGCCATTGCTGGAACGGTGAATCATGATTTAATAAATGAGCCTCTTGGCAACGGAAAAGATGGTCAGCCGGTTTTTCTAAAAGACATTTGGCCCGCTCAGGAAGAAATAGATGAAGTAGAAAAACTGATTACCAGCGAAATGTATGAGAAAGAATACAAAGGGGCAGGTGAAAGCTCTCCCCTGTGGAATGCTATTGAAGCGCGAACAGGTGAAGTTTATGAATGGGATGATTCATCGACCTATATCCAAAATCCACCATTTTTTCAAAAAATGGATCTTGATGTTAATGCTTTGCAGGATATTACTGGTGCAAGAGTTTTAGCAAAATTAGGAGATTCGATTACAACAGATCATATTTCCCCTGCCGGAGCTTTTTCCTCGGAAACTCCAGCAGGGAAATATTTACTGGAACTTGGAACGGAAATCAAAGATTTCAATTCTTATGGATCCCGTCGCGGGAATGACCGTGTCATGACGCGGGGAACTTTTGGGAATGTCCGTTTGCGAAATGAGTTGGTTCCCGGAACAGAGGGTGGTTTTACCAAACTAATCCCTTCAGGAGAACTTACAACAATTTACGAAGCAGCACAAAAATATAAAGATAGTGGAACTCCGCTAGTTGTTTTAGCAGGTGCCGAATATGGAACTGGCTCCTCGCGTGATTGGGCTGCAAAAGGTACATTTCTGCTTGGTGTCAAGGCTGTAGTTGCAACGAGTTATGAGCGTATTCACCGCTCCAACCTGGTGGGGATGGGTGTCTTGCCTCTTCAATTCAAGAACGGTGAAACTCATAAGTCACTTGGCTTGAGCGGAGAGGAAGAGTATGCGGTGTTGGATTTAACTGATAATTTGAAGGCTGGCCAGGATGTAATCTTACGTGCAGATGATCGCGAAATTACAGTCACTTGCCGTTTAGATACCCTGGTTGAAATACAATATTACAAAAACGGTGGTATTTTACACACAGTTCTGAGGAATTTCATGCAAGAAAGTCTTAAGGAATAGTGTTGAGGGATTAACTATTTATTTGTGTCAAAATGCAGGACGTACTTTTACTAAATCAAGACGGCAACCCGTTGACACTGTGGCCTTTGAGTACACTCACCTGGCAACAGGCGATCAAGGCTCTTTACCTAGATAAGGTGACTGTTCTTCGTTCTTATGATGATTGGATATGTCACTCCCAGCATTTGGCCTTACCCGTGCCAAGTGTGGTTATGATGTCACGTTATCATCAACAGCAAGGTACGGTCAATTTCACTCGCCGCAACATTTTCCTGCGGGACCGTTTTCATTGCCAATACTGTCTGCATCAATTTTCGGCAGATCATCTTACTATTGATCACGTAATTCCAAAAAGCCGAGGCGGAGGAATGCGCTGGAAAAATGTGGTCGCAGCCTGCCACAAATGCAATTTAAGTAAAGGCGCAAATATTGTGCAACCATCACTGCCACCGTTTGAACCAAATTATTGGCAAATGGTCAAAATCGCCAAAACTCTCCATATCAAAATTCCTCATTCCAGTTGGCAGGAATATTTGCAGTGGCCAAATCATCTGGTGAAGATTGATCAGGCAAAGGCTGCTTAACCGTTCTTTCGTTCAAATTCTTTCATGAATTGAGCCAGTGCATCAACTCCTTCAAGAGGCATTGCATTGTAAATGGATGCTCTTACTCCACCAACTGAAGCATGACCTTTAAGGGC
>Ga0207990_1000670_pt1 | contig 19205 bp, 15 predicted proteins | sample ETNtaG_8_FD_185780 | JGI IMG/M metagenome (GOLD analysis project Ga0207990, IMG submission 185780) | Marine microbial and viral communities from oxygen minimum zone, Eastern Pacific Ocean - ETNP201406SV75 (SPAdes) (version 2) | ecosystem: Environmental > Aquatic > Marine > Oceanic ...
AGGAATCTGGTAAGGATATAGATACCATATTAGATGAAACTGATATTTTTGATGAGTTTGAAGATATTTTGCCTGATAATGAATTTCCTATATTTGTTATCACAATCCTTAATGGATTCCAATCAGATGTTCTTGTTAATAAATTACTGGATGTCATTGATGAATGTAAAAATGGAAAGTAGTCCATTATATATTAGGAAAGGGGTAAATGGTTGAGTAATTCAGATCAGGTCCGGGCGGCTCTACAGGAAATTCCTTCTGTTGATGATATTCTTACTCATTTTCAGAATGAAATAACTTCAGCCCCATATTCTCTCTATCTCAAGACAATTCGATTTGTCTTGGATGATGTCCGTCGGGAAATTAAAAATTCCCACCCTATAAAAGATATTTCAGATTACACCATTAGAAGTGTGGAAACTGCCTTGGGAAAGGTCTCTTCTCAAAGTTTAGAGCAGGTCATCAATGGCACGGGTATTATTCTCCACACTGGCTTAGGACGGGCTCCACTTTCAACAAAACTCGTACAGGATGCCTTGAATAATGTGGTATCTTATGCCAATTTAGAATTGGATTTACCTTCAGGCAAACGGGGAGAGAGAGCGCATCATGTGGAATCTCTCATCAATGCTCTCAGTGGTTCAGAAGCAGCCCTGGTTGTGAATAACAATGCAGCGGCAGTACTGCTTATGCTGAATGCTTTGGCAGAGGGTAAGGAAGTGATCATCAGCCGGGGTGAACAGGTGGAGATTGGGGGCTCATTCCGCATACCTGATGTGATCAAAAAATCCGACTGCATTATGGTAGAGGTGGGAACCACCAATAAAACCCATTTGCAGGATTATGAAAATGAAATCACTCCTAATACGGGTGCAATTTTGGTGGCTCATACCAGCAATTATAAAGTGATGGGATTTACCGAATCAGTTGATTTGACAGCGCTCAGTGCTTTGGCTAAAAAAAAGAAAATTCCCCTCATTTTAGATTTAGGAAGTGGATCTATTGCAGATTTTCAAAAATTAGGATTGCCTCATGAACCCACGGTTCAGAGCTATTTAAAATCCGGTGCTAGTGTGGTATCTTTCAGTGGAGATAAATTATTAGGAGGACCGCAGGCCGGCATCATCTGTGGTAAGAATATCCTCATTCGAAAAATTCATAAGAATCCCTTATACCGGGCATTGCGCTGTGACAAATTTACCTATGCGATTTTAGAAGCTACCCTGCGAACTTACCTCACTCCAATCGATATACAGAAAGAGAATTTAACCATGACACTGTTCAATCGCAGCCAGGCTGAACTTTTAAAAATTGGTAAAAAGATAGTGAAAAAGCTGCCAAGGAAGATAGTGGATAAATTCGGGATTGAAGTGGAACAAACCGAAGTGGAAGCTGGCAGTGGATCCCTCCCTCTTGAAAAATTTCCCAGCGCTGCGTTTGTGTTCAATGGGGAAATGAAAGCCTCAGAACTCAGCCGAAAATTTCGATCTGCTCCCAATCCCGTGTTGGGATATATTTCTGGCAACCGCTTTCATATTGATCTGAAAGCCATTCCTGCCACCCAGGAAAAACAGCTCCTATCTTCCCTTATCAGCATCCTCCAATGAAACAAACTGTCATTGGACTTTCCGGTCATATTGACCATGGAAAAACGGCGTTGGTGAAAGCGCTTACTGGTGTGAATACCGATAGCCTCACAGAAGAACAGAAACGGGGAATGACCATTGATATTGGTTTTGCGTTCCTGGATGAAAATATTACTCTTATTGATGTTCCTGGCCATGAGAAATTTGTAAAAAATATGATGGCGGGAGTTTCGGCCGTGGATGTAGCTCTACTGGTAGTTGCCGCTGATGATGGCGTAATGCCCCAAACACGAGAGCATTTTGAAATTCTTAATTTGCTGGATATTCCTTTAGGAATTGTTGCCATTAACAAAATTGATCTGGCTGATAAAGACTGGTTGGAATTGGTTGAACTTGATATCGGTGAACTTCTCCAAGGATCATTTATGGAAGATGCTCCTATTTTAAAAGTATCAGCAGAAACTGGTGATGGGGTTGACCAATTAAAAACCACTTTGCTGGATTTATGTAAAAAAGTTCCAGATAAACAGGATCGGGGAATATTCAGGCTCCATGTAGATCGAGTTTTCAGTATGAAAGGATATGGTACCGTGGTAACTGGAACCGTAAATTCTGGAAGCTTGAAAATAGGAGATACGGTAGAATTACTACCGGGATCGGTGAAGTCCAAAGTGAGAGGATTACAATCTCATGGAGAGGAGGTTCAGCAAGTAGAAACCGGGGACCGGGCAGCAATAAATCTTCAGGGAGTGGAAATAAAACAGATTGAAAGAGGCAGTCAAATTGCTGAAATTGGCTATCTCCAATCTCTAAATCAGATGGGTGTGACTTTGCTGCTTTTAGGTTCGGCACAAAAACCAATTACTCAAAACCAGAGAATCCGCATTCATTTAGGAACACAGGAAGTTATGGCACGAGTAGCGCTAACCGATGGGAAAACCCTTCAACCTGGGGATGATTGTCCAGCACTTCTGCGCCTTGAACAACCCATGGTTGCTGCAAGGGGTGATAAATTTATTATTAGAAGTTTCTCTCCCGTTATCACTATTGGGGGTGGGGAAGTAATGGAAGTTTTAATTGAAGAAAAATGGAAAATCGTGAAGGAAAAACTGCAGAATTTATATGAGAGTCCAAAATCAGATCAATTAATTCACCTTGTACAAGAGGAAGGCGCAAAGCCCATTACGCCAGAGAAGCTCCAATATCGCATAGGGATTTCCAAAGAGCAAATCAATGCAATAGTTGAAGAGAAGGAGGAATTATTCTGGCTTACCCATAAACAGGGGAAATGGCTACTCACCCAGAATCAATGGAATGAGTTGAAAAATAGTATTCATAATTTTCTAAAAAAGTACCATGCAAAAAATCCATTGAATGCAGGGGCTCAAAAGGAGGAAATCCGCCAACATCTTAGCTGTGAGAATTCAATTTTAGAAGCGTTGCTGGAATCAATGTTGGATGATAAGTCTATTTCTCAAAAGGGAGAATTATTTTTAAATCCGAATTTTTCCATTACTTTAAGTAGCGAGGATGACTCCCTGCAAAATAGTATTTTAAATCAATTGGATCAGGAGGGATTCACCTCATCTACACTTGCGCAATTATCGTTGAAAACAGGAAATTCCAAGGAAAAACTCATGCAGGTACTGAATGTGGCTGAACAGCAGGGAAAATTATTACGGATTGATGGGAAACTCATGTTTACCCAGAAAAATTTTATTATACTGCGTGAAAAAGTTAACCAATTTTTTTCAAATCATCCTGAAATGTCGGTATCAGAATTTAAGGAACTTGCCCATACTTCTAGAAAATATGCGGTACCTCTGTTGGAATATTTTGATAAAAAGAAAATTACGTATCGGGAAGGAAATATCCGCAAATTGGTGAGATGAAAAATCAAAATACCACTCCGGTTATGAAACAATTTTGGGAAGCTAAAAAAGCTCACCCTGATTCAATCATGCTTTTCAGAATGGGAGATTTCTATGAAACCTTTGATGAGGATGCTGTTTTGACATCTGAAATCCTGGGAATAGCTCTCACAAAACGTGCTAATGGAGCAGCCTCCACCGTACCACTAGCTGGATTTCCGTACCATTCCCTTGATCAACATCTTCATAAACTTTTGAAAGCGGGACATCGGGTGGCAATATGTGAACAGGTGGAAGACCCCAAGTTGGCCAAGGGAATTGTAAAACGAGAAGTGGTGGAAGTCCTATCACCCGGCACAGCACTCTCGGATAAATTTCTGGATCAGAAAGAGAACAACTACCTCTGTGCGGTGGTGTTTGAAAAAAGAAAATGTGGTATTTCTATTTTAGACCATTCCACTGGTGAATTTTATACCTGCAGCCGCAATCATGAAGACCTACGGTCTATGTTAAAACAGTTTCATGTATCTGAAGTAATAATTTCAGAGGATCAGGAGGATGACCTTCGTACTTTAACCCGAGGAGAAGAGATTTTCACTACCACAATTCCAGACTGGTGCATTAGCTTTGACACTGCTTATGAAAGTCTCACTGATTATTTTAATGTATCTTCATTAAAGGGGTTTGGAATTGAAGATGACACTCTTGCCATTACCTCTGCCGGCTGTGCTTTATATTACGTGGACAAAAATTTTCAAGGCAGGATTAAACATATTCAGTCACTTTCCGTTCTGCAACAAGCGGGAATAATGAGTTTGGATGCATTTACTATTCGTAATCTTGAGATATTTAAATCTCTATCCACGCAAGGAATTCATGGCACTTTAGTTGACACCATAGATCAAACCATTACTGGTTCAGGAAGCAGGCTATTAAAAAACTGGCTGCGGCAACCGCTCACCAATCCAATTAAAATTAATGAACGCTTAGACAGAATAAGTGAGTTTATCAACAATTCGGAATTGAACGAATCCATGCAGAATATTTTAAGGGAAACATCCGATTTAGAACGTATCCTTGCTAAAGTTGCCAGTGGTAAAGCAAACCCAAGGGACATAATAAACGCCGGAAATACGCTGGCTAAAATTCCAACTATTAAAAAACTGATGAATAAGGGCATTCCGGTTTTGAAGAAACTGGTGAAGCGATTCGAAAACTCTGATGCTATTACTGAAAAGATATTACATCAAATAAAAGCAGATCCTCCTGTCGCAACTAAGAAGGGTGGATATATACAAACAGGAATATCTCCTGATCTTGATGAACTGCGACATCTATCAGCAAATGCAAGCCAATGGATGGCGGATATGCAATCAGAGGAACAGAGAAAAAATAATATTCCCAGTTTGAAAGTAGGCTATAACCGAGTGTTCGGTTATTATATTGAAGTTACTAAAACTCACGCGGATAAAGTACCTGAACATTATATCCGCAAGCAGACACTTACCAATTCTGAGCGATATTTCACAGAAGAGTTAAAAGAATATGAAATAAAAATTCTTTCTGCTGAGGAGAAAATTGTTTCTTTAGAATTAGGTATTTTTGACTCGCTGCAGCAGGAAATCTTGAATTGTGTAAAATCCATTCAGAACAATGCCAGAGTGTTAGCCCGATTAGATGTGGCTGCAGGATTAAGCCAATTAGCAATTAGCAGAAAATATTGCCGGCCACAAATAGATGAATCATCTTTCCTCACTATTCATAATGGCAGACATCCGGTGGTTGAAGATTTACTGCCCATGGGTGAAGATTTTATTCCCAATGACCTAGACCTTGATAATAATGAAACTCAAATAGCCATTATTACAGGTCCTAATATGGCTGGAAAAAGTACCTATCTCAGGCAGGTTGGGCTGATTACGATTTTGGCTCAATTGGGAAGTTATATCCCGGCTGATTCCGCTCGAATTGGTGTCATTGATAAACTTTTCACCCGGGTAGGGGCAAGTGATAACCTGGCTGGAGGAGAGTCAACCTTCCTGGTTGAAATGAATGAGACGGCAAATATATTGAATAATGCCACAGAAAAAAGTTTGATTTTATTAGATGAAATCGGTCGGGGAACATCTACCTATGATGGGCTTTCACTGGCATGGGCAGTAACTGAATATTTACACAGTCATAAAGATGTGCAGGCCAAAACCCTGTTTGCCACTCATTATCATGAATTGGTATCTTTGGCAGACCAATTGCCAAGAGCGGTAAATTTGAATGTTGCTGTAAAAGAGTTTGGGGACAAAATTATATTTTTGAAGAAAATTATTTCTGGGGGTGCGGATAAAAGCTATGGAGTTCATGTTGCTGAAATGGCGGGGCTCCCTCGAGTTGTGATTCAGCGAGCAAAGGAATTGCTCCAAAAACACAGCAAAGGAGAAAATGGTTATACTCCGGAAGTGAATTTAGAATTAAGGCCTCAGATGGATTTGTTTTCAGAAAAAGAACAGGCATTGAAGAAAGAACTGGGTGAATTGAATGTAAATGAGATGACACCCTTAGATGCATTATCAAAATTGGATGAGCTGAAAAAGAAACATGGTTGTTAGGATAATTCTTTTCTTCATTTTCGCCAATCTGGGAGGGGCGGAAACCGTTCAATATGGCGGCGGGATATTTTTAGATGCTCAAGATGCCCGAAATGCCGGTATGGGTGGATATAGTATCTCTATAGCTGGGGGAAGAAATCCGGCAATGCTAATTCATGTTCAAGAACCTGCCATTTACTTTTCTAGTAAAGATAAATTTGCAGGATTATCGAGGGTAAGTTCAGTTTCTTATCTCCATTATGGAATGAAGCAGGGAAATCAATCTCCAATTTATATTAGTATTGTAAATAGGAGTGTTGAGAATATTTTCGATACTCGGTCAGCATGGTTAGATAATGGTAACTCAACTCCTGAGATAGGAGAGATAAATTATTATAATATAAAGGATATTTCCCAAAATGAGTTGGGACTAAAGGTTGCATTCTTCCGGAGGTATAACTCATTTGTACTTGGGAGCTGTCTGAAACCAACTTATACCAGTTTAGCGGATTATAGTGCATGGGGTATTTCTGGTGATATTGCCGCTTTAGTACAATTGTTTGAAAAGAAAATGGATATCACTATCAGGGTTGAGGATATTATTAGTATCAATAAATGGAGCACAGGCAGAAATGAAACTATAATCCCGTTGATAACGGCGGGAGGACAAATTCAGCTGGCTTCCCTATTATTAGGTATTGAGATGGGCTCCCATGCGATGGGGAATTCCCCACTAAATTATAATGCTGGGTTTGAATTTCACCAACAAGATGAGATTGTAATATTCCGAGGAGGAATTTCCCACAATCATCTGTTTAGTGTGGGAATTGGGTTGAATTTAAAAATGATTCAAATTGATTATGCTTATTTGCATCCCCCCAAGAATAGTCCATTTGAACCATCTCAAATTGTATCAGTGGGCATTTTCCTTGAAAAACTTGACTGGACAAGGGGTAAAATAACTCCTTAAATTCTTTGAGGTTAATCATAAAAAGTATTAGTATATTAATCTTGGAATTTTAATGAAAAACCCCAAATATAACAGAGGGTAAATTTGATAGCAAGTATGACCGGTTATGGAAGATCGGACGAACATAATGAGCAAATGGTTTTAACGGTGGAAATTAGAACTATTAATAGTCGATTTTTAGATTTTTCACCAAGACTGCCAAAATCACTTCTCCCATTTGAAGATGAGGCATATAGAATAGTTAAAAAAAGGTGTGAAAGAGGGAGAGTGAGTTTAACGGCAAAGGTTGAATATCTTCCTGGTGAGAAAACAGGATTGACTTTGAATCAAGATAAATTAGAAGAATATCTATCGGTTGTAAAAGAAATTCAGAAAACATCAGATCGAGTTGATTTTCCATCAATGGGGGATATTCTCAGACTTCCTGATATTGTAGTAAACGGTGATCAAAAAGATGAAAATGAACTAAAAACAGTTTTTCTCTCTGTCTTAAATAAAACCTTAAGTGAAGTGGAAGTAAATCGTCTGAGCGAAGGGAAAAACATCAAAACAGATTTATCCATGCGATTGGAATTAATCAAAGGTTTGGTAAATAATATTCGTAAAATAACAGGTACGGATCGGGATAAAAATATGGAACGGTACAAACAGAAAATTCAAGTTTTGGTGGATGATATAAATTTAGATGAATCTCGGTTATATCAGGAAGTTGCGATTCTGGCGGAAAAAAAAGATATAACAGAAGAATTGGTTCGCTTGGATAGTCATATTGATTTATTTACAAAAAATATGAATTCAACAGAAAATAAGGGAAAAAAATTAAATTTTCTTCTCCAGGAAATGGGGAGAGAAATCAATACAGTTGGCTCTAAGACAGATGAAATAGAAATTAGTCATCTGGCTGTAGATATGAAAGATGAATTAGAAAAAATAAGAGAACAGGTGCAAAATATCGTATGAGTACAGGCAATTTAGTTGTTTTATCAGCTCCATCAGGAACTGGAAAAACATCCGTATGTAAAAATTTATTAAAAAGAAATCCAAATTGGAAATTTTCTGTTTCAGCTACTACCCGCCCATTAAGGGATGATGAAGTTGACGGAAAAGATTATATTCAAATGACCAATGAAAAATTTGAACATTTTGTAAAATTTGGTGATTTTCTTGAATGGGAATGGGTGCACGGTAATAAATATGGTACGCTTATGGGACCCCTTGAAGATGTATTAGATGAGGGTGGAATAATGCTTTTGGATATTGATGTGAAGGGGGGGCTGAGTTTGATGGATGAATTCCCTGATGAAACGATTGGTATTTTTATTGAACCACCTGGGGATGATATTCCCGAACAATTAGAAATTTTGGAAGAAAGACTGAGTCTGAGAGGGGATGAGTCTACAAAATTAATCAAAAATCGATTAAAGCGGTTTGCAATAGAAATTGAATTTAAAGATGATTTTAAATTTCAATTTATCAATGAAGATTTAGATGAAACTGTAGAAGAAATAGAAAAAATAATCAAGGAGAATATAAAATGAATGTAAAAGCAATTCACATGAGTGATTTATTTGAAAAGTGTGAAGATATTTACACAAGTGTAATGATTGTCGCCCAAAGAGCAAAACAGATTATAGATAAAAGTGTTATCCAAATTGACGAAAATGAAGATGTTGAAGATTCATTTCAATTTGCCGAACAAGAAATCATTCTTGAAGATGTTGAAAAGCCGATGGTTGTAGCTTTGGAAGAACATCTGAATGGGGAATTAGAGTGGCGCAAACCTGATCCAGATATCCCCGATTCAGATGAGTCATAAATCTGAATTAATTTTCAGATATTTTGATCAAACCAGGAACCTTTACGGAAACCAATTATTTTTGGAAGCACAAATTGTAAGTGATCCAGTTCAAAATTTGGATAGCTTGGAGTCCTTTAATGCTTCTATTTGCAATTGCCTGAAATGCGAATTGGGACATACCCGATCAAATTTTGTATTTGGAGTGGGGAACCCAAATGCAGATATAGTCTTTGTAGGTGAAGCCCCTGGAGAAAAGGAAGATTTAATAGGCGAACCTTTTGTTGGGCGAGCGGGCAAGTTATTAGATAAAATTCTTGCCTCCATCAATCTTTCCCGAGAAGATATTTATATTTGTAATGTAATTAAATGCCGACCGCCCAAAAATCGCGATCCACTTCCGAGGGAAGTCGAATTATGTGAGCCCTACTTGAAAACTCAATTATCTCTTATCAAACCCAAGTTAATTGTGGCGTTAGGAAGGATTGCAGCTTGCACAATTCTACGAACAAAAGAACCTCTGAAAAACCTTAGAAATAAGACATTCAAATACGAGGGGATTGATCTGGTTGTTACTTATCATCCTGCGGCTTTACTGCGTAATCCTAATTTCAAAATACCAGCCTGGGAAGATTTTCAGATGATAAGAGACAAGTATTTAATTCAAGATTAAAAAATGGCTTCTAAAAATCAAGCTGGAAGATTACCCCCCCAATCTATAGAAGCGGAACAGGCTGTATTGGGATGCATGCTTATTGATCCTGAAGCGGTTCCAAGAGTATTTCACACCCTGACTGAAAAGAGCTTTTTTAAATCAGCCCATTCTCATATTTACAATGCAATGGCAGTGTTGTTTGAGAAAAATGAAGCGATTGATTCAATTAGTGTAACCGATCAGTTGAAAAAATCAGGAAAATTGGAAGATGTTGGCGGGGCTTATTTCATTACTGGGTTATCAACAGATACTCCCACTGCTTCGAATGTGGAATATTATGCGAAAATTGTTAAGGAAAAAGAAATTCTTCGCTCCATTATTAGTTCTGCCGGACAAATGAGTACGCAGGCCTATGATAGCACAGAAGATGCAACCATTATACTCGACCATGCAGAACAAATACTTTTTGATTTATCCCAAGATGCAGAACGTGGGGGATTTGTTCCCCTTGAACCTGTTCTTCATGAGGTTTTGGATAATTGGGGGAGTCGGAAAAAAGGTACACTGACAGGCGTTCCAACGGGCTTTTATGATTTGGATGATCTCTTGTCTGGATTACAGAAATCTGACCTGATTATTTGTGCCGGGCGTCCATCCATGGGGAAAACGGCGCTCGCTCTTTCTATTGCCAGAAATGCAGCTTTGGAGTATGGACATAAAGTTGGCGTATTTAGTTTAGAAATGTCAAATACTCAATTGGTGGAACGTCTAATTACGGCAGAAGCTCGAGTTGACAGCCATTTGGTTAGAACAGGACGATTGCCTAAAAATGAATGGAAAAAACTTTCACAAGCTGCAGGTCCTTTATCTGATGCAAATATTTTTATAGATGATACTGCAGGTTTAAATATTATGGATCTGCGAGCAAAAGCCCGCCAGTTAAAAGCAGAACAAAATGTAGAATTAATAATTGTTGATTATATTCAGTTATTAAATTCAGGGGGAAATATTGAGAGCCGGCAGCAGGAAATATCATTTATTTCCCGATCATTAAAAGCGTTAGCCAAGGATTTAAATGTACCCGTTTTAGCCCTCTCCCAGTTGTCACGTGCTGTGGAAAATAGAACGGACCATCGTCCTATCATGTCTGATCTTAGGGAAAGTGGTGCAATTGAACAGGATGCAGATGTTATCCTTTTCATTTATCGAAAATTCGTATATAGCAGAGATGAAGAAGATAAGGGATTGGGGCAAATTATTGTGGCTAAACACCGGAATGGTCCAACAGGGTCTGTAGATATTTCATTTATTAGTCGATATGCAAAATTTGAAAATTTAAGCAGTATGCAAACAGATTACATTCCCGATGACATTCCAGTTTAATTATGTTACTGGACAAACTGAAAAAAATACTTCCCAATAATAATGGAAATGATTATCCAAAAGATTTCCAGCAAATAATAAAAAATCTATACCCCGAGTCTGTCCCAGATGAAGAAGCAATCACTTTTATTTGGGAAGCGTATCGCTTTAGCAAAAAAGCACATGAGGGGCAAATGCGGCGCTCCGGTGAACCTTATTTCACACACTGTTCTTCTGTAGGAATCATACTTTCCGAATGGAAAATGGATACTCGAACCATTGCCGCTGGACTAATGCATGATGTCATTGAAGATACGGAAATGTCTCGAAATGATATGGTTGATAAATTTGGAGAAGAAATTGCTGAACTTGTAGATGGAGTATCCAAATTATCTGGGATAAAGTTTTCCAGCCGTCGTGAAAAGCAAGCTGAAAATTTCATGAAAATGTTCTTATCTGTTGCCAAAGATTTAAGAGTAATTATTATAAAATTCGCCGACCGGCTTCATAATATGAGTACAATTAAGCATCTTCCCCTTATAAAACAGAGACGAATTGCAATTGAAACCCGAGACGTATATGCACCCTTAGCTCATCGCTTGGGAATGAATAAATTAAAAATTGAATTAGAAGATCTTATTTTAAAAACTCTGGATCCGGAGGAATACAAGCTCCTGCAAAAGAAAACTAAAGCCTCCAGCAAACAAAGAGAGAAATATATTGAGGAATTCACAAATCCCATAAAAGAAGAATTAAGTAAATTTAATATTCAGGCTAAAATATTCGGCAGGGCAAAACATTACTTTTCCATTGCTGGCAAAATGCAAAAGCAAAATAAAAAATATGAAGAGTTATTTGATTTATTTGCTATTAGAATTATCGCTGATAAAGTAGAAGAATGTTATGCTATTTTGGGTATTATTCATCAATTATTTACTCCCCTTCAAGAGAGATTTAAAGATTATATTGCAACACCAAAAAGTAATGGCTATCAGTCCATCCATACTACCGTTTTTGGTCACAAGGGAAAAATGGTAGAAGTTCAAATAAGAACCAATGAAATGGATCAAACAGCGGAAATTGGTGTTGCTGCCCATTGGTTGTATAAAGAGAAGGGGGCAATTAAGGCTGATGATTCAAATATTGATAAACATATGCGCTGGCTTCGTGAACTTGTTGAAGTACTTCAGGCAGAAGATTCAAATCCTGATGAATTTCTAAAGCTACTAAAAGTAGATTTATTCAAAGATGAAATATTTGTTTTCACTCCTGCTGGTGATGTAACACCCTTACCAGCAAATTCCACACCAATTGATTTTGCATTTCAGGTTCATTCCCAGGTAGGTATTCATTGTATAGGTGCCAAGGTGAATGGAAAAATAGTTCCCTTAAATATGGTATTAAAAAATGGTGATTCCATTGAAATATTGACCTCCAATACTCAAAAACCAAGTTATGCCTGGCTAAAATTTGTGCAGACAGGAAAAGCAAAATCTCATATAAAACGCTGGGTTAAAAAAGAACAAACGGAACAAAGCATCCAGCTTGGGAAAGAAATAATTGAAAAGACTTTAAGGCGGATGAAACGAATTTCCATCTTAGATGAGTTACAGGCAAAACCTCAGACAATGGGGTTTAATCAGGTTGAATTGGTTTATGCCGCTTTGGCAAATGGGCAATTAACGGTTCGGGATATTATTGATAAATATCAACCGGTTGATTATAATGAACAAGATTTTGATCCAGAAAGCCAATCTTTAACTGAGCGATTTATTAATCGGGCACGGAGGCAAGCTAAGGGTGTTACTGTTGATGGCGTTGCAAATGCATTATTGGCTTTTGCAAAATGTTGCAGTCCCATTCCCGGTGACGAAATTGTAGGATATATAACTCGGGGAAGAGGAGTTACTATTCATCGTAATACGTGTAAAAACTTACCATGCATGGAAGGTGAAGACAGATTTATTTTTGTGGAATGGAATGTGAAACCACAAACCTCATTTATTGTTCGACTTAAAATATTATTAGAAGACCGGAAACAGCTCTTGAAAGATATTACAGAATGTATATCCGCATTAAATATAAATATCTCCAGCATCGATATGAAAGCAACAGAGGGTATTGCCACTTGCATTATTGTCTTAGAGGTTAGAGATACACGTCAATTAGATCGGCTTTCAACAAGAATACAAAAAATATCAAACTTCATATCAACAGAAAGGATGTAATATGAAACCTATAAACTACACTCGTGAGGATATAATTCGTAGAACAGGCGACAAATTAAATCTCACGCATGACGAAATGAAATTAATTCTAGATACAACTTTAGATACCATAGCTGAAATGTTAACAGAAGAAAAGAGTAGAATCCGGATAGAACTAAGAAATTTTGGTGTTTTTGAAGTGAAGCCAACCAAAGCCAAACCTCGTGCGAGAAATCCCCGCACCAATGAAGAAGTATATGTACCGCCACGAAGAAAAATACATTTTAAACCAGGAAAAATCATTAGACAGGAACTTCAGCAAGAGTGGATTAAAACCGATTGAGTAGAATCCTTGGAGTTGATTATGGGGAGCGCCGCATAGGATTGGCACTGTCAGACCCATTTGGCATTATTGCCAAGCCTTTAACAGTTATAGATCGAAAAAAAACGCCTGATTATTTATCCGCAATTCTGGAAACTGCTAAAGAAAAAGATGTGAATAAAATTGTGGTGGGGGTTCCGTTTACATTAAAAGGCGAACATTCAAAGCAGACAGATATCGTAAAGAATTTTATTGATGAATTATTCACCCTTGGAAAAATTCAAATAATTCCCATTGATGAACGCCTCAGCAGTGTGGCCGCAGAAAGAAGTTTACAGTTGCAGGGAGTAAAAACCGGTCACGAAAAGGGCAGGGTGGATGAAACTGCCGCCGCAATCATTCTTCAAGAATACCTGGATTCTCAGTCCTGAATGAGAGTTGCCTATTCTCCATTTATTCTCATAATTTCAGCAATATTAACGGGACTTGCCCAACAACCATTGCATTTAGGTTGGCTGGCATGGTTTAGCTTGGTACCATTCATTTTTGTACTGAATCGAATTAAATCCAGAGAAGATTTTTTCAAAGCTGGCTTTATTTGGGGTTTAGCCTATTATTTAACCACAATATTTTGGCTGGCAATGAATATTGGTACAACACCAATCATTGGTGTGATTTCCATGTTTGCCGCAGTATTTTATTGCTCTTTGAATGTTGCAGGTATCAGTTTAATTACTGGTTACCTAAAATCCCATTATTCACAACGATGGTTCTGGCTCTTGCCATTTGTCTGGACTGCTGTTGAATATATCCGTAATATGGATGTGTTAACCGGAGGACCATGGACAGCTTTAGCAAATACTCAGTTGGATTTTCTTACCTTGGTCCAAAATGCAGAAATCACCGGAATTTACGGAATTACATTTTGGATTATTTTGCTGAATGTTTCTATTTATAATTGGATGGATAGACCCTACCCTGGACATTCATTTGCTGTAGTCTCCATATTCTTACTACCCTGGATAACAGGGATAATTCTTACCCCAACTCCACAGGCAGACATTGGAAAAAAAATGGATATTACCCTCATACAACCCAACATTCATCTTTCACAAAAATGGAAACCCGGGGCAGTTCGTGAAAATATTGAATCACTAATAACACTTTCCAAACCAGCTATTGATAATGGAGTTGATATAGTCATATGGCCAGAATCTGCTACATCATCTTATATACTGCAGGGCAATCAATATTATTTAAAATGGATTCAATCTGAATTGGATGATTCGAAATTGTTATCGGGAATACCGTATTATACCGGAGAAAAGGAGAAAAGAAAATTCTTTAACTCAGTAGTTTTAATTTCTACAGATTCAGTTTCAAAAATATATAATAAATTAACCTTAGTACCTATGGCGGAACATATACCATTGTCTGGGGCTTTCCCCTCATTAAAAGAATTAAATTTGGGTCAGGCAAATTTTACTCACGGTGATGAATTCAGAATGTTTAATATCCAGAATACAACATTTGCAGCAATGATTTGCTTCGAATCTACTTTTCCAGCCTTAAGTGCAGAATTTGTAAGGCGTGGAGCTCAGGTATTGGTTTATGTAGTGAATGATGGTTGGTACGAAACTCCACCTGAGCCTCAGCAACATGCAAAGCAGGCAATCTACAGGGCCATTGAGAATCGCAGACCGGTTTTAAGGTGTACGAATACGGGTATATCAATGGTTGTAAACCCATCGGGGAACATCGTTAAACAATTACCGTTGAATCAAACAGGAGTGATTAATGCTGCAATAATGCCTTCTAATGGGGTTACTTTTTACACCAAATATGGGGATATATTTGCCCAAATAAGTGCAGTAATTTCCATGTTTTTTATCCTGGGAGTATTATTAAGAAAAAAATGAAAAAATATTTATTATTAATGTTAATTAGCCTGACTTGTATTTCTGCACAAGTAGATGGAAATGCAAAATCAAAACTTCAGTCAATGGTTTTGCCGGGGTGGGGAGAGCACACAATGGGAGAATCAGAACGAGCGAATAATTTCTTCATCAGGGAAGCTGCTCTTTGGTTGATTTATATAGGGGGAAAGCAAACAGCAGATTGGTATGAAAGTGATTATACTGCTTTTGCCGAACTTCATGCCGATGTGGATATGACTGGCAAAAACTATTTATTTGAAGTAAATCTTGGGCATTATTATAGTTTGGATGTTTACAATGATACTAAAGAACGTAAAAGATTGGTGAATGATAAGTATAAAGAAGGCGAAGGATTTGAATGGCAATGGGATAATTCTGAAAATCGTATTAAATTTGATGAAATGCGGATAAAGTCCGCATCATTTAATAAATATGCTAAATTTTCGGTGGGTGGTTTAATACTTCATCGTCTAATTTCATTCTTTGATGTAATTTATCTTGAACGAACTAATTTCAATATTTCAATGGATCCTCAATTATCGCAAACCTCTAATTCAATACGTATCAATTTAGCATTTAATTTTTAATTCAAATTATTAGTTGACATCGTCCAAGGTGATTTTTCTCCAATTAATTAGCTTTTTAGAAAAGTAGAAATAAATGTAACATCAGCGTTATATAATTCTTAAATTTCAATTATGGGGAACTCCGCGAAATTTAAAATCACAATGGCAATATGTTTATTTTTGGGTATTTCTTGTGCATCCTATGTAAACTATCAACCACAGAGAGCTCCCAAAGCGGCTAAATCTGCAGAATACAATATATCCGTTTACCATGAATTAGACCCCTTACCCCCTCAATCATTACAATTGGGAAAATTAACTATAAATAATGCAGTACCATCAATGATCAATTGTGATTATAATGATGTCATTCGCCTGGCAAAATGGAAAGTCCGCAAAGTAGGTGGAGACGCATTGCATATCATTAATATAAAACTTCCGGATGAAACGAATAGCTGTTACGGAATCACTGCCAATATTATATCATTTGATGCCATTGAAACTATGTTCTGGTCATCCATTGATCTTGATAAAAACGATTTCAAGGAATATTATCATGAAAATATTTTAGATCCTATTGAAGGTATTTGGACTGTTTCTGAGAACACAGATTGGGAGAATATGCTCACTGGTGTAAAAGGGAATAATGAAATTGCAGGAAAATATGAAGTAGCAATTATTCGTGATAAAGAAGAATATAACCGATATAATTCCTATATCCTCCATAGTGAAGAGACCGAATGGCCCAGAGGACAAATGAAAGCCTATTACAGTAAAAATGGCTATCAGCATACCTATGAAGAACATTGGTTTATGGCTGATCATACCGAAAAAATACGCAATATAATATTGGAAGAAAGCGGCATTTTTAGGACTGCAGCGGCTTTTTCAAAATATCCTATAAATTATAATAGAGAAAATATTTCTTTAAAAGTATATCCCCCATTTTATATGACGGCGCCTGGATTGGCAGTTAATACTCAACTGCAATCAATGGGTAGTGGATTTGTCATTTCTGGAAACGGGTTAATCATAACCAATTACCATGTCATTCACGGCAAGCAGGAAATTGAAGTTTATTTTCCCTCTATTGATAAATCGTTTACAGCTAAGATAGCCTTACAGGATAAAAATAATGATATTGCATTACTGGCATTAGAAGATTTTCATATTTCTGAATACTTTACAGAGGATATACCATTTATTATATCAAATACCAGCGATATGAGATTAGGTCAGGAGATTTTTACTTTAGGGTATCCTCTTGGAGAGATTTTAGGAAAATCTGTGAAATTATCTACGGGAGATATCAGTTCGTTATATGGAATTAAAGATGATCCTAGGCTCATACAAATTAGTAATCCTATTCAGCCGGGAAATAGCGGAGGTCCTCTTTTAAACGAAAATGGCGAAATTATAGGCGTGGTCGTCTCTACTTTAAACGCTCGGTATTTTTATGAAAATGAATCAATTATTCCTCAAAATGTAAATTTTGCAATTAAGGGTAATTATGTCGCTAACCTGATTTCCATACTCCCTGAGTATCAGGAATTATCTAAGAGGAAAAATCTTCTCTTAGGAAAAAGCCTGGAAGAAAAGATTGAACTAATTTCCCCCTTTATCGTCACAATTAAATAACGCTCACTCATTTTCTTAAGGCAGGCATCCCCTTTTAAGAAATTCCCACAAATGCTATAAATTACAGATGCTAATTATCATGGAAAGCTAATGCGATATTTCTTTTTTCTAACAATTTTCATTATTCCAATATTTGCAGATGATTGCAGTGAGTATAATGAAAAGAATAATACAAAGTATAATTGTGACTGCAATGAGACAACTTGGCAAAAATATTATTCTTATATGCTAAATTGCTGGCTCCCTAACGCCAACCTTCGGAATGTTGATTTGAAATGGGCTAATTTAGAGGGCGCATATTTGGTTGGGGCTGATCTTCGATACTCACAACTTGTTACTGCAAACCTAACCAAAGCTAATCTTGTAAATGCAAATTTGGTAAATGCCAATCTCAGCTGGGCAAATTTAGAAGATGCCAATCTAAAAGGTACAGATTTCCGCTATGCTAATTTAGAAAATGCCAATCTCAAGAATGCAAATTTAGAAGGCGCTAATTTGGTTAACGCATCATTGGTGCATATAAATCTAATAAACGGAAATCTGAAGGATGCTTCTTTATTTGATGCAGACCTTATGGATGCGAATCTAGAAAATGCCAATTTAACAGATGCATGGTTATGGTACGCGAATCTCAATGAAGCCAACCTGAAAAATGCATCATTGATAGTAGCTGATTTACGTTATGCAAATTTAGTGAACACCAATCTTCAAGATGCTAACTTGACTGACGCCTCATTATTCGATGCCAAACTTATGAATGCCAATTTGAAAAATGCCAATTTAGAGGGTTCAAATCTAAAACATGCCGATTTTACCGGTGCGGACTTTGATGGAACACTCCTTTGTGGAGCTGAAATTGATATGGAGTTCAAATTACAAGACTGGCGAGGAGTTCCTGTTTGGGAAAGAGATTGTTTTGGTATTTGTGGAGGAGATATGACCATTGCAAAAGATAAATGTGGCGTCTGCGGCGGAAATGATGAGCCCAATACGGGTAGTTGTGACTGTAAGGGATTGCCAAACGGCAATGCAATTATTGATGCATGTGGGGTTTGCGGTGGTGAAGGAGATGGCAGTGACTGTAATAATAATGGAATGTTAGATATTTGTGAGGGAATTTATGGGAGTAGCCTTAACCCAATAACTAACTTAACTGACTTAAATAATGATGGAGCCCAAAATATTTTGGATGTGGTGAAATTGGTTGAGAAAGTGCTGAAGGAATGATTTTACTCAATTAAAAATAAGATAAAATAAAAAGAAGGAGTAAAAATGGAAAAAGATAATAACAAAAAGTTATGCTGCTATTTAATGGCCTGCTCAGACCTCATATGTTTTGTAGGAGGATCATTGCTATTGAGTTTGGCAATATTTGGTTCAGCATGCACTGGTGCAGCATGTGCAGGCTGTTGTGGATGTCTAACTTATTTAGGACTGCCCCTAATCGCATTAGGATTTGTCCTTCGCTGCTGGTGCTGCGGATGCTGTGGAAATAAATGCGGAAGGGCTAAAGGATCATCCTGCGGTGATAATTTAGATCAGAAAATAGAAGCATAATCCAATCAATGTAAAAAGCCTCCGTAGTTTGAATTATCAATACCCGGAGGCTTTTTATTACTACCGATACCAAATGATATATAACTACTGAAGGCCGTTGCATAAGGAATTCCGAAATGTATAGTAAAAAGAATTATAATTTAAATGAATTACCAAA
>Ga0207990_1000671_pt1 | contig 19204 bp, 14 predicted proteins | sample ETNtaG_8_FD_185780 | JGI IMG/M metagenome (GOLD analysis project Ga0207990, IMG submission 185780) | Marine microbial and viral communities from oxygen minimum zone, Eastern Pacific Ocean - ETNP201406SV75 (SPAdes) (version 2) | ecosystem: Environmental > Aquatic > Marine > Oceanic ...
GTCCGGGTCTGTGCCGGGAAGTAAGGTAGGTAAAAATTCAACCACAGAAACACGTGAACCAAATGCCGCATAAACTTGGCCCAACTCCAAACCAATCACGCCACCGCCAATCACCAATAATTTTTCAGGAATATCTACGAGATCAAGCGCATTCCTTGATGTAAGTATTGACGGATGATCATTGGGAACACCGGGTATCATTGCTGAAGTAGAGCCCGCAGCAATGATACATTTATCAAAAGAAATTAATATGTGACCGTCTTCCGTTTCTATACTCAATTCTGAATTGGATTTGAATGCGGCCAGTCCTTGTATTGTATCCACTTTTCGAGCTTTCGCCATTTGGGCTATGCCACCATTTAATTGGGAAACAATTTTATTTTTATGTGCTCGGACCTGATCAATATCAATTGCTGGTTTACCATAGGTGACGCCCATTTTTGATAAATGTTCAGCATCACTCATGACCTTTGAAATATGGAGTAACGCCTTAGATGGAATACAGCCGCGATTAAGACAGACCCCTCCCAATTCATTGTCACGATCAATAAGTAAAACCTGTTTGCCTAAGTCGGCTGCACGGAAAGCTGCAGCATATCCACCGGGACCAGCTCCAATGACAGCTATTTCATAATGTTTAAGTTCTGTCATTGATCAGTTTTTAAAATAAGATAGGTCACAAAGGACTGATGCAAATCTGGATGTGAAGGTGGCGGCGGATGCGCCATCAATTACCCGATGATCATATGATAACGAAAATGGCATTATGAATCGTGTTTTAAATTCTCCAGTTGCTTTATCGTATACCTGTTTCCAAGCGCTCCTAGATACGCCCATGATGGCCACCTCCGGTGGATTTACGATGGGCGAGAACCCGGTTCCACCAATACCGCCCAAACTAGAAATAGTGAATGTTCCTCCCCTTATTTCATCGGGTTTTAATTTTTTTTCTCGGGCGCGGGAACTTAAATCCATGAGTTCTGACGATAGATCTATAATTGATTTTTGATCCACATCTCGCACCACCGGAACAGTAAGTCCGAAGGGCGTGTCTACGGCAATTCCCAAATGATAATAATTTTTCAATACTAAATTTTGATCTGCGTGATCTAGGGAACTATTAAACTCGGGCATTTCTTTTAAAACGATGGTTACGGCCTTCATTAAAAACGGGAGAAATGTTACTTTTATATCTTGCTCCGCAGCTTTTGTTTTTAATTTTTTTCTATAACTATCTAAATCAGTGATATCAGCATTATCAAATTGAGTTACGTGTGGTATGGTCTGCCAGGCCTGTTGAAGTCGTTGGCCGGTGATGCGGTTAATTCGAGTGAGTTTTTGGACTTCAACTTCGCCCCACTGTGAAAAATCAATCTCTTGTTTTTGCGCGGGAATACTCCCTGACGATATGGCCATCTGCAACTTGATATAGCTATTCAGATCATTTTTGGTGATGCGGTTTTTTTGTCCAGATCCTTTAATGACCTGAAGGTTGATTCCTAGCTCTCGCGCTAATCTTCGGACGCCGGGCGACGCAAACGCGGTATTACTAGAACCCAAATCTTCCAAATGAAGTTTTGGTTCTGTTCTTTCGATTTGGGGTGGTAATTTTTCTTTTTGGGTTTTTTCTTCCACGGGCACTTTTTCTTTAGGTGCATCTCCTGATAATTCAATCTTCATGAGGATGTGGCCCGGTTTCAATTCGTCTCCCGCCGAAACCAATATTTCGGTAATGCTTCCGTTGACATCTGCTGGAATTTCCATGGATGCCTTGTCTGATTCTAACACCAATATCGTATCATCAGATTCAACAATATCGCCCACGGAAACACTTACTTCACTTACTTCGGCACCGTCAATGCCTTCTCCTAAATCTGGTAATATAACTTCTTTAATCATGGTATTTCCTAAACCGTTATGGGGCTTGGTTTTTCTGGGTCTAGATTATATTTCTTAATGACATCGTCTCCTTTTGACATATCCATTTTTCCATCCAGGGCCAGCGCACGAATAGCGGTCAGAACAATATAATAGCGGTCTACCTCAAAGAAATGACGCAGGTTTTCTCGGGTATCGCTACGACCAAATCCATCCGTACCCAATGCATAATATGGACCGGGAACATAGGGCCCAATTTGTTCGGAAACCATTTTTACATAATCGGATACGGCCACTGTGGGAACGTGATTCTTGCTCAAGCATTTTTCTAAATGAGATTGCTTTGGTTTACTGTCCGGGTGGATCATGTTCCATCGTTCCGCTTCTTCTGCGTCTCTTCGAAGTTCACTAAAACTAGTGACATTCCAGATGCCTGGCTCTACATCCCAGTCCTTTTTTAAGAGTTCTGCTGCTGCAATAACTTCCCCCATAATGGGTCCGCTTCCGAACAATCGTAAGATTGGTTTTTCTGTGGATCGGGTTTTATACAATCCCTTGATAATATCATAAGCAACACCGTCCGGCATGGATGGGTGCGCATAATTTTCATTTTCAAGAGTAAGGTAATAAATCACATCTTTATTATCCTGGCACATTTCTTTCATGCCATGGTGGATAACTGTTGCAATCTCGTAGGCATAAGCCAAGTCATATGCTTTTATGTTTGGTGTTGCAGCGGCAGCAAGATGACTGTGTCCATCCTGATGCTGGAGTCCCTCGCCATTTAGTGTGGTTCTTCCGGCCGTCCCACCTAGTAAAAAGCCGCGGGCCCGCATGTCGCCGGCAGCCCAGATGAAATCCCAGATGCGCTGAAAGCCAAACATGGAATAATAAATATAGAAGGGGATCATTTTGATACCATGTGTACTGTAACTTACTCCGGCAGCGATAAAGGATGAAATAGCACCAGCTTCATTTATCCCCTCTTCCAATATCTGGCCATTTTTTACTTCTTTATAATACAGGAACTGGTCTGAGTCCACAGGATCGTAGAGTTGTCCTTTGTGAGCATAAATCCCCAGCTGTCGAAAAAGTGGATCCATCCCGAAAGTACGTGCTTCGTCCGGAATGATGGGCACTATATGTTTACCAAGGGATTTATCTTTTGTTAATAATGTTAAAAGGCGTACGTAGGCCATTGTCGTAGAAATTTCTCTTTCATCGGTTCCATCCAATAATTCCTGAAAAATTGAAATTTCCGGGATATCCAATGTGGTGGATCTATTTGTACGAATCGGCATTGAACCACCTAATGCATTTCGTTTTTCTTTTAAATATTTGTATTCCGCGCTATCCTTATCAAAACGATAAAAAGGGGCTTCCGTAGCTTTATCGTCGGAAAATGGAACATTAAATCTGTCTCTAAAATACAGGAGCTCACTTTGGTTCAATTTTTTCTGATTGTGGGTGATGTTCCGACCCTCGCCCGCTTCACCTAGGCCATATCCTTTAATGGTGCGCGCCAGTATCACAGTTGGTTTTCCCTTAAAATTTATCGCTTCATTGTAAGCCGCATAAATCTTCATAGGGTCATGGCCTCCTAATCTCATTTTCGCCAATTTCTCATCAGAAATATGTTCAACCCGTTTTAAAAGTTCGGGATATTTCCCATAAAAATGTTCCCGGATATACGCACCGCCTTCAACGACATATTTCAAAAGGTCGCCGTCCACAACCTCTTCGAATCGCTTTAAAAGTAAACCGTCATGGTCGCTTTCCCAGAGTTCGTCCCAATCAGAGCCCCAGATTACTTTAATCACATTCCATCCCGCGCCCCGAAAGGCGCCTTCCAGTTCCTGAATCACTTTTGAATTCCCACGAACGGGGCCATCTAGTCTTTGCAAATTACAATTCACGATAAAAACAAGATTGTCTAAATTTTCCCGAGATGCCAATGTAAGCGCCCCCAGAGATTCAGGCTCATCCATTTCTCCATCTCCAAGATAGGCGAATACTTTCCGACCAGTGTCCTCCATAAAATGACGATCAATCATGTAGCGCATGAATCTGGCTTGGTAGATGGCCATGATCGGTCCAAGTCCCATAGATACCGTGGCGAACTGCCAAAATTCCGGCATAAGGTATGGGTGGGGATAGGATGATAGGCCTCCCTTTTTTGATAATTCACGGCGGAAATTATGTAGGTGATCATTATTGAACCTGCCCTCCAAATACGCCCGCGCATATATCCCCGGTGATGCATGACCCTGGAAAAAAACTAGATCTTGTCCGTCCGGGTGATCTGCTCCCTTAAAAAAATGATTAAAAGCCACCTCATAAAGCGTTGCTGCAGATGCATAAGTTGAAATATGGCCTCCAATTCCAGGTGTTTCTGTATTGGCTTTTGTCACCATGGCCATGGCGTTCCAGCGAACAATAGATTTTATTTTTCTTTCAATTTCGCGATCGCCGGGATACACCGGCTGTTGGCTTGGTAAAATCGTATTTACAAAAGGAGTCGTCGTATTAAAGGGAAGCCGCGCACCTTTTGATTGGGCATAATCAATAAGTGTTTCCAAAAGGTGTCGGGTGCGCTCATACCCGTGTTCTTCTAGGGCATCTTCTATAGATTCGATCCATTCCTGTGTTTCTTGTGGATCGGGATCACTGTAAGGATTCATCATAAATAAATTAAATTTAGACAGTTATTTTGAGCCTGAAAGTTACGATAAATAATCTACTTATCCAGAGAAGAGCCGACAGACTCTGTTAAAATTAAACTTCAATTTCCTTCCAATCTCCTTTTGAAATCTTCCACACCATTATTCCAGCAAAAAGGCCCATGTAAATGGGAAATAGCAGCCAAGGTGCTTTAAACCCCATGTTCAGTACCACACCAAAAACATAGCTTCCCAAAACAATTATGCCCCACGTTAAGCACGACTCCACCACGGCGGGGAAAAGGGTGTTCCCGGCTCCCGAAAGAGCAAACCATAGCGTAAATCCGATAGCGTCTAAAAATTGCACAGCCCCGATCATTCTTAAACCAAAGACTCCCATTCGAATTATTTCAGGATCGTCTGTAAATAGAAAAAGATAATATTCCGGAATCAAAATAAAACTCATTCCCATGGTTCCCATTATATAAACAGAAATCCGTATAGATTCCTTAATACTTGCTTCGGACTTGTGAATTTTCTTTTCACCCATATATTTTCCAACTAATGTGGCACAGGCTTGCCCTACTCCCAATGCCGGCATAAACGATGCGTGCATAATGGTGAATAATAATTCTGTAGTGGCAAGCTCTATTAGGCCGATCATACCCATGATCTTATAAAAAACAGACCATCCCACAGCGATCACCGCCTCTTGAATTCCCTGGGGAAGCGCAAGTTTTAATTGACGCATCATCATCGTTCTGTCTGTGGAAAGATTGAAAACAGAAAAACGGTCTTTTATCTGACTGGAAAAAAGGAATGAAAAATAATGCACCGCCATCCAGATAGATGCAATGAGAGTTGCGATGGCGGCTCCTTTCACGCCCATCGCCGGAAAGGTTGTCCATTGCCAAAGTTTTGATAAAAAGGACAAGGACGGTATTGTATCTGCAAAAAATTGTGTCACACCATCAGAGCCATAAATGAGTCCCGCATTAAGATAAACATTGATGGCATTACTGGTGATTGTCACATTCATGTGTACTTTAGTTTTTTCAACTCCAGTGAAAAAACCCTGGAAAACGAAGCTGTATGCAGAAAACAAAAGGCTAATAAAAACAATGGATGTATAGTCTATAGCAAGACGTGTGGCGGTTATATCTTGAATAAAAAATGGGATGATGTCCTTGGCCCAAAGCCAACCCGCTAATGAAATCGGTAGTGCATAGAGCGTAGCCATGAACAATCCGTTGTGTAATGCGGTGCCACATTCTTTATCGATCTTTTGTCCTAGGCGACGGGACGCCAGTGTCTGAACTCCTGTCCTTATCCCCAATACAAAACTGAGCGCTCCCCAGAAAAGCATTGCTCCCATCCCTGTGGCGGCTAATGCTTCAGCACCGAGTCGCCCAACCATGGCCACGTCTACCATACTCATAAGCACTCGGCTCAAGTTGCTTACAATAACGGGTAGCGCCAAATTAAACACTTCTTTGGAAATTTGTTTATCCTGAGGAAAAACGAAACGAAACACGATTATAATTCTTTAATAAAAATATTTTTTTCTAATAGAAATGCTCGTGTTTTACTGCAAACTGGGGCTGATGTTAAAACTGTAATTTTCATGTTAGAATTAATTTGATGGATGGCCTGTGCCTGTTTCATTATTCGCTGGCCGTCTTTCATAATGATGCGACTCTTACGATCCACAATGATGGAAATATTGTTTTTTCCAATTTGTCGTAAAATAGTTCGTGATGAAAGGTTGTATCTTTTGGGGTCGATATTTTTCATATTTAATTAAAAATAAGCATAGAAATTAAACCCGAAGCAATGTGTGATTTATAATGAAAATTCATACTTCTAGAGATGTTCAACTGGCCTTAGAAAGTGGGCAGCCTATTTTGGCTTTAGAGTCAACTATTATCGCTCACGGTATGCCTTTCCCTGATAATCTGAAATTTGCACAACAGGGGGAATCGCTATGTAGAGACCGGGGGGTTACCCCGGCAATGATTGCTATTATTAATGGAGAGATTCACGTGGGGTTGGAAAAAGATCTACTGATATTTATTGCCGAAGATGATGGTGTAAGAAAAACGTCCCGTAGAGAGTTGGGTATCGCAATTGCCGAAAAGTGGCATGGCGCAACCACGGTTTCTTCAACAATGCATATTGCCCACCAGTTAGGAATATCTGTTTTTGCCACTGGTGGCATTGGCGGCGTGCATCGCGGCGCAGAATATTCCTTTGATGTATCTCAGGATTTATTAGCCTTGGCAGAAATCCCTATGGTTGTAGTCTCTGCCGGTGCCAAGGCAATCCTGGACCTACCCAAAACATTAGAAATGATGGAAACGTTGGGTATTACTATTTTGGGCTATAAAACAGGGGAATTTCCCGCCTTTTATTCAAGGGAATCCGGGATTTTAGGAATTCATTCTGTGGGCTCTGACCATGAGATTGCTAACATTTATAAAGCAAATATTTCTTCGGGGATTTCCTCCGCTGTTTTGGTGGCGAACCCTGTTCCTGAAAAAGATGAAATACCAAGACAAGAAATAGAGTCTGTAATTGACCGCGCATGCAAAAGTGCGGCGGAACTAAATATTATTGGGAAAAACCTAACCCCATATTTATTAAAGGAGATTGAACAGAAAACCGGTGGCAGTAGTCTTAAAGCGAATAAACTATTGGCCTTAAATAATATAAGTCTCGGCATAAATATTGTGAAAAAAATGGCCTAATCCTGCCGAATTGTCACTCTTGGAACATTAGCATAGAATTTGTGTTTTATTTGAATAAAGAGAAACTAAAATGAATAAAATTAAAACATTTATGCTTAACCACCCTTTGATAAGCGTCTTAGTCATACTGCCTTTTACCATGATGTTTACAGTGGCAATTTTTTCACTGATTCTTGATATTGTTCTGCCGGGCCTTTTGGCTCTTTGGCTGGCGGGTTGGGTTTATACATCCTTGACAGGATTACATTGGCGGCGGAATATCTATGAGCCGTTTTGGTTTGTGAGGGTCGATACAAATAAACTTTAACTTTTTCAATGTATTTCAAAAAGGGTTGCGTCTAATTTCTATATATATGAAATATTTATTAACTATACTTTTGCTTACCAACTTTTTGTGGGGACAATGAGCGCTTTGAAGCAACCCTTCTTTGCCGGTCGGCAATTCTGATAGAGGAGTGGGTCTTTGGGCCGGACAGGTCATGTTTGGCCTGGATAATTCAAATCAATACATAGACTGGTGGCATGAAGCCATTCCTGGATCTGGGGAGGGGTTTGACCACGAAGGCACATTGACATCTGTTATTATAAACCCGTCTTTAACTATCGGTCTGTCCAATTATTGGAACATGACCATTAACAAAACCCTTGGACAGCGAACCATGACGTGGGTAGGGGACACAACAACGATCCATCACCGAGATGAGGGTACAGAAAGCAATTTTATCAATGCTATCGGGGGATATCTTGGCGATACAAAACTCATGGTTCGTTATCTTGTTTTCAATGATGGACAAGGACCGGGAAAACGATTGTTTTTGGGTTGGGGATTTATTGTGCCATCTAAAAACACATTGTCGGATGATCCGTTTTTTCTGAGTGGTGATGAAAAAACAGCCCATCGTCATTTTGCCTTGAGCGAAGGGGTTTATAAAGGGTGTGTCGAAATTCAATTATTTAAAAAGAAAATGACAAACCCCGTTTTCATGGGTGGAACGATTTATGTTGAAAAGGCTCTTGCAGAAAATGACTATGGTTTTAGGGCCTCTGATATATATGACCTTTCTCTCACTGCATTTTCTAAGAAAATTGCTGCAATAAACGGATCCTTGGGCACCAACGTTGTTATGCGGCATACAACAACGGCTTATTGGAATGGATTTGAAGCCCCCAATTCTCGAGCAACGGTGGTAACGGTTGGGTTTGGCGGATTGTGGAACTTGGCTGTGGGTGGTATAAGTTTAAATATCCAGAAACCCTTTTTTATTGAAGGTGTTTTTTCGGGGATAGAGGGTGAACTAGACCAACGTGTAGGCGTATGGCAGGTAAGTATGAGTTATCGACGCTTGTTGGACTTTGTGATCCCCTGGCTGGATCCCTTGAAGTAGGATTTTAAAATATATTTCTCACCCCAAACAAAGCGGTGCCTAACCGCACCATGGTTGATCCTTCCTCCACTGCAATTTCATAATCTCCGCTCATGCCCATGGAGAGTTCCAGCATATCAGATTGAATGACCGATTGGTTGATTCTTTTTCTCAGTGCCCGCAGTTGTTTAAATGAATCTCTAATCTTTTCTTTGTCTGCCGTGAAGGGGCCCACTGTCATAAGTCCTTCTATGCTAATATTGGAAAGATTAAAACATTCACTAATTTCATTCAATTGGTCTGGTAGAAATCCGTGTTTTTGTGTTTCACCGCTGGTGTTAATCTCTAAAAGAACATGAATTGTTCTTTCTTGTTTCAATGCAATATTTGAAATTCTTTTTAGGAGCTTAACCGTATCTACCGAATCAATTGTGTCAAATAATTCTAGACATTTATTCACCTTATTCGACTGGAGATGGCCAATGAATCGCCGGGAAAGATCTGGCATTGAATCAAATGATGCGAATTTTTTGGAAGCTTCCTGTATGCGATTCTCACCTATGGCTGTTATGCCTACATCATAGCATTCTTGGATCAGAGAAAAGGGGTGCGTTTTGGTAACGGCTATAAGCTGAACGGGGTGACTAAAGCCACCCCGTTTTTGTGCTGATTCAATCTTAGATTGAATTGATTTTAGTGTGTCTTTAATGCTCATTCTTCTCCGGCTTGGGATGGGGCGTCATCAATAGAAATTTGAGCATCTTCTACTTCTTCTTCTTTGCTGGTTGCTGCGTCTTCGCTGATAACACGCGTAATTGATGATATGCTTGCGCCCTCATCCAATTTTACCAATTTCACGCCCTGTGTCACGCGGCCGATGGTTCGGATGGCTGCCACAGGTTGACGCATCAAAACACCGGAATCGGTAATAACAATTAAATCATCTGAGTCCACCACCTCCATGATGTTTACCATTTTCCCGGTCTTTTCTGTACAGCGCATGGTCATGACCCCTTTACCTCCTCTGGTTTGGGTGCGATACTGAATCACATCGGTGCGCTTTCCCATCCCTTTTTCGGTAGCAACCAAAATGGTTCCTTCGCGACGTACCACAAGCATTCCGATAACATAGTCTTCTTTCGAGCTTAGGGTGATGCCTTTTACGCCCATGGTTTTCCGCCCACTTGCTCGGATATTATTTTCAGAGAATCGGATCGACTTGCCTTCATAGGTTCCCAGAAGAATATCGTGTTCACCATTAGTGATTCTCGCTTCAATGAGTTTGTCGCCCTCTCGAATTTCAATGGCATAAATACCACCTTTTCTCGGATTACCATAAGCAGACAAAACAGTCTTTTTCACAATTCCATTCCGCGTAGCCATGGCAATATAGTGGTCATCATCAAACTCCTTCACGCTCACAAATGCTTCCACTTTTTCACCTGGCGCACAACCAATCAAATTCACAATGGCTCGGCCGCGTGTAGCCCGTCCACCCTGGGGAATATCATAAACTTTCAACCAATAACACTTTCCTTGGTCCGTAAAAAAGAGCATATAGTTGTGAGTGTTGGCAATAAAAAGATGTTCAACAAAGTCTTCATCTTTGCTCATTGCGCCCTGAACCCCTCGGCCTCCTCTTCGTTGTGTCCGATAGGTGTTTAATGCGGTCCGCTTGATATAGCCCTGGTGGGTAACGGTCAACACAACCTCCTCTTCAGCAATCATGTCTTCCATAGTAAAGTTGGAATCCACTGGAATAATTTCTGTTCGGCGTTCGTCGCCATATTGTTCTTGAACTTCCAACAACTCTGTTTTAATTATTTCCATCCGCTGGCTGCGGCTTTCTAAAATACCCCTTAAATGGGCAATGACTTTTATAACTTCGCGATATTCGGCAACAACCTTATCCACCTCTAGGCCTGTTAGTTTTTGCAATCGCATATCTAAAATAGCTTGGGATTGTATTTCAGAAAGATTAAACCCGTTCATAAGTCCTTCTTTCGCCTGGGTTGGGTCTTTACTGCCGCGAATTATTTTAATTATTTCATCAATGTTATCTAGCGCAATTTTTAACCCTTCTAAAATATGTGCCCTTGCATCGGCTTCTTTTAAGTCAAATTCTGTTCTTCTCACCACAATTTCATGGCGGAAGTTCACAAAGTGATTTAAAATAGTTTTGAGAGGCATAATTTTAGGGATACCATCTACCAGTGCGAGTAAAATAATTCCAAATGTATCTTGAAGTTGGGTGTGTTTATATAGTTGATTCAAAATGACTTCTGGTACTGCATCGCGTTTTGTTTCAATCACAACTCGGATACCATCTTTATCTGATTCGTCCCGGAGATCTGTAATGCCCACAATTTTTTTATCCCGAACAAGGTCTGCTATTTTTTCAACCAAATTCGCTTTATTGGTTTGATAGGCGACCTCTGTAATAACAATACTGTCTTTCCCGTTTTTGTTTGTTTCGATGTGGGCCCGTGCGCGCATTTTGATTTTTCCACGTCCTGTCGTATATGCGTCTTTTAATCCATCCATGCCCATAATAAGTCCCGCTGTCGGAAAGTCTGGCCCTTTAATATGCTGCATTATTTCATCAGTGGTAATGTCTTCATTCTCAATCAGAGCGACCAGCCCATTAATAATTTCTTTAAGGTTGTGGGGTGGGATTTTTGTGGCCATCCCAACCGCAATTCCCTCGGAACCATTAACCAAAAGCGTTGGAACAGTAGATGGCAGTACAGTTGGTTCTTTTAGTGTTTCATCAAAATTTGGATCCCATTCTACTGTATCCTTATCCAAATCTCTTAGCATCTCGCTAGCCATTCTTGTCATACGAGATTCTGTATAGCGCATAGCGGCAGCATTGTCACCATCAATGGATCCAAAATTACCCTGTCCGTCCACCAATTGATATCTCATGGAAAAACTCTGGGCCATACGCACCAACGCATCATAGACAGAGCTATCACCGTGGGGGTGATATTTACCTAATACATCACCAACAATACGAGCACATTTTTTATACGGACGATTCCAATTAGATCCCAGTTCACTCATCCCAAATAAAATTCTGCGGTGCACTGGTTTTAACCCGTCCCGTACATCTGGCAAGGCCCGAGAAACTATAACTGACATGGAATAGTTAAGATAGCTCTCCTTCATTTCATCTACGATGTCTCGTGGAAGCGTGTTGTCTCTATTAAAATCAACCATAAATATTTCCTAAAGTTTAAACGTCAAGATTGACGACAAATTTTGCATTTTTTTCAATGAATGTTCGGCGAGCTTCTACATCGCTTCCCATGAGGTTTTGGAATGTTTCAGCTGCTTCACTCGCGCTTTCTACGGTAACCTGCAACAAGGTTCTACGCTCTGGATCCATCGTGGTTTCCCATAATTGCCCTGGGTTCATTTCACCCAAACCCTTGTAGCGCTGAATGGTTACTTTTGTATTTTTATTATCTTTTTGCATCCTTTCAATGATAAGGTCTCGCTCATTATCATCATAGGCGTATGCTTCTTTTTTACCTTGGGCGACTCGATATAGCGGAGGGAGAGCAAGATAAAGATAGCCGCCGTCAATAACTTCTTTCATTTTTCGATAAAAGAATGTCAGTAAAAGGGTTCGGATATGAGATCCATCTACGTCAGCATCCGTCATAATAATTATTTTATGATAGCGAAGTTTTTCTATATCTAAATCTCCGGGAGATCTTTCACCGCTTTCATCTTCAGATCCGCCAAAACCGGCACCCAGGGCGGTGATCATAGACTGAACCTCGTTATTGGACAGTAGTTTATCAATCCTTGCTTTTTCAGAATTAATCACTTTACCACGAAGAGGTAAAATAGCTTGGGTGCGCCTATCGCGGCCTTGTTTTGCTGAGCCCCCAGCCGAATCCCCCTCAACGAGGTATAATTCACAAAATGCTGGGTCCCGATTAGAACAATCCGCCAGCTTTCCAGGAAGAGATGATCCGCCCAATGCGCTTTTCCTGCGAATCAATTCGCGGGCTTTTCGGGCGGCGCTTCGGCTCCGCGCTGCCAAGAGGGCTTTTTCAATTACACGGCGACCAATAGATGGGTTCTGCTCCAAAAAATCCAAAATGCCTTCATACACAACCGTATCCACAATACCTTTTACATCGCCATTTCCGAGCTTGGTTTTGGTCTGGCCTTCAAACTGGGGCTCTGCTACTTTGATACTAATGATCGCAGTTAAGCCTTCCCTGAAATCTTCCCCCGAAAGAGTAATTTTTTCATTCTTCTTTGCTTTGATCAAGTTGTTTTTCGTAGCATGATTATTCATAGCGCGGGTTAACGCAGATCTAAATCCGGAAAGGTGGGTGCCGCCCTCGATGGTATTAATATTATTTACGAAAGTCAGGATATTTTCGTTATAGGTGTTACCGTAACGCATGGCCACTTCCACGGGAACTTCGCCATCTTCCTTGTTTACTTTAATGATCTTGTTATGCAGTGGATTGTTATGCGCGTCTAAATATTTTACAAAATCACTTAACCCGCCACTAAACTTGAAAATATCCGCTTCACCCTCTTCGGTGCGTTCATCTTTTAATACAATCTCAAGTCCTCGGTTCAAGTAAGCCAGTTCCCGGAGGCGTTCGGCTATAATGTCGTATTTGAAATCAATGGTTTTAAAAACGGTATTATCCGGAAAGAAACAAACTTTTGTCCCCGTTTTTTTGGCAGTACCTGTGACGTGCACTTCGTTTTGCGGATCTCCTATCTTATAATCCTGACGATGAATTTTTCCATCCCGCTTCACTTCTACCCACAACCTTTCGGACAATGCATTCACAACGGATACACCCACACCATGAAGGCCTCCGGAAATTTTATAGGAGCCCTTGTCGAATTTTCCCCCAGCATGAAGAACGGTCATAACCACTTCAACTGCCGGTCTGTTTTCTTCTTTGTGCATATCCACCGGGATACCGCGACCATTATCTTCAACGGTTACGGAACCATCGGCATTAAACACCACGACTACCTTGGTGCAATAACCGGCCATTGCCTCATCAATAGAATTATCTACAACTTCATACACAAGGTGATGAAGGCCGCGTTTACCTACGTCTCCAATATACATGGCTGGGCGTTTTCTTACCGCTTCCAGCCCTTCTAATACTTTAATGTTATCTGCGCTATATTGTGCTGATTGTGCTGATTGTGCTGATTGTGCTTCTGCGCTCATATGAATCGGATATCCTTAATCACTTTTTTATTTAATTTTTTATTCAGGTTTTCTACAATTATTTTCTTCTGGAAATGTAACTCTTGCCGCCATGCGGGCGTTTCTGTCTTGATGGTCAATATGCCATGTTGAACATCCACTGGTACTGCGTTTTTTGATACATTTTCACCTACAACATTCGCCCATGCTTCCATGGCATTTTGCTGGGCTACTCCTTTTTCAAGTCCGGATGATTTTAAAAATTTTTTGAGTGGTCCACCAATATGCTGCATTATCGTTCCAAGTGGTAGGTATTATTTTCTTTTACCCCAGATAACAAACCGCTCTTTTCTACATTCAAAAGGTCCGTTGTGGTTACAATGGTTTGAACAGGCTCGCCGGATTCTGTTTCTAGGTCCTGTAAAAGGGTGACTATTTTTTTACTTCTTTCCAGGTCTAGTTTGGCAAAAAGATCATCCAACAAAAGTGTGGGGTGGGTACCGGTATTTTTGCGAACAAAAACTAATTCAGCTAATTTTAATAAAACCAATGAAAGCTTATGCTCTCCTTGGGACCCAAAGTTTCGAAGATCGCGATTATTCCAAACTAGGGCAATATTATCACGATGAGGCCCAAAGGTTGTTCTGCCCAATGCAATGTCTTTTTTTTGAGAATTTTTGATTTTGGCTTGATAAATATCCAATGATGGAATGTTGTCAGGGTATGTTATTTCGAATTGAATCTCTTTATCATATCTCCCAACAATGGATTTAAGATTTGTTTTAAAACTATTCATAAAACTAAATCGAATCTCCCAAAGCTTATGCCCTGTTTCGATTAATTTTTCATCCCAACTTTGCAGGTTTTCTGCTTGTTGACCATTCTCTTTCACGTTCAAAATTGCAGCGTTCCGCTGCTTTAATACGCGACTATATTGTTGTAGTGTGTCCACATAATTTTTAGATGACATTGAAAACATTTTATCAAAAAACTTTCGACGCTCTGCCGGGGCGCCCTTTGTTATAGATTGTTCCTCTGGCGAAAGAACAACCACGTTGTTTCGGCCGATTAGCTCTTTCCGGCCAGATAAGGCATTCCCGTTTAATTTTAATTTTTGCCCCGAAGACCTTTTGACTTCTATGGCCACTGTATCGGGATGTTTATTAGATAAAAAGTCGCCCCGAATTATAAGTGATTCATCGGAGCTCCTAATCATTTCTCGTTGTTTGTGAGTGCGGAAGCTTTTTCCAAAAGAGAGTGTGTGGATTGCTTCTAATACAGCTGTTTTTCCAGAACCGTTTTCACCCCAGATCACAGTAAGTCCTTGAATGAAGGTGAATTCCCGTATGTCATGATTTCGAAACGAAACCAATTGAAGGAGGTGAATAGACATCCGATAATAACAACCGGAAGGTTAATCATTCAAGCGAATGGGCATTAAAAGCATTAAACTGTCAACGTGGTCTTCCGTTGATTCTGGGCTGAACAATGCAGCGCTGATAGATGTGCTAAATTCCGCTATCACTTTATCCCCAGAAACATGGGAAATTACGTCTTTTAAATATTCTGCATTGTAACCGATCGTTAGGGCGTCTCCATCAAACTCCACGGGAATTTTCTCTTGAGCTTTGGATGATTGTTCCGGGTCTTCCGTGGTGATTTTACAGGATGTTGCATCCAAATTCAGCGCAACCTGATGGGTCGACTTATTGGAAAAAATAGAAACACGGCGAATGGCACCCAAAAGCATTTTTTTATCCGCCTGCATAGTTTTTTCATTTTCCTTCGGAATCACGCTTTCATAATCAGGAAATCTTTCATCGATGATCCGGGTTAACACCATGTCATTGTCCATTTTGGCCGTAAGGTGGTTTTCACCTATCAACAGCGAAACGTTGCCGCTGGATACTTGGGCAGACATAAAAGTAAGAAATTTCCGGGGAACAATCATGTCGCCAGTAAATCCATTTGAATTAAAATCTTTACGAGTGTATTTCACTAATCTGTGACCATCTGTGGAAACAGCTGTTATTCCGTGGTTTCCGAATCGGAACAGCACGCCAGTCAAAGAAGGCTTCAATTCGTCTCTGCTAACGGCAAAGGATGTGGCATCAATAATGTTTTTCAACATTTCACCTGAAACATCAATGGACTGTGATCCGGATGTGTCTGGAACGGCGGGGAACTCGTCCGCCGGTTTTGCCATAAGATCATATTCACCTGTGTCGGTGGTAATGGCTGCGCGATCCTTGTCGTCTACAGATAAAGTAACGCGGGTTTCTGGAAGTTCGTTTGTGATGTCCAACAATGTTTTTAAAGGCAGGGCCGTAGCGCCGGCTTGTTCCAGGCTTACGGGTATTTCGACCTGGATAGTGATTTCTAGATCGGTAGTACGAAGAGATGTTTTTTCTTCCGATGATTCAAATAAAACACAACCCAAAATAGGGAGGGTGGATCGGGTGGGCGTAGCCTTGGAAAGTTTTTGTAACGCTTGTTGCAGTTCCGTTTTGGATGTGGAAAATTTCATTGAAATCCTGTCTTAAATATCGATGTGTAATGAAATGGCTCTTACAAAGGTAAGTGAGCCTGTAAAACTACCTAAATCGACCTTTTTTTAAAAAGGGTTTTTCGGGGTTATTTAAATGATTTTATTAAAAAATTGTATGAGCTATTAACCTTAAAACATAAACCAAAACAACATCATGTGTTTTTTAAAACAGCGTTTGTTTTCATCGTCTTTCAGATAGCAATGTATTAATCCCTTATGCCGGTTTTAATCTCAGGTTAAAAATATCATTAACGCCATTAAGATGGACCTGGCATTGGTTGGTCTCGTATTTTAAAAGACCACGTAAACTCAAACAATGCAATGGTCTCGCCATCGCTATTGGACCCAATGGATCTTCCTATGGCGGTTTGAGGCTCGCCTGTTTCAATCGCTCGAGCTACGGCTTTGTCAAACTCAAACCAATTACTACAGGTAAACGTGGTAACGCCTGTTGCTTTTTTTACAAATTCTGCATGGGTGCCGACCAAGATCACCGCTATGCTTTCTTCTTTTCCTTTGGTGGCCAAAAGCGCATAGGCGCCGGTGCTTAATTCCGCTGCCATTCCAAGCACGGCCCAAAAAGTGGACCTGAATGGGTTCTTGTTCAGATAGCTATATTTAACCTGGGTAACACACCTTGATTCGTCTAGTTCAACAATCTTGAATCCTGTTAAAAATGCTAGTGGCAATTTTTGTATCGCATAAACTTTGAATAAAAACCAGTTGGTCATTTTGTTACAAAATTTCTTTTGGGTTTCGTTCATTTTTTAAAGCTATGTTAATTTTGTTGTGGGCCAACCCTAACTATCATGTTCGATGCGATAGACGCCTACTTTGTTCTTTTTTCCTTTGACCTTGATGGGCTCCAGTTCTTTATAAGAACAGTGTTTTTGGGTTTCTTTCCAAACGGCTGAAGATACCAAAATTTCTCCCGGACCTGCGGCAGAACAAAGCCTGGCGCCCAGGTTTACCGTATCACCAATTACGGTATAATCCATCATGTCTCTGGAACCAATATTTCCCGAAACAACAATCCCTCGATTGATTCCGATGCCCGCTGAAATTGGAATATCTTTTCTTTTTATTCTTTTTTTGTTTAAACGGGTAATCTGTTTTTGCATTTCCACAGCTGTAGTCACTGCTCTTTGGGTGTCGTCTTTGGCAGAAATTGGCGCCCCATAAACGATCATGAGTTCGTCGCCTATGATCTTATCCAGAGTGCCATTATATTTAAAAACGATATCAATCATATCCGAAAAATATTCATTCAGGGTCGAAACAACGTTTTCGGGGCTCATATTTTCAGACATTGATGTAAAGCCGCGAATGTCGCTGAATAAAATAGTGACTTCCCGTTCTTCCCCACCCAGATTCAATTTGGCATCATCATCCAGTAGTTCATCCACAACTTGTTTTGATACATAGCGTTTAAATGTGTTTTTTACTTTGCTCACGTCTGTAATATCCTCAATTGCAATGACCAATCCCCGAACGCTTCCGCTTGGGTCAATACGTGGAGCTACAGACACATTCACAACAGCTTCTTTAGATACGGTTAAAAAGGACATGTTTATTTCAGAGTGTATTTTGTTTTCCATTTCTGTCATTTGAATTAAGCCAATAATCTCCATGTCTTTTTCAAACAAGTACATGTAGTGATTTCCTATGATTTCATCACTGTTCATTTTGAGAATATTCATCCCAGCCTGATTGATGGAGTCAATTTCACCCAATGGGTCTAGAGTTATAACACTGGTAGCAATACTGCCCAAAATGCTTTCATTGAATTGTTTTGCTTCTGTGATGTCCTTAAACAAGCGGGCGTTATCCAGGGCAACGGCGCCCTGGTTACACAGGGCAGACAACAAATCTAGGTCTGTTTGTGTAAACGCCTCCACTCCGTGTCGCGTTTCTTTATTACATAAAACCATATAACCAAGAATATTGTCCTTCGCCCGAATGGGGGCAATGATGACATGGTGTTCGCCTAATTTTTTCTGCAGTGAGTTTTTGTCTTCCGGCGTAAGAATTACTCCCGATTTTGTATCGTCAATTTTTTTAAATATAGTTAGTTTTTTTGAAATAAGAACATCGGTATGTTCCCAATTAAAAGATGAATTAGGCTCAAGAATAGGACTGTTTTCTTTTGGCATCAACATCATCCCTTTAGATGCATTCAAAATACCCACAGACCGCCATAGGATTTCTTCTCCCAGTTCGTCTACATCTAAAACAGAACTGATGGCTACGCTGATATCAAAGAGCGTTTCCAGTTCTAAGAGTTTTAAATTAAGCTGCTTCCCTTTTTCATCAACGCTTTGGATGAGTTCATAGTTATACAGCGCCTTGGTGAGGTGGTTGGCAACAATCTTTAATATCTTGATTTCGGCGCTGGTGTAGGATTCCCCCATGAACTTTTTCCCCACACATAGGAGCCCAAGTAAGCGGTCTTTATGAAATAGGGGAACTAAGATTTTTGCACCCAACTCTAGTGTGCATTTTTTCAATTCACCGGTGATCCATGATTGATTTTTATCTAGCTCAATGTGGCCATGCCGATGTTTGAGGCACTGGCCTGAAAGGTTTCTAGGTGAAGAAAGGGGGTTTTGTTTTTTTAACCCCTGTGCTGCTAAAATAGATAGCTGGTCACCTTCGTGGTGATATAAAAAAATAGCGCCTTTCGACGCCATAACTGTCCCCAGCGTGAGCCGAAGAACTCCTTTACTTACTGATGCAGATTGATCTGCGTCAATAAGAATCTCTCCTAATTCGTCCAGGGATGCTAAATAATAATCAAGCTG
>Ga0207990_1000678_pt1 | contig 19032 bp, 18 predicted proteins | sample ETNtaG_8_FD_185780 | JGI IMG/M metagenome (GOLD analysis project Ga0207990, IMG submission 185780) | Marine microbial and viral communities from oxygen minimum zone, Eastern Pacific Ocean - ETNP201406SV75 (SPAdes) (version 2) | ecosystem: Environmental > Aquatic > Marine > Oceanic ...
CCCTTCAGTTGGATTATTAAATGTTGGTTCAGAAGAATTCAAAGGCCATGGAAAAATTCAAGAAACTGCTGAACTACTAAAAAATTCCTCTCTTAACTATATTGGTTTTGTCGAGGGTGATGATATCTATAAAGGCGAAGTTGATGTCATTGTATGTGATGGTTTTGAAGGAAATATTGCTTTAAAAGCTAGTGAAGGGGTTGCGCATATGTTTTCATACTTCATAAAAAAATCATTTTCTAAAAATATATATACAAAGATTATTGCTATTATCGCAAAACCAGTTATGAGAGACTTTAGGTCTCGAGTTGATCCAGGAAGATACAATGGAGCAAGCTTATTAGGGCTAAAAGGTGTTGTTGTAAAAAGCCATGGTAACGCAGATATTGATGCCTTCTTTCAAGCAATTAGAGAGGCTTACCTAGAAGCTCATGCTAAAATTACTGAAAAGATTTCTGTGCAGCTCACTCGCGAATTAGAAGAGCATAAATAACTATCATCTCATGAAAAAATTTGCAAGAATTATCGGCACTGGTAGTTATTTACCTTCTAAAGTTGTTACTAATGCTGACCTTGAAAAAACACTAGATACTTCTGATGAGTGGATAATAGCTAGGACAGGTATTAAAGAACGACGAATAGTAACAAATGAAAGTGCTTGTGACCTTGCACTAGAGGCTAGTAAAAAAGCCCTTGAAATGTCTGAAATAAGTCCTTCGGAAATTGATCTTATTATTCTTGCTACAACAACTCCAGATAAAATTTTTCCAGCAACAGCAACAATGCTTCAAGATCGTCTTGGTGCAACTTGCCCCGCATTTGATCTTCAGGCTGTTTGTGCTGGCTTTGTTTTTGCTCTAACTACTGCTCAGCAATATATTGAAAATGGAACTGCAAAAAATATATTAGTTGTTGGTAGTGAAATAATGTCAAAAATTGTAGACTGGAATAATCGTTCTACTGCAATCATATTTGGTGATGGTGCTGGTGCAGTTGTAGTTAGCTCTGATAACACTACAGGAATAAAGCATTCAAAACTTTTTAGTGATGGTAGTTATATGTCATCACTTCACGTCAATAATAACAGAATCAATGAATTAGGTACTATAGAGATGGCTGGAAATGAAGTTTATAAAATTGCAGTTAAGAGGCTTTCGGAGCTTGCAGAAGAAACCCTAAATGATTGCAATATGACCTCTAATGACCTCACATGGATGGTTCCCCATCAAGCCAATATTCGAATTATTAGTGCTGTTGCAAAGAGAATTAATTTACCAATGAGTAAAGTAATATTGACATTAGATAAACATGGAAATACATCTGCAGCATCAATTCCGCTAGCGCTTGACGTTGCAGTTCGTGATGGACGAATAAAAAAAGGAGATTCGCTTCTTTTTGAAGGTATTGGTGGTGGATTTAGCTGGGGAAGTGTTCTAGTTGAATATTAAGCCTTAGAAAGAGCGCCCCATCAATTTCTTAGTCAACTCTCTTAAAGGTTGGTTTTTGATACTAAGACTGGTTATTACTTCGAGAGCCTCTTTATAAAGATTTTTATACACTTTAATAGACTCATCAACCCCCAAAAGAGCAGGATAAGTTGGCTTTGCTTTATTAAGGTCGGAATTTTGACGTTTACCTAAAACTTCTTCAGTGCTAGTTATATCTAAAACATCATCTTGGACCTGATAAGCTAAGCCTATATGATTCGAATATAAATCCAAAATATCTAAATCTTTTAAACTAATATTGGGATTTAAAAGTGCTCCAAATTTAACAGCGCAACTTATCAACGAAGCGGTTTTCTTTTGGTGCATTTGATTCAATAATGCAATATCAACTTCTTTCGATACTACTGAAAGGTCAATAGATTGACCATCTGCCATGTCATATGCCGAAATTGCTAATAATTTTAATAAATCAACTCTAACACTATAACTAATTGATTCATCACTTGAAATAACTTCAAAAGCTAAGGTTTGCAACCCATCGCCCGCCAGGATTGCTTGAGCCTCTCCAAATTTCTTATGACAAGAAGGTTGATTATGCCTCATATCATCATCATCCATCGCAGGCAAATCATCGTGAATCAAAGAATAAATATGAATTAATTCTATAGCACAAGCGCTTGAATCAACTTTTGAAATATCAACGCCATACATATCAGCAACTGTGTATGTCAATATTGGCCTAAAACGCTTCCCACCCGCCAATACACTGTAACTCATAACACCTTTAAGTTCACTCTGATAAGATCCATCAGAGCAAATTGAGGTAAGATAATATTCTAGTCGAGAGTTAACACGCTCTCGATAAACGTCAAGAATCTCCAAAGGGCTTTTCTTCATTGTAATTGTCTTCTTCGCTTAGAATATTGATGCGCTGCTCTGCATCCTTTAAAGCAGTATGACACTGCCTATGAATCTTTACACCTTTCTCAAAATACTTAAGTGAATCTTCTAAGCTTATATCGCCCGACTCCATCTTATTGATAATTACTTCAAGCTCATCCAAACCCTTATTAAAATTAAACTTATCTGTCATAGGTTTTTACCTCAGCTACCTGCTTTACTTAAAATATTATCCATCCACGAGCTAGGTAATATTCTACCTAAAAATCCAAATAATTTTGTAGGAAAGGTTACTCGATAATAATTCTTAGGTTTTTTTGAGTCTAAAGCATGAATTGCACACTTTAATACAGCTTCAGGTTGCAATGTGAATTGAACATTTTCGTCAGAGTTTAATCTTTCAATCATTACTTTATAATTCTCCTGATAATTACTATTAGAGATATCGACGTTTTCTTTAAAAGCTAAAAATGCGTTTTGTCTAAATTTGGATTCGATTGGCCCCGGTTGAATAACTGAAAATTTTATGCTGGTATTTTTTAATTCAAGCCTCAAAGTATTGACCAACCCTTCAATTGCAAACTTTGAGGACACATAAGGCCCTCTTAAAGGCATTGCAACGAAGCCTAATACTGAGCTTATATATATAATCCTACCTACATTTAATTCCCTCATTCTAGGTAAAACTAAATTTGTAAGTTCATGCCAACCAAAGACATTTGCTTGAAATTGTTTTTCTAGGGTATTTCTTGAAATATCTTCAAGAGCACCAGCTTGCCCATAAGCGCCGTTATTAATTAATGCATAAAGTGAATCAGTCTTCTTGTAAAGTTCATTAATAGCAGCATTTACAGAGCCTGAAGAGGATAAATCTAGCAATAAAGTCTCAAATCCTAATTCCTTAAGTTTTAATACGTCATCCATCCTTCTTGCGCTAGCAAAAACCCGATATCCCTTTGAACGGAGACCATTTGCAAGGCAAAGACCTATCCCACTGGAACATCCAGTAATTAGAATTGATTCTATTTTTGAAGAGTCGTCCAAAATTCAGCCCTCTCCTTTAAGTCTGGATCAACACTCTGTGAGCGCAACACTAGAAAATCATATGCCATTCGAAAGCGAGGATTGTTAATTAGTTCTTTGGCTTTTTTAAGATTACAGTTCTCTAGCTGATACTGCATCATCCAAATATCTTTAACTCTGGATGAGAGCCATCTAGGCATCATAACCTGCTGAGTTTGTCTTTTGATTATCTCTTCTGAGGCTTTTATCATAAGATCAGCATGAGATTTATTTTTTTTATTAAGCTCGCTATAGCGCTTATTTTGTGCAGCCCAAAGAAAAACAGCAAACAAGAATGCAGGAGTTACAGAATTACCACTCTGTATCCTCTTTGATGTATTAATTAGAGTTGCATCAATAAATGAACTTTCATGAGCTTGAGAGAATAAAAACTTCAGTAAACCAAATTTTAATAGCCCTCTATAAACTTCAATAGATTTTTCATTATGAAACAATTTAATGATTTCCTCATACAGTCTAGCTGGAGGAATATTAGCTAATAGATGAGCTTGTTTAGAAATAGATTTAGAAACTTCTGGAGATAAACTTGCGTTTAATTTAACTTTAAATCTTATTGCTCTTATCATTCTTACAGGATCTTCTTCAAAGCGCTCTGTCGGGTTACCAATCATTTTAATTACAGAAGATTTAAGATCCTCAAGCCCACCTACATAATCAATAACCTCAGATTTAGTAATATCATAATAAAGTCCATTAATACTAAAGTCACGACGGAAAACGTCTTCATAAAGAGTGCCGTAATAGTTATCTCTAATAATAACGCCATTGCCAGAGGTTTGTACCTTGCCCGCACGGAAAGTAGCAACTTCAATATATTTTCGTGCTGAAAACATAATGTGCACTAATCTAAAACGCCTTCCAATAATTCTTGAGCGTTTAAATATTTTGGTAACTTGTTCTGGAGTGGCGCTGGTAGCTATATCAAAGTCTTTAGGCTTGTATCCTAAGAGTAGATCTCTAATACAGCCACCTACTAAATAAACCTCAAAGCCAGCTTTAGCTATTGTATTAACAACTTTAAGGGCATCTTTATCAATTAAATTATTATCAAAGTGAACGTTTTGACGAACAGGGCTCATAAACTCACAACTTCTCTTGGTAGCCAGCCGTCTTGCCTGTGTTCACACTCTATATTAGTATAAACTCCACCCCTAACATTAAAAATAGCCTTTAGTCTTATAAAGCGAGGGTCAAGAACATCTACTAAGTCATCCAAAATCTTATTAGTTACAGCTTCATGAAATGCCCCTTCATTACGATAAGACCAAAAATAGTTTTTAAGAGCTTTAAGCTCAACGCAACACTTATCAGCAATATATTCAATATGAATATCTGCAAAATCCGGTTGACCAGTTAACGGACACAAGCAAGTGAACTCTGACGAATCAATACGAATTACAAAATCCCTTTCACTATTAGGATTATCAAAAACTTCTAAAATCTTACTTGGGGAACTAGACATGACTTTTCTTCTTATTATTAAAAATGGTTATTTTATCAATAAAATACATTATTTTTCCTTGTCTAAACTGATAAAGGAACATTAAGAATAATATTGCTATAAGGTGAATACCCCACATTCCTATTATCGGACTTAATAGGCCATTTTCTATTGAACTTTTCGCCACCAATAATCCATTGTTATAAATCATAAATACGAAAATCCCGATTAAGATATTAATCCCCTTACCACCTCTCGGCGAGGTTTTTCCAAGATAAACAGCAAATACTACAAGAATCAATATAGATAAGGGTAAGGAAAGTCTCCATTGTAATTCTGCAATAGCTAATAAGCCACCTTGTTTTAACAAGTCTAGAGTTGTTTTTTCCTCAATTTCTGTAAAAGTAGCTATTGATTTTTGCACCTCACCAGAAACTATTTCTAAATTATACGAATCAAAATTTAAGATATTTATATTTTCACTACTTGGTAAACCCTGGTATCGAACTCCATCTTTTAGTCGAAGGTATATGCTTTTGCTTTCAGGATCAATATATTTTGTTGCGTCAGAAGCTAATACAATAACTGGATTACCATTATCAGAAGCATATATAAATATCTCCTGCATATTTTGCTCTCCATCAACATCAATTGAAGTTGAGTCAGATGCATAAAATACAATATCGCCATTCTTGAAACTTTCAAACTTGCCCTCAGTAATAAAAGAAAACTCTGAGGCATTATTGGTTTCTTCTTCAGCCACACTTTTTTGCTGTTTTGCCCATGGAACAGCATAAGCAGTCAGAAATAAAACAAACAAAAATAAAATTATTGCAAGAGGCTTTATAACCGATAGAAAGGCCTTATCCCCCAACCCGATTGAGTTCATTACGATTGCTTCAGAATTTTTGTATAGCTGAGAAATTGTAATAATTACAGCTAAAAAAATTGATAAAACTAATATTACAGGAACATCTCTTATCATATTAAAACTTATAAGTGGCATAAGTTCTTGAAAAGGTATTCCTCGATCAATACTCTCTTGGACTGTCAAAACAAACTGATTACCAAAAACAACTAGCCCAATAATAAAAGTAATCGCAAAAAAGTAGGTAACTAAATTGCGCATTATATATTTGGCAATTTTGGTTGTTTTATAGCTAAATATTTCAAGAAGCATCGATATCATTATAAATTCGCTTCAATCGTAAACAATGGTTTTTATTTTTTTTGTTTCATGGAGTCGAAAAACTCATCGTTAGTTTTAGTAAAACGAAGTCTTTCAATCAAAAATTCGGCTGCTTCAACTGTATCCATAGGATGCAGGATTTTTCTTAAAATCCACATTTTTTGAAGTTCTTGCTCATCCGTAATTAACTCTTCTCGACGGGTTCCTGATGCATTTATATTGATGGCAGGGAAAATACGTTTTTCAGATAGTCTTCTCTCAAGATGCAGTTCCATATTACCAGTTCCTTTGAACTCTTGATAAATAACTTCATCCATCTTTGAGCCAGTATCAACAAGTGCAGTAGCAATAATTGTAATGCTTCCACCATTCTCAATGTTTCTTGCTGCACCAAAAAAACGCTTTGGCCTTTGTAAAGCATTAGCATCAACACCACCAGTTAAAACTTTTCCTGATGAAGGGGCTACTGTATTGTAAGCTCTTGCTAGTCGAGTTATAGAATCTAACAAAATAATAACATCCTTGCCTTGTTCAGCTCGTCTTCTAGCTTTTTGAATGACAATTTCAGCAACCTGAACATGCCTCTTTGCGGGTTCATCAAATGTTGAAGAGATAACCTCTCCTCTTACTGAGCGCACCATTTCTGTTACCTCTTCAGGTCGCTCATCTATTAGTAGAACAATTAGTTCACATTCAGGATGATTAACTGCTATTGATGATGCAATGTTTTGCATAATCATTGTCTTTCCAGCCTTAGGTGGTGCTACTAGTAAACCTCTTTGCCCTTTACCAAAAGGAGCAACTAAATCAATAACTCTCGCAGTAATATCTTCAGTACCTCCATTACCAAGCTCAAGCTTTAATCTTTCATTTGGATGCAGTGGAGTTAAAGAAGCAAATGGAATTCGGTTTCTTACATTTTCAGGCGAATCTTCATTCACTTCAGAAACTTTGACTAGTGCAAAATACTTTTCACCTTTCTTTGGCGCTCTAATCTTGCCAGTAACTACGTCACCAGTAGATAAATTAAAGCGCTTTATTTGGTTAGGGGAGACATAAATATCGTCTGGTCCTGAAACATAAGAGTCATTCGAAGATCTCAGAAAGCCATAACCTTCCTGCAAAATATCCAATACTCCATCGCCAAGTACTTCTTCATCATTGTCAGCTTTATACTTAAGTATCGCAAAAATTAGCGTCTGTTTTTTTGCTCTTGAGATGTTTTCAATGCCTAAAGATTGAGCTAACTCTAGAAGTTCACCGGGTGTTTGAATTTTAAGTTCTGATAGTTTCATATAAGATTATTAAGTAAGTAATAAAGATTAGCAAGATGCCAAGTTGAAAATTAATAGTTTTTTAGTTGAAGGGGTTTTTAGTTGAGGGGGTATTTGTTATTAGTAAGATTAGAATAAATAATGATTATATATTTGAGTCCAAAAAAGCATTCAAGTTTGCCTTAGAAAGAGCACCGACTTTGGTTGCATGAACTGCACCATCTTGAAATAGTAGCATAGTTGGGATGCCTCTAATGCCATATTTTAGTGGCAACTGAACGTTTTCATCTACATTAACCTTTGCTATAGTTATTCGGCCATCATACTCATCTGCAATTTCATCAAGGACAGGAGCTAGAGTCTTGCATGGGCCACACCATTCGGCCCAAAAATCAACTAAAACAGGTTGTGAGGAACTTATTACGTCAGCTTCAAAAGAAGTGTCACTGACTACTTTAATTTTGTCGTTCATGTATTAAAAAGTTGGAAACAGAAAAAGAATATAAATATTTCTTGGCTATCATTATAACACTTATCGTCTTTAAATCTATTTTTTTAAAAAAATTGTTTAATAATTATTCTTAGTTACAATTAGCTAATAACAGCCAAAATAACAGGTATTGTAATAAATGACAATGCAACCTGTGTTGTAATAATACTTGTCATCAGCTGTGCATCACCACCAAATTGCTTTGCCAATGCATGGGACGAGGCGGCAGTTGGAACTGAAGCAAATATAACCGCTACAATGACTTCTAACTGGCTAAGACCCATAAATTTCGCAACAAAATAGGCGATTACAGGAAAAGCAATCAATTTGAGAGAATTAGAAATAAGGATTGGTGTGATTTTTAAAGCAAGATCCCTAACTTTTATTTTAGCTCCTATAGTTAAAAGCATTATTGGCAATGCTGCCGAACCTAATAAACCTGAAGTTTCATTGATAATTACTATTTTTTCTGAATCAATCAATGAAAAAATAAGACCTGCAATCATTGCAAGAATAAAGGGGTTTTTTATAAGCTCAACAAATATATTAGCTATTCCTTTTTTAGAATCAGTTTGACCAGGTTGGTTCAAATTAGAGACCATAATGGATATCACAACGATATTTATACTGGGTACATATAAAAGCATAAACACAGCACCAACTGCCAAACCCGCATCTCCAAATAAACTTCCTGCTATTGCAAGTGCAATAAATGCATTATGTCTAGAAGCGCCCTGTAGTATTGATGACCATGATTCAGGTGAATAACCAAGAAGTTTTCCAAGGGTTATAGCTACTATTGTAACAATAAACAATCCACTTAATATAACTACACCATAACTATAAAACATTGATGAAGACAAATTAATTTGAGATATATGATGAAACAACAGAGCCGGAATTAGAACCCAATATACAAGCTTATCATTTACATCCCAAAAAGATAGATCAGGGACTCCAATCCTACGAAGGATGTTACCCAGAATAATAAGAATAAATACAGGTGAAATAAGTAAGAAAATTTCAAAAAAGTTTGATAGCACTTTAGTTTAGCTCTTTGTTATATTAGTTATGAAAAAACTTAAGAATCTAAGTTATTGATCCATTTAATTGCCATTTTTAATCTTGATATAGTTCTTTTTTTACCCACAAATTGTGCACTTATATCAATACTTCCAGCTTTACCATCACCACTAAGAGCAAGCCTAAATGGTTGGCCCACTTTGCCAAATCCTACACCTCGAATTTCACAAATATTATTAATAACAGAATGAATATTTTCAGCATTCCAATGCTCTAAAACTTTAAGTTGCATATATAAGTCATCAAGAATTAACTTTGATTCGAGGTTAAAGACTTTACTCGCTTGACCTGATTCAAAATCAGTAAAATCATTATAAAACATAACGCAACTTTGAGCCATATCAACCAGAGACTTAGATCGCTCTCTGAGAGATTCAACAACCTCATTAATGTCGGGGCCATTAGCTAAATCAATTGAGAGTTGATTTAAGTGCCACTTTAGATTATCAACTAGCTCTTCAATACCGGTTGTTTTTATGTATGACTGATTGATCCATTCAAGCTTCTCTTGATTAAAGCTTGCAGGTGAATTATTAATGTTTTTAAGCTCAAACAGTTTAATCATATCATTGATCGAAAAAATTTCTTGATCACCATGTGACCAGCCCAATCTTACAATGTAATTAAGTAATGCTTTAGGCAAAAAACCATCATCTCTATATGACAACAAATTAAGCGCACCATGCCTTTTTGAGAGACGTGAGCCATCTGAACCAAGAATCATAGGTACGTGCGCAAATTTAGGGATTGACCAATCTAGGGCTTCATACAGATTAATTTGTTTTGGTGTATTATTAATATGATCATCACCTCTTATTACGCATTCAATTTCCATATCATGATCATCAACTACAACCGTTAAATTGTATGTAGGTGAGCCATCTGATCTCGCAATAATCAAATCATCTAATTCGGAGTTTGAAATTTCAATTTGCCCCTTAACATAATCATTGAAAGTTACAGTACCTAAATCTGGATTAAGAAATCTAATAACACCTTTTTTTAAATTCTTTTTGCGACAACAACCGTCATATTTAGGTTTTTCACCTCTTGCAATCAATCTTTCACGCATCTCCTCTAATCGCTCAATTGAACAATCGCAATAATATGCTTTTCCCTGACAAAGCAAATCACTAATTACTTTATTGTATCGATCAATTCTTTCGCTTTGAAAAATTGGCCCTTCATCGTAGTTTATGCCAAGCCAATCCATGCCATCCAAAATAGCATCGACGGAGTCTTGAGTTGAACGCTCTGTATCAGTATCTTCAATTCGAAGTACAAATTTGCTATTATTTTTTTTAGCCCATAACCAAGCAAAAAGTGCCGTTCTAGCACCACCAATATGCAAATATCCTGTCGGTGAGGGGGCAAATCTTGATTTCATTAGTTAAGTATTTTTTTATAAAAAATAATAGGTTTCAATATAAAAAATAAAATATATTTATTGAGTCAAATTGATAGCTTTAAAGAATGATTTCCAGTTCAATAAATAAATCAAATCATAAGCTAATTTTACACTGTTATAATAATATTCCAACATCCAAATAAGCAAGTAAATTGATGGAGTTTACCCAGCAAAATGCTAATCAAAATTCAGTTCTTTCATTAGATGATTTATCAGTTTCACTTTCTCATACTAAATTAAAGACACCATGTTTTATATCTGCCAATAGATCTGATGAACTTTCAATCTCGACTATAACTGAAATTGACAAAGAGTTTCTATTTGAACTCTCTACAAAAGACCCGTTAGATTTATTAATAATTGGTACTGGTAAAATACCCATCTTTCTCTCGCCAAAACAACAAGTTGCAATATCTGAATTTGGATTGGGGGTTGAATGCATGAATAACTCTTCTGCATGCAGCAGCTTTAACTTACTTCTTGGTGATCTTAGGAAAGTTGGTTTGTTAGTTCTATGATCAGCTTCCTTTTTAAAAGAGTTTATACTTTTTATAAGTTTTTTAAAATTGATACTCCTTTATTAATTTTCATTATCCTTCTTTCCTCTCTGGGTTTAATGATTTTATATAGTAGCTCCGGAGGCTCTTTAAGTTTAGTATATCGGCAGCTAATTCATCTTGGTTTAGCAACATCAGTGATGTTGGTTATTGCGCAAATACCACCATTTTTTTTACTGCGTTCAGCTCCAATATTAATGATTATAGGTACTATATTATTAATACTAGTATTGTTTTTTGGGAGTTCTGGAGGTGGAGCACAAAGATGGTTAGATCTAGGCTTTATTAGGTTTCAACCCTCAGAGATGATGAAAATTATTGTTCCAATAACAATTGCTGCAATTTTAAGTGAAAAAACATTACCACCTAGAGCCCTTTCAGTAATAATTTCTTTGATTACTATAGCTCTCGTTGTTCTTTTGATAGCTAAACAGCCAGACCTTGGAACCTCTTTATTAATAGGAGCCTCGGGTATATATGTTTTATTTTTTTCAGGATTTAGAATACGCCTTGTTAAAATAATCTGGCTAAACCTTTTGATTCTATCTAGTTTATTAATGGGATCTCTTTATATTGCTTGGAATTATTTGCTAATTACCTATCAAAAAAATCGAATTCTCACTTTATTTAATCCTGAATCTGACCCCTTAGGCTCAGGCTACCATATTATTCAATCAAAAATTGCAATTGGATCAGGAGGCTTAACTGGTAAAGGACTAACTAATGGCTCTCAATCACAGCTTGATTTTGTGCCAGAACAGTCTACTGACTTTATTTTTTCAGTTTTAGCTGAAGAAATGGGATTTCTTGGATTTATATTATTAATAACTATCTACTCACTGATTATTTATCGATGCTTTAGCTTGTCACTTAGATGTGAAGATAATTTTTCTAGATTATTGGGATCAAGCCTTACCTTTGTTTTCTTTACTTATGTTTTTGTAAACATAGGAATGGTCTCAGGACTAGTACCAGTAGTTGGAGTGCCTCTTCCTTTGATAAGTTATGGCGGCTCATCTCTTATAACATTAATGGCTAGTTTTGGTATTATTATGTCAATACACAAACATAAAAGTCCGCGTTATTTACAGTAACTCGTTATAATCAACTTAATAGCTATTATTCACATTTTTTTATACTACAAATCGAATAATTAATTAACTAATAAACACTATTCTATGAAATCAAATCCCCTTTTTAAACTTTTAAAAACTGTTTTAATAATCCCTTTTATTTTCAGTGCATACGCTGAAGAGCCACGCTTTTACATTCCTGAAGCCCCTTCCATTGCTGCAAAAGCCTATGTCCTCATGGATCACAACTCAGGAATAATCCTTGCTGCAAATAATGAAAATGAAAAGAGATCTCCCGCCAGCTTAACAAAGCTAATGACTTCATATGTTGTTTTTAAGCGGCTCAAAGAAGAATTTATTACTCTAGATGATGAAGTAAAAATCAGTGAAAAGGCTTGGGGAACTGGTGGATCAAAAAGCTTTATTGAAGTTGGAAAAATGATAAAGCTAGAAGATCTATTAAAAGGAATGATAATTCAATCTGGAAATGATGCCTCTGTAGCTTTAGCTGAACATGTTGCTGGCTCAGAAGGTACATTCGTTCTATTTATGAATGATTACGCCCAACAAATAGGTATGGAAAACACTCGTTTTGAGAATGCTTCAGGTTTGCCACATGATGATCAATATACTACTGCAAAAGATATGGCACTGCTTTCATCTGCGATCATTAGAGACTTTCCAGTTTATTACGAGTGGTACAAACAGAAAGAGTTTACTTATAACAACATAACTCAGACTAATAGAAACAAGCTCCTATTTACCGATAGCACTGTAGATGGACTCAAAACTGGCTGGACTCAGAAAGCTGGTTATTGCCTAGTAACTAGTGCAAATCGAGTAGATATGAGACTTATTTCAGTTGTCCTTGGCTCAGATAGCCCTGCAATTCGTACCTCTGAAACAGAAAAATTATTGGATTATGGTTTTCGCTTTTTTGAAACGCAATCTGTAAATGACATATCTCACCAAGTACGTGTGTATAAATCTGAAAAGGCAAATATTAAAGTTGGTGTAGCAGACTCAAGCTTTTTAACTTTGCCTCGAAATCAGTTTAGGTATACCACCCAAACTATTAATCTTAACCAAGACTTGATTGCCCCAATAAGCCAAGGTGAACAAGTTGGAGAACTTGTTGTGAGTTTTAATGACCAAAATATAGCAACTCTTCCACTAATTGCTCTTGAAAATGCTGCTGAAGCTGGCTTCATTTCTAAGATGATTGATACTATTAAACTCCTATTTAGATAAACTGTGGTTTATCTAAACGGAAACTTTATTCAAAAAAATAAAGCATATATTTCCGTAATGGATCGAGGTTTCCTTTTTGGAGATGGAGTTTATGAGGTTTTTCCAATCTACAATAGACATATATTCGGCTTAGACCCTCACCTAAACCGTCTTCAAGATGGCTTAGATTCAATTAACATTAAAAATCCACACACTAAAGATGAATGGATAAGCTTAATTAACAAGATAATTTCATTCAATAAAGGTAGTGATGATCAGGCAATCTACTTACAAGTTTCTCGTGGTTGTGATGAAGATAGAAATCACACCCATGGCGACCTTAAACCGACTGTTTATATCCAATCAACTGGGTTAAATTCTCGACCTAAAGAAATTTTACTAAGGGGAGGATCCGCAATATTTCGTGACGATATTAGATGGTCTCAATGTAATACCAAAGCTACGTCTCTTTTAGCAAACACAATGTATGCACAAGAAGCTAAAGAAAACGATGCCGAGGAAGCAATTCTTTGCCGTGATGGAGTAATTACTGAAGGATCAAGTTCAAATGTATTTATTGTCAAAAATAATTGTATTTATACACATCCTAAAGGGCCACTTATATTGCCAGGCATTACGAGAGAAATTATTATTGATTGTGCCAATCATTGTGGTATTGACCTGAAAGAAATTGCTTTTGGTAAAGAAGCATTAATGAACGCTGATGAGGTATGGATTAGTAGTTCGACACGCGAAGTGTTTCCAATTACTAACATTGATGCTCAGCAGATTAATAATGGCCAGGTGGGGCCAATTTGGTCGTTAATATATAATCAATATCAAGCCTTAAAAGGAATAAAAGCTTGACTTTGTAATTTAAACTGACTATAAAAATAAGCCACTTTAAAGACCAATAATAATTAACCAGAATAATCATTTCAAGTAAAATAATGGTGTAGTGTCGAGGGTATACCGACAATGAATGGTTATGAACCCCGCCAGGCCTGGAAGGGAGCAACGGTAATAATTTTTTTATGTGTTGGAACTTATTCTTGGCACTACACTTTTCACAATAACACAAACTTTAATGAGTGAACATTACCAAGTTTTAGCTAGAAAATATAGACCACATAATTTTCAAGAGTTGGTCGGTCAAACGCATACAATTAGAACGCTTGTTAACGCACTAAACAACAATAATCTTCACCATGGTTTTTTGTTTACAGGCACTCGAGGTGTTGGCAAAACTACAATTGCGAGAATATTTGCAAAGTCAGTTAATTGTGAAAAAGGTATTAGCTCTAATCCTTGTGGTAAATGTGAGACTTGTCTAGAAATTGATAGAGGACAATCTATTGATCTTATTGAACTTGATGCTGCTTCTCATACAGGTGTTGACCATATGCGAGAGATTCTAGAAAATGCACAATATACACCCACAAAAAACCTATATAAAATTTATCTTATTGATGAAGTTCATATGCTCTCTAAGAGCAGCTTTAATGCATTACTAAAGACACTTGAAGAGCCACCAGGACACATTAAATTTTTGTTAGCGACTACAGATCCAAAAAAACTACCCATTACTATTCTCTCGCGTTGTCTTCAATTTAACTTAAACAAGCTGTCTCATGATGAAATTTTTAATCATCTAAAGTTTATTATGGACTCAGAAGGCTTGGAATTTGAAGATGATGCCTTATCAAAGATTGCAGAATTTGGTAACGGCTCTATGCGTGATGCTCTAAGTCTCCTAGACCAATCTATATCTTTTGGTAATGGAAGTGTAAAAGATAAAGATATAAAAGCAATGCTAGGGCTCGTTAACCATGATGATATTTTTAAGCTTGCCTCTTTGGTTATTCAAAGAAAAGCCGATGAAGTTTTATTGTTTGTAAGAGAGCTTGCTCATAAAGGCGAAAATCTTTCAAATGCACTTAAAGATTTAACGTCTCTTTTTCATAAAATATCTATAGCTCAATTGATTAGTGATGACAAACAAATATCTACTGAAATTAGAACTTTAGCAACACTTATTTCTGCACAAGACTTACAACTTTTTTACCAAATTGCGATTAACGGACAAAAAGATATCAATTACTCTCCAAGTGAGCAAATCGGACTCGAAATGACCCTTCTCAGAATGATTGCTTTTCATCCAAATAACATGGATGATGAAAAAAAAAATCTAAAATCGACAAAGAAAGAAATCATAACACCTAAAGCCGATAAAAAAATACCTGAAGATGAATCATTAGGTGACATAAAAGATAGTACTGTTAAAAAAAAGATAGTAAATAAAAACCAACCTAGCATCAAGAATCAAGGGGATTGGGAAAAAATAATTTATAAACTTTCTTTCTCTGGTGCTGCAAAAACAGTTGTAAAAAATACACTCTTCAGTTCTTTTAGTGCTGGAACAATAACACTCACTCTTAATAAAGATTTTAATAACTTACTAACCAGCGCTACTCAAAAATCAATCGAAAAGAAACTAGGTACCATTGTTGATGGAATAAGCTTAGTTATTGAACTTGGAGAAACCAATGGAAGTACTCTCTCTAATAAAGAAGCCAATAAATTAGAGCAAGAACAAAAACAAACTGAGGACCAATTTCTTAGTGATGATGGCCTCAAAGAACTAGAAAACGCATTCAACTCAAAGGTTGACAAAAAATCAATTAAATCTTTAAAGGAGTCTAACAATGTTTAAAGGTGGTATGGTCGAAATGATGAAAAAAGCAAAGCAAATGCAAGAAGATATGAAATCGGTACAAGAGGAAATTAAATTAATCTCTTGTCGTGGTGAGTCAGCTTCAGGTACTGTTAAAATTGACTTAAATGGAGATTATAAAGTTACAAATATTGAGCTTGATAATTCTTTATTGTCTGATAAAGAAATGCTTGGTGACTTAATTATGATGGCAATCAATGATGCGTCCTCTCAAGTCAGCATAATATCCAAAGAAAAAATGAAAAATGTAACTGGTGGACTAAACTTACCTTTTTAATAATTCACTAGAGAATTACTATGATCGAAAAACTTAATAAAGCCTTTAGTAAGCTTCCAGGTGTCGGTACTAAGACCGCACAAAGGTTTATTTATCATCTCTTAGAGAGAGATAGGCTTGGGGGTCTAGAGCTTGCTGTAGCCTTAACAGAAACCATGGAAAATGTTAAAAACTGTGAAAAATGCAGAACTCTGACTGAAAAAACCGTGTGCGACATATGTTCAAATTATTCTCGTGATGACTCTCAACTATGCATTGTTGAAACGCCTTCAGACATTAACGTAATAGAGCAGAGTGGCGTCTATTCAGGGAAATACTTTGTTCTTAGTGGATACCTTTCACCTATCGATGGGATTGGCGCAGCTGAACTTGGTCTGAATGATCTTGAAGATCTACTCAGTATTAATAAAATCAACGAAATAATTTTAGCAACTAATGCTACTATTGAGGGAGAAGTGACCGCTCACTACATTCATAACTTAGCCAAGAAATATCAAATCAAAACCACCAGAATAGCTCACGGTATCCCTCTAGGAGGGGAACTTGAATATACAGATATAAACACTATTGCTCATGCACTTTCTGGCCGAAAAGACTATGATTAAATAACAAATAAAGTCTTTAAATCACTTGTGATTTTGATTAAATTATTTGTTATTGTGTATTGATGTTTTTTTAAAATATTTAATATTAAGGCTTACTAAACTAGGCGTTAAATTATTGATAGATATTGTATAATGCTAAAGTTTTATCCGCCATATCACCTTTATGGAAAAAACATACAACCCAGAACTAATCGAAGCAAAATATCGTGATGTTTGGGAACAAGGTGATCTCTTCTCTTCAAAATCAAATTCAAACAGTGAAAATGCGTACAGCATTGTCCTGCCTCCACCCAATGTAACAGGAAGTCTACATATGGGGCATGCTTTCCAGCACACTATCATGGATGTTTATACTCGTTACCATCGCAGTAAAGGTGATCAAACTTTATGGCAGCCGGGTACAGATCACGCTGGTATCGCAACCCAAATGGTTGTTGAAAGGCAGCTTAGTCGTGAAAATATTTCTCGCCATGACCTTGGCCGTGACCAATTTACTGAAAAAGTTTGGGACTGGAAACAAAAATCTGGAGGTACCATTACTACCCAAATGAGGCGACTTGGGGCTTCTGTTGACTGGGAAAGAGAACGCTTCACAATGGACAAGCAGCTTTCTAAAGCAGTTCAAAAAGTTTTTATAGATCTTTACAATGAAGATTTAATCTATCGAGGCAAAAGACTAGTTAACTGGGACCCTGTTCTCTTAACTGCAGTTTCTGACTTAGAAGTAATCAGCACTGAAGAGCAAGGATTTTTATGGCATATTAAATATCATGTTGCTGACTCTGATGAGATTTTAGTTGTTGCCACAACCAGGCCTGAAACAATGCTTGGAGATACTGCTGTAGCAGTTCATCCGGATGATTCTCGCTATCATCATCTAATTGGAAAAGTGATAAATTTACCTCTCTGTAATAGGCAAATCCCAATTATTGCAGATGACTATGTCGACATGGAGTTTGGAACAGGGTGTGTAAAAATTACCCCAGCGCATGATTTCAATGACTATGAAATTGGACAAAGACACAACCTTGAAATTATTAACATACTAACTGATGACGCTAAAATTAATAACAATGCGCCGAAAGTTTATCAAAACCTAGATCGTTTTGAGGCGCGCAAAATCATTGTTAATGACCTAGAAAATCAAAATTTAGTAGATAAAATTGATAGTCATACCCTTATGGTTCCTAGAGGAGACAGGACCAACAGTATTATTGAGCCCTACCTGACAGATCAATGGTTTGTTAAAGTACAACCTTTAGCAAAACCTGCAATTGATGCAGTTAAAAATGGAGACATTCGTTTTGTTCCTGAGAACTGGAGCAAAACCTATTTTAATTGGATGGAAAACATTGAAGATTGGTGTATTTCGCGTCAAATTTGGTGGGGACATCGAATACCAGCCTGGTATGACAAAAATGGAAAAATCTATGTAGCAAATAATCTCAAAGAGGCTCAAATGCAAGCTGGAAATGGGGTAGAGTTAATTCAAGATGAAGACGTTCTAGATACATGGTTCTCTTCAGCATTATGGCCTTTTTCAACCCTTGGTTGGCCAGAAAAGACACCTGAACTGTCTCGCTTTTATCCTACAAGCGTCTTAGTCACTGGATTTGATATTATATTTTTCTGGGTCGCTAGAATGATAATGTTTGGACTAAAGTTTGCTGGAGACGTTCCCTTTAAAGATATCTATATTACTGGTTTAATAAAAGATGGACATGGTGAAAAAATGAGCAAATCTAAGGGCAATGTTCTAGACCCAATTGACCTAATAGACGGTATTAGCTTAGATGATCTCCTTGAAAAAAGAACACAAGGCATGATGCAACCAAAGCTTGCTGAAAAAATAAAAAAACAAACCAAAAAAGAATTTTCTAATGGAATTCCAGCATTCGGAACAGATGCAGTAAGATTCACCTTTACAGCGTTGGCCTCTTTTGGGCGGGACATTAAGTTCGACTTAAAAAGAGTCGAAGGATACCGAAACTTCTGCAATAAACTTTGGAACGCCTCCCGATTTGTCTTGATGAACCTTGAATCTCAATCAGTTGACTTTAATGCAGAGTTATCAATTCCAGATAAGTGGATACTGTCCAGACTTCAGCGCACTAAAATTGAAGTTGAGAAACATTTATCTGATTATCGACTCGACTTAATGAGTCAAACTCTTTACGAGTTTGTATGGCATGATTATTGCGACTGGTATTTAGAGCTTTCAAAACCACTATTAGAAAATA
>Ga0207990_1000679_pt1 | contig 19026 bp, 13 predicted proteins | sample ETNtaG_8_FD_185780 | JGI IMG/M metagenome (GOLD analysis project Ga0207990, IMG submission 185780) | Marine microbial and viral communities from oxygen minimum zone, Eastern Pacific Ocean - ETNP201406SV75 (SPAdes) (version 2) | ecosystem: Environmental > Aquatic > Marine > Oceanic ...
ACACATCTGTAGTTTTCATATTGATAGAAATAATGAAACACACCAGGGACAATGTAGCCAAACCAACCAAGGTTGAAGTTTTTTGGATCGCCGGGATAAAAGGCTGCTTTTTATAATTATTCAAAAAGTACCCCACCAAACAACAGCATAATAGCCAACTTCACCAAAACTGCTGTCAAGATCACTACAGATATGGTTCGGACAACACCTTGTCGATCCATCCAATTTGCGATAAGACCCGGAATAATATTTCCAATAACAGCTACGGAACCAATTTCTTCAGGCATAAAAATTAAATTTCTAGAAATATACCCAAAAAAGAAGCCCAGGATCAGTGCTAAAACTATTCGTCGTTTTCCGTAGAGGAACATGACCTTTCCCATCCCCTGAATAATAGCCCAAACTAGGATTGCTACACCGAACGTGACCAAAACCTGAATTGGGTGGTGGAGATAGAGTGAAATATATCCTGGTACAATGATACCACCAGCGGTAACTCCCAAAGTCTCTGAAAGAATCAAACTTAAAATAATGCCCAGGCCAATACTAATCTCAACCATAATGTCTGTATTTTGAAATTTGTGTTAATATCTCTTGTCCAGCACCAACTTGATTTCCAATGGCATAAATCAAAGTATCATGAGGCAGACTCACTAGCATTTCTACGGTGGATCCAATATCATCGTTTAATCCTATTGTTTGAATTTTAGTTGTAGGCGAATGATAGGCAAGCCTGTTGAGCGTTGACTGTAATTTATTTCCTCGAATGATAAAATGATCCGGCTTGATCTCTTTCAAGGTGAGTTCAATCATTTGGCGGGTGCGGACTGGACGATCATCCCTAGAATTAAAGAAGACACAGGTCCCTCCTTCACCGGGATATCGGTCAATAACAAATTTCCAGATTTGAAGGGTAGAGACAGGATCATTGGCTGCCATTCCATTCACAAATTGGATCCGTTTTTCCCCATTGTCCAAATTCCATGCAATCAATGCACCCAAATCCGGTTGGACTTTATGCATTCCTGCTAGTGCAATTTTTCTATCAACACCCGCTTTTTTACATACATCCAATGCCACTGCCACATTTGCAGGATGCTCCATATAGGAAAAATTGTCTAATTCTTCTTGGGCAATCGATGTTTCGTCAGATTGAATGAATGCTGTACCATTTTGTTTAGCAACTTTTTGAAGGATGTCCGGCTTTTGATATTCTCCCGTAATTAGTATTCCATCAACTGGAATCGTATTGCACAAAGAATAAGCCACATCATCTTCCGTGGGACCCATTTCATCTAAATGATCAGGACGAACATTGGTAATAACTCCAATATGGGATTGGACCATCTGATGCTCTGCGATCCATTGATATTGTGGTTGGACTGCCATACATTCCATAACGACAGCATCTGGTTTTTCACCAGCAAAATAACTTAATAGACGAGTTTGTTCTCCAATAGATGGTAGCCTTAAACGATGAATAATCCTGTCTTTACCTTCGGAATCAATCACACGTGGTGCAGTGCCGGTTGTTTTGGCAAAAGTGCGAATTCCGGCTTCCCGAAGTCCGGCAGCTATGAGACGTGTTACACTTGATTTTCCCCGTGTTCCATTCACATGGATGCGGAGTGAAACTGCAGCCAAGGACCGCATATGAAATTGATATTCAAGAATACCGGCAATGCATAATGCCAGTGCCAGTGAACCCAGTACAATTAGAGGTGTGATAGACATAATTATACAGAGATTTTTACCAGGCTTAGGAGTTTGTGTATCCTAATACTATCCTGATTAATGCAACCATATCCATTACGTTCACCAATCCATCGCTATTGATATCACCAAAGAATGGATTAACATGATCTTCATAGCCCAGATTGTAATCCACCAATAATAGAATGTCATAAATATCAACTTTTTCATCGTAATTCAGGTCACCCTTCAGACGAATATTACTGCCTCGGGTTGTAAACAGCAGTGATGTACCATCACTCAATTCCATGGCAGCAGGATGATATAAATTATTAAATGTGTATTGAAGTCCCATTGTCATGGTGTGGTCTTCTGTACCTATGGTGCAATAATTTCCATGATTCGTCGACCCGGATGTGTATGATGTATTATTAAAATCCATGTATTGCATCATGAATTCTCCGTCACCGGTGGGTGTTGTATAATAATCAGGATCCAAAAGAATAAGCTGAAAAGTTTCTGTCGAATTATTTTGATACGTTCTCACCCTAGACCATTGAATATAAAATCTTTTTTCTTCCTCATCGTACCAAGTATAAACCCTGCCCTGGCTAGAGACTTTTAAATCATCCCAGAAAACAGCTATCATTTTTGATGGACCACCGACCCCAGGAATTTGATAATTTCGAAAAGACTGAAGAGTTGATTCACCCATGGCTGCCCATCCATTGGAACAAATACTGATATAATCGTATTCTTGACCATAAAACTTAAAGGTAAATGGTAAATCTACGGTTTCAACATCATCATTGTTATTTCCGCTATCATTTAAGGATGACAGGTGACTCCCAACACCACCATACCTATTATCAATTTCAACCCAGTTGTATGTGGGTGCCAATGTATAGCCTATGTCACCACTATCATAAATGTAATAGCCATGAGCATCCGGACCAACTGGGTCAGTGATGGTTGGTTCACCTATTTGAACCTCAACAATAGAATTGGATTCATACCCTTGAGCAGTTTCTACATTTAAAATAAAATGAACAATGGCGCCTGGAAGAGTTTCCTCCGATACGAAAACTTCAAAATAATCGCTCCCATTCATAGATGAACCGTCGCTCATGACTGAAGACCAAGTCCCTGTATTATCTATAATTTCAATTAAAGGTGATGCACAAGTTATTGTTCCGGTCACCGCAGAAGCATTCACGGACCCTGAATTATTCAGTTCAATTTTAAAATGGGAAGATTCTCCAGGTGTTAAAATATCGCTGGATGATCCAATGACATCTACACTAGTTGCAAACAGATTATTCCCCGATACACTCACGTTTAACATACCTGATGATGTTGAACCGCCATTATTGTTAAAATAAATAATTAGATCAAGATTTGCACCGTCTGGTAATCCTTCTGCTAGTGTAACAACATACGGCATTGGTGCACCTACAGTATTTCCGGAAGGTATTGCACCATAGTTTACCGTGGCCGATTGAATTGTGACATATCCACTTTCACTGGCAATGACACCATAAACATTTTCAGCATCTTCACTACCAAAATTGGTTGCACTAATAGAAATCTCTAATGTTTCTCCACCATTGGCAGTACCATTCCCATCTCCGACGGATTCACCAAAATTATCATCATCAATTGTAAGTGTTGATTCTGAAACATTCACAGATACACCTGGATCGTAAATCTGGAATGAACTTTGGTAAGGATAATGGTTTTTCTTTGTAACTGTAACCAATGCAACACCAGTTTGTGACGATGGAATAGGTAGACGGATAAAACCATTAGCGTTGGTATATCCTGATTCAAAGATTTCATCATCCATTAGAATTGTTACCCAGGCTTCTTCCAATGCACCGGATGCTTTTGCCACAGTAATATCTATATAATTAGTTCCTTTTGACAGTGCATATGGATGATCCACTGTTATTTGCTCAGGATATGCACTCCACATGGACAAGGATGATTCACCCATGAGATTATTCCAATGTGAAAAAATATGGCAGTAATTGCTCGGATTAGTTGGATAATTTTTATAAAGCATCATTTTTCCATACATGAGAGCCGCACCGGCAGATTCAATACCTTCAACCAATGCGCCATAATAAAATCCCATATCAACTATATTATTGAACATAGTATGTGTCCCTAAGGTCGCTGTTCCAATACAAGCTACAGATCCTTTTGGATTTGAAGACGTACCGGCACGAATAAAGGATTCACTGAGTGCTTCTCCACTCCCAAACGACCCAGTACCACACGTAATAACAGTTGCAACAGGGAGCATGAAACCATTACTTGTATTATTTACATTACTAGAAGAAAACCCACTTACACCCCAATACCCTCGGTAATTGAAAAAGGAGACGCCTGCAGAAATTCCAGCCTGCATTTGGCTTGCCCAAGGAGAATTATAAACTGTATTCACTTCTTCAAATCCAGCAATATCTAGTAATTCATGAATATGTTCATTGGTAATTATACAAGAAATTCCAGATGATGATGGGTCACCAACAAGACAAGCTCTCTGAAACCAATTTTCACCCAAATAGGGACTGGATTCATAATTCAATGTTTTACCTATGATGGTTTGCAAATCGGAGCTGGTATCAAATGAAAGGCGTCCTAGAAACAGGTCAGGAAATTGATCGTTCCCTTCCAAGGTTGAATAAGGATGATCACCATCACCATTATAACTGCTCCAGGAATCTGTCCATGTGGGAATATCATAAGATCCTTCTGCATCACCAATAATGGTCACATGAACGGGTGGATTATCCCAGGTTTCATAGGCATCATCAATGTAATTCTTCAAGTTATTCCTATTGTTCACCACATTGGATGAATTAACATAATTTACTTCGTAGCCAACCCGATGTTTCCAATCCATTAATTCTTCTACGTGATTCATCATGGTTGTTGTGAGATTACTGGGAAGAACATAAAGAATGGCAGGTTGCTGGTATTCTATTTCATCTCGGCTCAATGATGCATAATTCACTACCAGCGATTCATACAAAGGTTCAAATGCACGGGATCGTTTGGCAGGGATAAATGGCATCTCAACTTCACCATCTTCCACCAATTCTACTTCGACACTTTGGATAACTGTTAATTCTTCTGTAACCGGATTGTATTGAAAAGGAGTGACTGATACCTGAACCATGGTTAAACCGCGCAGTACAATGGGATCGGAGACAGTTGCAATGGTTTCCGGATAAAGAGCATTCTGTGCATAGGAATCACCTTTTACAAGTTTTCCTGTAAGGTTAGCATCCCAACTTTCGAAGGGTAGAATATTAACATTTGGGATTGTTTCTGTTTCCTGGACATTGACAACGACAGAAAAAGATTTACCGGGCTCTACAGCATAATAGGTTGATACAGTGGGCAAATATGGTTCACCAGGGTCACTTATGGAACCGGCATTTTCCATATTCAGATTAATATAACTTTTTCCATCCTGGTCAATTTGTTGTAATTCGAATTCGGATATCTCATACTGAATTTTCATAGAAGAATTCAATGAGCTTGAATGAAATCCATCAAGGGTTACAGTATTTGGATTCTCTGCAGCCAACACCAATGATACGGCCGCAATGAAAACAAGTTGAAAATGTAATTTTATCATAAGAGTCTCTATTGTATGATTAATAAGTGAAAGAATTCGGGGTAATAAAAACTACCTATGTAAACACCTATTCCAGCTACCGCTAAAAAAGGCGCCAAAGGCATAGCCCGATTCTTATCAAAATCTTTTACTAATGAAACGACTATCCATGCTATTAAACTCAAAACAGATGCAGAAAACAATGTTAAAGCCATTCTCATTGGGCCTAACCATGCACCGAGTACTATCCCAAGCTGAATATCGCCAAATCCCATACCTTGCCGTTTTGTAATAATCCATAGAATTCCCATTATAATTAAGGGAATAATAGCACCAACAAAAACACCCCACAAAGCAGACACTAAAAATACAGTATTAAATATCACTCCGGCTATGGATAAAACTATACCAACAAGAATAAACACAAGGGGTATCTGGAATGTCCTATAGTCTACTAATGCAATTCCAACAAGTATTGTATAGATTCCTGAGAATATAAGTGCATCAATGATTGTTAAATGGTTAAATGCCCAGAGCGAACCAAAGATAGATGTAAGCTCAAGAAAAAAATTATTATTTTTTAGCTTAAAACCATCAATAGATAGCCAATTGATGATACTCTTTGTAGAAAAGCCTGCTACTATACCTACAAAAATGGGTACTAAAATACTCATAAAATCATAATCCAGATTGTAATGCTGAACCCAAATGGAATACAGGAAGATAAGTTAGAACCACCATTAGGGCTATGACGGCGCCAACAAGAAGAATAAGCAGTGGCTCAATCAACGTGGTCATTCTATCCACAAGAGCATCAACCTGCTTTCGATAATAGTCAGCTGCTCTATCTAATAGATCGTCCAATTCACCAGTCTCCTCCCCAGTAGATGCTAGCTGTAATAAAATAGATGGGAACACTTCTGTACGTCTAAGTGCAGTAGAAATATTATATCCATCACGTATTAAATCAGATGCATCATCTATTGCTTTTTCATAGACTCTATTATCAACAACTTTTCGTAACAACGCTGTTGTCTCTAGAACGGGGACACCTGCACCAATAAGGATTCCAAATGTTTTACAAAATTTATTTAAAATAGATTGCTCCATTAATGATCCAAAAACAGGGAGCTTTAGCTTGATAGAGTCAATTGCAAAGCCACCTCTTTGTGTCTTAGAGATAAGCCATATTATAGAAAAGACCATGAATACAACAAAAGCTAAAAATCCTATATTATTACCAAACCAGTTACTAAAGTCGATCATTTGTCTTGTCGCAGCGGGTAGCCTCGCTCCTAGCTGTGCATATACCTCAGAAAATTTTGGGATTATAACTAACAACATGACCATTAGCATACACATAAGAAAGACAATCATAAAGATAGGATAGTTCATAGCAGATTTAACTTTTCGCCGCGTATCATCTAGATTTTCAAGATAAGATGATAACTCCTCCAAGATTTCATTAAGATTACCGCTTATCTCTCCAGCCTTAACCATTGCAACAAAAAGAGTATTAAAGACACCTGGGTGTCTGGAAAGAGACTCTGACATGTTGAGCCCTTTTCTTATATTATCACTAACAGAGTTGAGAATCTTTTGGAATTTTCTATGTTTCTCTTCCGCACCAAGGCTCTGTATTGCTCTCTCAAGTGTAAGACCTGCAGAGAACATTGTGGCTAATTGACGCGTAAAGAATACAATATTGGATAAAGGTATACGATTCTTAGCTTTCTCAATAGATAATTGGATTTCATCTAAGAAAGGTCCAAGAAAGTCAAAGGTATCGTCCACTTCTTTCATAGAGATGACCAACTGCCCATTTGCAGACAATTTTTGAATCGCCGTATCTAAAGAGTCCGCACGGATTTCTCCCTCTTTTCGATTTCCTTCCATATTTTTTGTTAAATAGGTGTAAACGGCCATTATAATTCTTCTACAGTAGACCTTAAAATTTCTTCGGTAGTTGTCGTGCCATCAAGAACACGAGCGAGACCTGCTTCACGAAGAGTTACCATACCGTTATTTAATGCTGCCTGGCGAATATCATCTTCATTTGCGCTTTCAAAAACTAATTTTCTCAGCTCTCGTGCCATAGGTATCATTTCAAAAATAGCGAGCCTACCTTTGTACCCTGTATTACGACATTCAGTACATCCTTTTCCGTGATACAATGCATCAGTGACACGACCTGGATCAAGACCAATCATTGCTAGCTCTTCTGGAGTTGCAGAATATTCTTCTTTGCAATTATTACATATACGCCTGACTAAACGTTGCGCCATAACAAGGTTTAAACATGAGCCAACAAGAAACGGAGCAATACCAATATCTAAAAGACGTGTAATAGTACCTGGTGCATCATTTGCGTGGACTGTCGAGAACACCAAGTGACCCGTCAAAGAAAATTTAACAGCAATATCAGCGGTCTCTCCATCCCTGATCTCACCAATCAATAATACGTCAGGGTCCTGTCTCAGGATCGAGCGTAGAGTGGATCCGAAGGTTAGTCCAATATCTTCAAATACCTGTACCTGATTCACTCCATCTAACTGATATTCGACAGGATCTTCTACGGTCGTGATATTAGTTCTTTCATTCTTTATTTCTTTCAGAGCAGCATACAAAGAAGTTGATTTACCTGAACCAGTTGGCCCAGATACAACAACCAAACCATAGGGCTGATTAATCACCTTTTTAAATACTCCTAGGTTCTGTTTTGGAAATCCTAGGGATGTCAGATTAAAATCAAAACTCGTCTTATCAAGGAGTCTCATAACAACCTTCTCACCATAAACAGTAGGTAGAATCGAAACACGAATATCAATATCCTTCCCAGGTGATTTAATAGAAAAACGTCCGTCTTGTGGAAGGCGTTTTTCTGCTATATTAAGATTAGATAGTATCTTTATACGTGTTACCAGACCACTCAATGAAGATCTAGGAGGAGTCATAATAATCTGTAAAACACCATCAATTCTAATTCGAACATAGACCTGCTTTTCCATAGGCTCAATATGAATATCAGTCGCACGTTCTTTAATAGCCTCCTGAAAAATCAAATTTACCAGCTTAACTATTGGCGCATCTTCCTTAGATGCCTTATCTGGCGATAAATCTATGGTTTCTTGAGACCCTTCATCCCCCGATACGACTGTAATACTGTCTATTGTTTCAGCAACTTCTGCTGTTTTCTGGATTTCTCCATAAACCTTATCAAGCGATTTCTCTAGGAGTGTTGGACCTGAGACAAGAATATCAGGAATTAAGTTGGTTAGTCTTTTTATGGAATCTATGGCCACAACATCTTCAGGGTCTTCCATAGCGATTATAATAGTAGTCTCGTTTCTATTCACTGCAAGAACACGATTCTCTCTTGCAAAATCTTCAGGAATCAAAGCAGCAACAGTGGAATCAGCTTCAAGAAGAATAAAATTATCAGCTTTTCTGTAACCTAATTGCTGGCTGTATGCAGTAGCAAAATCATCTTCTTCGATCATTCCCATTTCAATAAGGGTCACACCGATCTTATCATTTGTCGTTTTTTGCTGGGCCAAAGCTTCATTTACTCCACCTGCTGTGGCCTTACCATTGTATACTAAGATTTCACCAAGCTTGGAAAATTGCGGATTAAAATCTGGGCTCATAGTTTTGTATTCCGTTTTTCTTTTTTAATTAACCTAATCACATGGGGCCGGTGAACGAACCAGTAAAATATCAAGTGGCTCACTTGTGGTGATCTCTGGTATCAAAAGAGTGGCTGAAATACTAGCAGTGAAATCATCCCAGGTACAAATGCCTGTTTCATCATCTTCATTTGCAAGTGTACACAGTGCCTGATCAAACTCAACAATAATTCTCGCAAAACCATCTTGATCAGTCTTGACAATGGGCTCACAACCGATCATAGAGTAGCCATCCCACTCACCATTTCCTTCACCTTCATCTGAAGTATTTGGAACACCATCAAGACCATAATCATTAAAAAACTCAGAAATTTCTTGAGAATCCCATTCTCCATTTCCAGTAGTATCAAAACTATCATGGTTATCATTATAGGTTCCCCAATCTAGTGTTGAAGGGTCATCATCCAGCCCATAATCTCTCCAGGTAAAACATCCATCACCAGCACCAGCACCATTAACACCTTCATCAGCCCAATCTACATTTTCATACTGTACTTCATAGAAGTTATTTATGCCGGTACCATTGAACGCAATAGGCGCATCAACAACGGCATTCCCATAGTAATCAATCACGATCGCCGTAATCTGAACCAAGGCAGGGTTACCATTTAGAGTAAAGTCGTGGTATGTTGCACTCGCCATTAGGGAAACTTGACCTGGTAAGAAAAACATCGTAGCATCCCCTTCATCTTCATTAATAAAGGTTACTACCGAATCTCCACCAGCCCCATATGTAAGTGCACGTACACGACCAATAGCACCGATTGCATCTGTTGAATAAACAATATTAGACCGAGCTACGCCTGATGTAGCCGTACCACTTAAAATTCCTTCATTATTGGTAAAACTAACACCTTCAACAAAAGCATCAATAAGTGTATCAGGGAGCATCGGGTCAATAGACCAGTAAACATATGTCGAATCTTCGACAGGGTTATAATGAATGTCAGAAACAATAGCGGCACACTCTGTCTGATAGAATCCTCCGCCAATCGCTTCTGTTGCATTAGGATCATACTCTGCTTCAATGTGATATGGTGCTCCAGAGGCTATAATTACAGGGACAGCTATACTTGTAAGATCAACCACTCCATCCTGATCACAGTCACAAGTAGCCACGATACGAACTGGCCCGGGATCAGTACCACTATTTATTGATACTGATGCAACACCATTAACCGTGTAAATAGTTGCTGATGTTTCTCCAGGTGTTTCAAGATAAGCATCACCCAAAAGAGGCTCTAAAGAAAAGACAACAGGTGTAGGTGTGTTAATAAGTGTGCCATTGTCATCATAGACTTCAGCTCTAATAAAAGTTGATTCAAGTCCACCGCCATCTCTAACAACAATATGTCCAGGTATTGATGAAGGTATCTCCATAAACGCACAGGACTGGAAGGAAGGATCTTCAATGTAGACCTGAAGTGAATCCTGTATAAGTATACCATCAAAACCCGGATGAGAGAAAGTTGACATAATATCGGACACGCCTACATCTTCTGGATTACCTAAATCTGTAAATGATACAGAGTCTACGCCAACGGAATCTGTGAAGCCTGTGGAAGCTATAAATCCCAATGATGCAGTATAATTGATCTGAGCATTATTCACTGGGTTTCCAAGTTTATTCAAAAGCCTGGATACGATCCAAGCCGTTGTTTCTCCGCCATCCAGTGAAATCACATCTGTATCTGTATTGACAAATAAATTATATGGCCAGACGTCATCCTCTGCATAAACATTAAAGTTTTCAGGAGCAGTGGTCTTGTCTCCAAAAGTTGCGACGACTGTTACTCCTTCATAATTAGGAGTACCCGGGTTATCTTTATATACATTCCCACCATCATCAAACTCAGCAACAACCTGACCATTTGTATTTGATACTTCATTCGCATATGTAACAGTACCAACTGATTCATTACTAGACGTCGCCGAGAATGTAATTGGGATACCTGATATGACATTTCCAGACGTGTCTGTAACGGTCGCAATTAACCGGGTATAGGAGACATTGCCGGATATATCTTCACCTACAACGACCGTACTACCAGCATCATCATAAGTAACAGGTAAAATCTGAAGGGACAATCCATTATCAGTTCCAATAGTTACTTGAGCAGAGTCACTTATTGATCCAAATTTTGGATGGATGATAGTACAAACAATATTAGCAAGACCTATATCCTCCTGAGTTCCATTGTCTTGAAAAGTGAGTGTTACAGCACCAACACTATCTGTTGTTGCTTCACTATCAATAGAGCCCTTATCAGAAGTAAAAGAAAGTATCACATTGGGTAGCTTATCACCTCTTTTATTTAGCAAGGTAGTATTAATTTGAGCTGTAGTAACTCCATTATCTAATTTAATACTAGCAACATCAGAAACAACATTCATAGTGTATGGCCAGACATCTGTGCTATCCTGATAAACGTTAAAATAAGCTTTTGCTGTTAAATTGGTTAAGTAATTGACAGTTATGAAGTAACCCTCATTTTCACCAGGTGTTGTCACGTTATTTACCGCTTCTTCACTAGAATTAGGTTGAAAAATATTTTTAACTACTCCATCTTCATCAGTTGTTTCTGTAGTACCATTTGAAAAATTTCCATCGGAGGTTCGTTTAGTAAAACTGATTTCTTTACCTTTTAGCGGATCTCCACTCTCATTTTTTAGAGTTGCCACAATAAGCATACTAGAAAAACCAGATACAACCTCCCCAACACTCTCACCAGAATCATCTGCTATCGCCTGCAGAGATGTTATCACTAAAGTTGAGTTTGTGCTGTTGGCTGAATCGGGTACACGGTCATCGCATGCCCAGTTAACAAGGGTAGAACAAATAAGGATACTAATGATTAAATACTTAGAATATTTCATACTATTCTCCTTCCTCATTTAATATTGCATCATCAGTATTATGGGCCGGATTATTTAGATCCACTCCATCACTCTTTGACATTTCACTAGATGATCCCTTAATTACGTATTCTTCATACTTGGTCATGGCATCTGATTTTGTGATCCCAGTATATGCATCAACCACAATCTTGGGTGTTATTTGTATTATAAGATCTGTTTTTCTCTCAATTACACCATTCGAAGTAAATAATATTTTGCCCACAAACGGTAGTTTATGAAGAAAAGGGAATTTGTAGGTTGTTAATTTTCTATCATTGCTTAACAGTCCACCAACAACGATCGACTCACCATCTTTTACACGAATAGTTGTTGATGATGTTCTACTTTTCACCCTTGGTATATTTGCATCTGGGCCAATAAACTCAAAAATCGTTGAAACCTCTGGGTCAACTTTTACTGTTATATATCCATCTGTATTTACAGTTGGAAGTATTTTTAGTTTTATACCCACTTCTTCTCTTTGGACCTGCACCTGGCCTCCGACACCACCAGAGCTCAAAATATAAGGAACAATATCCACTAATTTAATGCTTGCCTCACGACCATTGATGGTTGTCAACCTTGAATCTGCAAGAACCTCAGCCTGATTATTTTTTAGAAGCATATCCAGTGTTATATCAAATACAGTTAGCTGCCTGCTAAAATACTTAGGGAGGATTCCAGTCTTATCTTTTGCTAAGAGACCACTAAGACGATTAAAGGGCATAGTGGCAGGAACATTACCAAGCGTTTGGTCATCTGGTATAATTGAACCTCCTCCATCTACTAAAGGTACGCCACCTTCAGCAAGAATAGTTTTATAGCTAGAAATTTTTGACCAATCAATTCCTAACTGCTCTTCCACATCTGCCGCAACTTCGATTAGCCTAGTTTCAAGCATGATCTGTATCGCTGGAACATCAATACTCTCAACAACCTTAATGATCTCTGCTATTTTTTTAGGAGATGCATGAACAAGAAGTTTATTCCCTGGAATATCAACCTGAACCTGTTCAGAGATATCCTGTAAAAGATTTTTAACATCTTCAGCGGCAGCATATTTCAAGGTAAGCACATAAGAAGTAACACCCACTTCTTCTTTTAATTTTTTAGGGTCTGCAACAAGAAAGGAATTCCCCACCACTTCATAACTAAGTCCAACAGCGCGAACAATAAGATTAATGGCTTGTTCAATCGGAACTTCATCCAAGTGAATAGAAACCTTATCTTGCTTATTGACGTTAGGATCAGTAACAATATTGTAGCCACTTTCCTTTGCAAGTATCGCAAGGATACTTGGCAAGAAAGCATCTTCAGCATGGATTGTTATAAGTGTTGCATCTTCTTCCGGACTACCATTTACTTTGGATTGTCCAAAAATTGGCAAAATGAGTATACCTAACAAAGTAAAAATCATTGCCTGTTTTTGAAATTTCATAATGTATTTATCCTTCATAAACCTTTTACTTGGGTTAAGTAATTTTAATTATTTATTATTTTTTTAGTACTAGTCGCATTTAGACCATCAATATCATCATTATAACTGACCGACTGATACCCTGGTGCGGGATATATCTTAAGACCGTTATCGGTTTTAATGATCACTTGAGTTCCATCGATCACATCAACTGTCCCAATATTGGGTATTGTATCGCCAACCGTGATAGTATATGCACTTCCTCTATAATCAATCTGCGCTTGAAAATGCTCATTTCTCTGGTAAACAAGGGCAACTCTTAGTGCATTTCTATTCCTTTTTATTCTTCTTCCAGATCCATCCGCAAGACCAAGGACATTCGTGAGCATCATGGGCGTATTTTCTATCACAAACTGAAATTGACTACGCTCTTCCAGCCGGCCCTCAAGATAGGAAATTATATTTTCAAGTTCTTTATCTGTACCAAACTGAAGGTCAGTCGAACGCTTTTTAACACGATTATACTTTTTGTTCATTGGAAAGACACTAAAACTAGACGCAACCAGAGATATGATGGTGAACAAAACAAGAAGGTTCCATATTGTGACAGAGCGTTCACTCATGATGACACCTTTGATTTTGATTTCACTAAAGTAATGGTTGATAGGTTGACAACAAATTCTTGCTCCAATAGTTTCTCTTCTTCAGTATTTGTCTTGATCCTCTCGATCCCATTCTTTACTTCAAACTCATCAACTGTTATCAGTCTGGGGGATCGCTCAATTTCAGAAAGAAACATACCGAACTGCTCAAACGTACACTCCAGGGTTATAAGATAAGGGGCCTTGAAATAAGTTATCTTATCAACACGCGGTTTTGGTTTGATCCCTAATAGTTTAATATCGAGATCATCAAGTATATCAGTCAGATTATTTAAAAAAGGCAGATTGGCATCATCCGCAAGAGAATCAGCCTTAGAAAGAGCTAAGTTTTCTTGAAAAAGTGTAAAAACACGGTCAAGTTGGCTTGCTAATATCTGCGCACTAATCAAATTCTCATTGAGTTCTTCCTGCTCTTCTTCAAGCAATCTTATTTCAAAAGGTTTTTCACCGATCAGCACCGAAGCGCTTGCCCAGTAGGATATCGTTAACAAAACGAGTGCTCCAAATAAAATTATATTTCTTTTTTCTGGCATATCAATTATTAGGAAAAGGATTTACGTTTGGTTGTTTTAATGGCTGCTTCGATCTCAAATCGAATAATCTCCTGGCCACGAATATTTACTTTACTGTGACCAACATATTTTATTCTATTAAAATTATTTGAGAATTCTTTATCCTTTCTAAGCGTCTGTATATATTCATCAATGATCTCAAAATCTTTACGATCTTCGAAGGTAAGAGCTATGCCTTTAATAATTAACTTTGATCTCTTAAAACGCAGACCCGTGATTGATATATCATCAGGTGTAAGTCGGCCCATTTTTTCTAAATTTTGTGCCCAAAGGAACCTGTTATGTTCTAGATCTGCAAAAGACATAATATCGCCTTTTGATAAATTTTTCCCTTCTGACTGAAGCTTATTTATCTCTTCTTTTAGTCTCTCGATCTCCAACTGCTTTTGATCTATTATATCATTATATCCAAAACTTACCATCCAGACCTGAAAATTGATTCCAAACATTAAAATCAGTAAAACGCTAAAAACAACCCACCGTACCTGCTCGCGCATCCTTTCCATACGAGTTTCAGCGCTTTCAGCCTTATTTAGATTAATAACTATATATTGCTTGATCATGAAGACATTCCTCCCCGAATACCAAGCCCCAAAGCAGTTGTGAACTGACCAGGGTTTGTTACAGAGATATTTTCTGCGCCATCTACATTTTCAAAAGGATTCAAAATAGCTGACTCAATATTTAGTTTACCGGTAATAAAATCCGTTAATCCCGGCGTTCCTGAAGCACCTCCCGATAGGAATATCTTAAGGAAAAAACTTTGCCCCGTTTGCTTTCCATAGAATCTTAGTGACCTACGTAGGTCTTCTACAAGATTATCATAAACGGTTCTCTCGGCGATTCCAACAGCTTCTGTTGGGTCTGAGCTAGAGTTACTGACTGTTGCAGATACACCATCTTTATAGAGCATATCCTGAGCAGCTATATATCCTATCTCTTTTTTATCAGATAATTCTTTTACAAAATGGTGGCCTCCAATTGGAAGGTCTCGAGTGAAAAACTGCTGACCTTTTCCATAAACAACGAGGCTCGACGATACGGCTCCTATGTCTAGCATAACAACGAGCCCATCCTCTGGCATGGTCTTAATGAATGAGAATGCATTACTCATGGCAATAGGATTAACATCTACCACTCCTGGCTTCAGACCGCACTCTTTTACTAGATCCATATGGCTTGTTAATACTCCTTTTGTACAGGCGACAAGGCCAACATCTATCTTATCAACTTCACGCGGATTTGATCCTAATATTTGATAATCGATCACCGCATCTGTTCCATCCATGGGAATATGTTTGCGAGCCTCAAATGTCATAGCAGACGCCAACTCATCTGAAGGCATCTCCATTGTAGTGATCTGTTTTATACTTGATGATGAACCACTGATACCCGTAACCAAACCCTTTACTTTCTTAGGGTTTATTCCTTGCTGCCTAAATAATTCTTTAACAGCCATGACCCAGTGTGCTTTATCAATTTTCTCGGGATCAAAGGCCATATTTGGTTCAGGAACAAGACGCGAACCTGCGTCCAAGACCTTAAACCCATCTTTTGTTTTTTCTGTGGCAACCAGTTTAACATACTGCCTACCAATGTCAAGCCCTAGATACATTATTTAACCTTAAAATTATTTAATTGAGTTTGCTTCGCCATAGGACGCCATCTTAAGAATCACAGTATTATCACTGCTCTGAAGGTCTGGGAAATATGGTGGTGGTTTTAGCTGGAGATTCCAGTCATAGTGGTAATCTTTACTATATCCAACACCCGGAGACACATTATATGGACCTGGATAATTTCTATTCATGTAGCCCCGTTTAAACTGGACGATGGATCCCCATAGATGCACCGTACCCCTGTGATCATCATCGCCGGTGTAGATCCCGGATTGTTCATCCGAACGATAATGATTTCTATGCCCACCACGCCCATCTGCTATAATTCCAAAACCAAGGCCATCATTCCAGTTGTGATAGTCCAATAAACTGTTTTGCCAGTAGTGAGAAAGAAAGCCGCCATTCATGGCAAGTATAGCAGCATTAATCTTTATATCAGCTCCATACTGTTGTCCACGCGCTCCATTTGGGCGCGTATTCGCCACAATAACACTTCCTCCTGCTATAAGGCCAAGCACATTAGCTGTCCCTCCATCTATGGGATGGATCACAGCTCCATTGCCATAAGAATCAGAAAAAACAATGTCATCAATAAGCCAGATATTACCCCACACTCTGTCAATGACGTTATTATCATCGTGTCGCCTGTATTCAGTAAAATCATCTGTTACTATTGTATACATCCCATCAACTACACCCCTGACAAGAACCTGCCCACCTTGCACGTAAAGAACTTGAGGTGAATTACCTTTCGCAAAAAAACTACGACTCATATAGACGTACTCACTATTATATATTTGATCAGGACAACTAAATATATCGCAGGCCGTTCCTCCTGCTGTCCAATAGTCAAAATCAAAGTGTTGTAACCGTCCAGCTTCGCAGAACTCTATTCCATTATCAAGATGGTCATGATAAAAATGATAAGTATTCCACTCTACATTGTCGTTTAAACCTGTAGATGCACTGGTATTGATAAATGTGACTGGTTCTAAATCATCAAAGCCAGACCCATCCGCACTGAAATAGACTAAATTGGCCAAGCTAATAACAATACGATCTCCAAAATTGAATGGGGTATTCGTCGCTGTATAGGACGCTACTTTTGTTTGATCTTCATTCTGAATTCGAATGATATCTCCAGCCTCCACAAGTTCAATAATCTCTTCTTGAACATCTTCTCCATTTGCATCAAAATCACTCAATACCTGATTCGTTGCTGAATAAGTAACATTTGTATTATCATAATTGTTTTCCACACCGAAATGCGTGCCTGAGGTAATGCAATTCATCTGAACACTGGTACTGTCCCATATAAAATCATACTCAGCAGGTGGACTTCCAACAGGTGGTATATTATACCACCACTGAGCAACCCAGTACCCACCTGAAACAAAATTGATTTCAGTCATCATCATAGTATCTTTTTTACCAGAGCGAAAAATTTTATCATCCGCAACAAAGGTTCGTGTTGCATGTTGACGGGCATTCTCTGCAGAATTATTTGGTGGAAAAATAATTGTGGAAACTGTATCAAGTATTGTATTACCATCATCATCTTCAAAAATATCATCACTACAGGCTCCCCAACTACCTATACCCCCACCATTTTCTACTGCATCAAAGGTAATATTGACCTCTCCTGAAAATTCAGGACAACCATAGTTACTAAATACCATGTCACCATTAGTATGAACTTTACCTTCTAGCTGATCACCAGCGCCAAAGTTAACCACTCCCGTATTTCCTGGACCTATGGGGGCTTCAACATCAGTAAAATACATAAATTCTTCAAAACCTTTGGGGACCATAGTCGTATAGACTCTTCTCTCTATGGAGACATCCGTTCCACTTGGCGTTGTGTATTCAGCAACACCAGTAGCATAGGCAATATATTCTTTTCTTGTTGAATTAATTTGCAACCTGGTGGAACAGGCAATATCTTTATATAAACCTACAGGCTGATCATTCTCATCTTTTCCATAATCAACCCCATTTTGAATTAATAAAGTATCAGATGTAATCTGAGGTAAAATGATAATACCAACATCATTTAATCCAGCTTCAGCCGCATAAAGAGCTCTCCACTCTGCGTATCTATATTTTTCCATGGCAGACTGGCTAAATGAATTCTTTAAGTAAGCTACTGTAAATGACATACTAACAAGAGTAAACAGTAATGCTAATGGAGCTACGCTCCCTCTATTGAACTGTCTATACATTATCTTCACTCATTGCATTTGTAACTTTTGTTTGTATGTAGGCGGTACCAAGAAAAACAGTTCTATGATATGTATGCTCTTCTATTATGTCTTGCGTAACCTCATCCATTACGTCTGACTTCATTGCAAGATTAAGCGTTAAATGAATATAAGAATTTTTAAATACAGATAAACTCGGACTGCCCACAGTCTCGTATTGCACTACAAAATCATCCACATATATTTCACGCCGACCTCGACCTCGAAAAACACCTTCAATTGGAAAATTTAAGACACCATCTACCGGATCATCACCATTAAACCGAATACCATATTTATTATGGCATGATATTGTAAGCTCTGGAGAAATATCAGTAAACTTTTCGTACAGCTTTATTCGCGAGAAACCATTCTGACCATCAATCTCAATTTTCTGTGCAAGGTTTAACTCACGAGTAATCTCTCGCATAACATTATTGCCATACTGTCGAAGGTCTTGCCTTACCGTATCAGCCTGATAATGCAGCATCACTGCCTGAGCCCCACTGGTCATTCCTAGTGCGATTATACTAACGACTACTATGGATGCAGAAAGCTCAAGTAAGGTCATCCCTTTTGATGTATAGTTAAAAATTTTCACCATTAAAT
>Ga0207990_1000682_pt1 | contig 19005 bp, 16 predicted proteins | sample ETNtaG_8_FD_185780 | JGI IMG/M metagenome (GOLD analysis project Ga0207990, IMG submission 185780) | Marine microbial and viral communities from oxygen minimum zone, Eastern Pacific Ocean - ETNP201406SV75 (SPAdes) (version 2) | ecosystem: Environmental > Aquatic > Marine > Oceanic ...
TCTTCGCAAGTGATATGGTCTAAAACTCCATTGGCTGATCCGCAAATAAGTTGGAGCACCCCTTCAGGTAGAATTTCCGAAGCAATAATTTCCCGCACCATGAGTTCAGTCAAATAACAGGTAAGGGTGGCAGGTTTTACAATGGCAGGCATCCCAGCCATGAGGTTCACTGCAATTTTTTCCAGCATGCCCCAAATGGGAAAATTGAAGGCATTGATATGGATGGCAACTCCTTCCTTTGGTACCATAATATGATGGCCGATAAAGGTTCCTTCTTTAGATAACTTAGCCGCCTCCCCATCCACATAATAGGGCAGATCAGGGAATTGTTTTCTAAGGGATGCGTTGGCAAAAAGGTTCCCTATTCCGCCTTCAATGTCAATCCATGAATCAATTTTGGTGGCGCCAGTGGCAGCACTCAATTCGTAAAACTTTCCTTTAATGCCATGCAAATGAAGCGCCAATGCTTTCAGCATTAACCCTCGCTGTTGAAAAGTCATTTTTCTTAACGCCGGACTGCCAACCTTCCGGGAATATTCCATCATTTTTCTGAAGTCTAAACCTTTACTATTAGCGCTGCCTATTTCTGTTCCGGTAATCGCGTTGAAAAGAGGGGTGCCATCGCCATCGCCACTGACCCAATTCCCCATTGCATAATTTTGGTAATCCATTATTTTTTTGTCTCTTTCCAAGATTTATAACTTGTTTTTTGAGGAGGTCGATCTTTTGGAATTGCTCTTAAGGGATCGCATTCTCTCAAAGTGTTCATACATTCCAAGGGAAGCTCTTGATAAAATTTTGTGCCCTCAGATTTCCATTCAAGCATATCATCCGAGACATTACCTTTAATGATGGCAGGATTTCCAACTACTAATTTCCGATTTGGGATTTTCATTTCTGCCCTTATAAAACAGAGGGCTCCTATAATACATTCATCGCCCACCTCTGCATCATCCATCACCACTGAGTTGATTCCAATCAAAGTATTGCTACCAATTTTTCCACCATGAATTACAGCACCATGCCCAATGTGGGCAGACTCTCTAAGCACGACTGACTTGCCGGGGAATACATGAATGGTACAGTTCTCCTGAATATTACAGCCATCTTCAATAATAATCTCTCCCCAGTCTCCCCGAATTGCAGCTCCAGGCCCAATATAGACATCCCTACCAATGTAAATATTTCCTGTCACTGCTGCCAAGTCATGAACAAATGCACTTTTATGCACGACTGGTTTGTATTCATTAAATTTGTAAATCATTTAATAATTATTGAAAATCCGAGAGTATACTGCTTATACAACAGGTTAATTTCTTTGCAAAAGGAATATGTAAAAACTCATTGGGTCCATGAGCATTAGACTTGGGGCCAAGGACCCCTGTAATCACAAACTGAGCCTTTGGAAATTGTTCGCCCAACATTGCCATAAATGGAATTGTTCCTCCCTCGCCAATTGAACAGGGCTTTTCCCCAAAATATTCTTTCGATGCTTTTTCAATAGCATCCAAAAGCCAGGGGCTTGTCTCTGGCGCGCTCCAACCATCAGCCGCTTCCTCAAAATCAAGTACAACCGTTGCATCATAGGGGATATTTTCATTGAGTGCTTTTTTAATCTCTGATTTTGCTTTTTGGGCATCAACCATCGGGGGTATACGCATTGATAGCTGCAGGGTTGTATATGGCCGGAGGACATTTCCTGCGTTGGCTGTAGGCGGAAGCCCATCAGAGCCGACAATAGAAAGTGCCGGTTTCCAGGTTCTTCTTAGAACCCCCTCGACCTTATTGTCTGTTGATGGTTTCATTTCACTCTTCCAGGGAAATTCTTTTACGATCTCTTCTTGCAATATGGATACGAATGTTTCAGTTTCTTTAATTCTATGATCAGGAATTTCAGTGTGAAGACTTTCTAATAAAACCTTTCCTGTGTTTTCATCTTCTAGTTTTGATAATAATTGTCTGGCTATTCTAAAGGATGATGGAACGTGGCCACTAGCGCCCCCTGAGTGAACACCTTCACGAAGTACTTCTACTTTCATTGATAGTCCAATTAGTCCTCGCAAAGATGTCGTAGTCCAAAATCGGTTATAATCTCCAGCGCCTGAGTCTAAACAGATTACCAGATCTGGGGTTCCGATCTTATCTGAACAAAGGTCCATGTAGTGTGGCAGGTCTGGGGATCCACTTTCTTCAGAGAATTCGATTAAGACGAGAATTCTCGGATGATCTATTTCTTGATCTTTCAACGCTAGAATACTTGATAGAGAGGCAAACAGCGCATAACCGTCATCGGCTCCTCCACGACCATAAAGTTTATCATCTTTAATGACCGGTTTCCATGGTCCAAGGTCATCGGCCCAGCCGTCCATTTCTGGTTGTTTATCCAGGTGTCCGTACATAAGAATATTCCCATCCTTTGTACCGGGAATGTCAATCATAATAATAGGGGTTCTTCCAGGTGTTCTCTCAATGGTCACTGTTGATTCAATAGGCTTGTTTTTGGTTGCCCAATCTACCGCTAGGTTTAAGACCTTGTCCATGTGACCATGTTTTTCCCAGTCGGAATCAAAAGATGGAGATTTGTTTGGTATTTTTATGTATTCAATAAGTGTAGGAAGGATTTTATTGTCCCAAAAATTATTGATTTTGGCTTCTAATTGTTTGTTATTCATTTCTTATAAAATCGCGAAGGTTAATAATTATTAATATTTTCTATAATAACAGTATAGCCCTGCCCTACTCCTACGCACATGGTTGCGAGAGCATATTTTTTATTTTTTATCTGAAGTTCGATGGCTGCTGTTTGCAAGATCCGGGTGCCGCTCATTCCAAGTGGATGCCCCAGAGCAATGGCACCTCCATTAAGATTAATTCTTGGGTCATCATCTTCCAGTCCCAATTCTCTGATACATGCTAATGACTGAGCAGCAAAAGCTTCATTCAGTTCAATCACATCCATATCTTTCATCGTTAAACCCGCCTTTTTCAGGGCCTTTTTAGAAGCATGAACCGGCCCCATACCCATTATACGAGGTTCCACTCCCACCACTGCAGATGTGATAACTCGAGCCAATGGTTTTAATCCATGCACATTCATCCCTTCTTCTGATGCAATAAGCATGGCAGCTGCGCCATCGTTGAGGCCCGAAGAATTCCCTGCTGTTACGGTTCCATCTTTTTTGAATGCTGGCCTTAATTTTTCTAACCCGTCAAGTGAAGTGTGAGGCTTAATAAATTCATCTTCACTGAACTTAACGGGCTCTGATTTTCGTTGTGAAATTTCCACAAATTCAATTTCTGTATTAAAACGCCCATTTTTTTGGGCTGCGGATGCTTGTTTTTGTGAACGAGCCGCAAAAGCATCCTGATCCTGCCGGTTGATATTATATTTTTCAGCTACATTCTCTGCAGTTTGTCCCATCCCTTCTGTACCATAAATTCCCTCCATTTTAGGGTTAATAAATCGCCATCCAAAGCTGGAATCCTCCATTTTTGAATCTCTTCCAAAAGGTTTGGATGCTTTTGAAATCACCCAAGGACCTCTGGTCATATGTTCCACTCCTCCGGCTATGAATAATTCCCCATCATCTGATTGTATGGCACGATGGGCATGAATCACTGCTGACATACCTGATGCACAGAGACGATTTATCGTTTCACCAGGAACACTGAATGGAATTCCGGCCAAGAGAAGAGCCATCCGAGCCACATTGCGGTTATCTTCTCCAGCTTGATTAGCACAACCGATAATGACGTCATCTATTTGCCCCGCATCAAAATCATAGCGCGAGATTAATGTTTTGATAACATGTGCTGCCAGATCATCAACACGAATTTTTGAGAGAGTCCCTCCAAAATTTCCGATGGGGGTTCGAACTGCATCAATTATGTAAGTGTCTTTCCTGCTCATTTTTCACCTGGAAACCATTCTTTAGAAGTACGGTATACTGTGCCCTTAAAATGGGCCACCTCCTGTTTCTTCTGGTTTGTAATGCTTATGAGATAAACTCCAATATTATCAGATAGGGATAATTCTTCAGTCATGGCTATAAGTACATCATCTTTTTTAACAGACACCGTATGTGAAATAGAAGTTTCCACTGATAAACTTTTTCTTCCGTGAGAATTTGATGCAAATGCCAGTGCACTGTCAGCCAGAGAATAGGCAATCCCTCCATGAGCGATTTGAAATCCGTTGAGCATTTCTTTCCGCACCGTCATTTTTAGTTCACAATATCCATCTTTTACTTCAATTATTTCAATGCCTAACCATTGGCTGAAGGCATCTTTATCAAACATTTTATTAACTATTTTTTGGGAATTACTCATACGTAAAAGGTTGAATTAGATTTAACCATTTTCTCTAATAATGGACTGGCTATGTAGCGATCATCACCAGATTTGGTATGAAGATCCTTTAATTGAGCAAGGGGTGCATTCAATCCAATATCATCTGCCCATTTCAGCAACCCTTTGGGATAGTTCACTCCTGTAGTCATTGCCGTATCAATATCGTCTCGGGTAGCAATAGCTCCATTCAAAGCATCAGCCGCTGCATTAATGAGCATGGTTAAAATCCGGATGAATATTTTCTTGCCCAATTTTTCATCCTTGTCAGGTTCAGGATTAACAGCAGACTCTGAATAATCAAAATAACCTCTACCGGATTTTCTGCCCAACAATCCTTCGTCCATCATTTTTTTTTGGGTGGCAGAAGGTTTGTAACGCGGATCATGATTGGTTCCATCATACACGGCTTTGGTGGCAGAATAATTAATATCATTGCCAATATAATCCATGAGTTCAAAGGGACCCATGCGAAACCCTCCAAATTCTTTCATGGCCCAATCAATGGTAGCGAAATCGGCAATGCCCTCTTCATAAATTCGCAGGGCTTCACCGTAATATGGTCGCGCTACTCGGTTCACAATAAAGCCGGGAGTATCTTTGGCGGTGACCACAGACTTACCCCACCCTTTGAGGATGGATATTACCTCTAATAACAATTTTCCGTTCGCTTCTTCGGTGGGAATTATTTCCACCAATTTCATTAATGGTACCGGATTAAAAAAATGAATTCCTATTATTCTACTTTTTTGTTTGCAGACTGATGCAATTTTTGCAACAGATAAAGAAGAAGTGTTAGTGGCTAAAATACAGTCATCTGATACCATCGATTCCATTTGTAAAAATAAATCCTGCTTGATCTCTAAATTTTCAACAATGGCCTCAATAACCATATTACTATTGGAAATCTTATCCATATTTGCAGTCCAATAAATACGAGCTAAAATGGATTTAAATTGCTCTTTATTTATTTTCCCCTTTTCAACTAGTCGATTAAGAATAGATTTTAGTTTGGATTGAGAGTTTTCTAATGCTTCTGGAAATGAATCAATAATATTGACTTGGCATCCGTGGGTTCCTGCCACTTGTGCAATTCCAGAGCCCATTGTACCTGCGCCTATGACTGAAATAATTTTACTCATTTTCCGGTAAATTTAGGGGTTCGTTTTTCCAGAAAGGCCTGAATGCCTTCTTTATGATCATCCGTATGGGCCGATAAAGCTTGAGTTGCGGCTTCTAAAGCTAACTGATCTTCCAGAGAATTATTGAATGATTGATTCAGTAGTCTTTTAGTATAGCCTAATCCTTTGGTAGGCATCGCTGCAATGGACCTAGCTAACTCTAATGACTTAGGCCCAAACTCTGCGTCTTCATAAACCGCATAAATCATTCCTAACACCTCTGCTTTCTCAGCAGACACTGGTTCACCAGTCATCATGAAGGCTGTTGCCTTGGGAAGTCCAATTAAACGGGGAAGAAAGTAGGTACCACCACTATCTGGGATAAGTCCAATTTTGCTGAAAGCCTGAATGAATTTTGCAGATTGGGTAGCTGTGATAATATCGCAGGCTAAAGCCAGGTTGGCACCTGCCCCTGCAGCAACTCCGTTCACTGCTGCAATAACCGGTTTTTCAATTTCACGGATTCTTTTTATAATTGGATTATAATGCTCTCTTACAATTTGCTCAATTTCTGGACCTTGGGGATCTATTGCCTCCTTTAAATCCTGCCCAGCGCAGAATGCTTTACCTGCTCCGGTAATGAGAATACAACGAATAGAATCATCAGATTCACAATTTGCTAAGGTGTTCTGGAAAGACAACGCCATTTCTCGAACGAAGGAATTATATTTTTCCGGCCGGTTTAAGGTTATTTTTCCAACCGCATCTATTTTTTCAAAAAGGATCATCGATATTAGATCTGTTTAAAATGGTGAAATGGTTCCAGGCAATCTAAACATTTATACATTGCCTTACAGGCGGTAGATCCAAATTCACTCACCACCTGAACTTTTTTAGAATCACATTGTGGGCAATTAATTTCTTCAGAAGGAGGCGCTATTCCAGCTTCCTTCAGTTTTGCTTTCACCTCATCACTCATCCAATCCGTTGTCCATGCCGGTGCTAGAGAGGTATTAACCTGGTAATTGGTAATACCTTGTAATTCCAGATGGCGAGTTATTTCATCCTTCATAAATGACATAGCAGGGCATCCGCTATAGGTTGGAGTAACAGTGATATGTAAAGTAGTTTCTTCAAAATGTACATTCCTGACTATCCCTAAATCAACGATGGAAATAGCTGGAATTTCTGGGTCCGGAATTGTTTTTAATAATTCCCAAATTGTATGAGTGGAAATTTCCTTTACCATTTAGCATCCGGATAGGCACGCTGAAGATACTGCATATCCGACAATAAATGCCCCAGATGCTCCGTATGAATTCCTTCTCTCCCGCCAGAAGTCGTATGGGTATTCTCAGGTCTCTTCAAGGTTGCTTCTGAAAGGACTTCATCAATTATTTGATCCCATTCAGCTTTTATTGATGAACAATCAACTCCGATTTTCTGCGCAAGCATATTATTATCTATTTGATTCATTTCAAATAATTCATTGGTAAACATCCATAAATTATCAATTGCAGATTGCGCCTTTTCATGGCTTTCATCTGTTCCATCTCCTAATCTTATAATCCATTTGGACGAATGGCGCAAATGATAGGTGGTCTCTTTGATTGATTTTTGGGCAATGGCTGATAATTGTTCATCCTTACTTTCAGTTAATTTCTTAAAAAATAATTTATAAAATGAATCCAAAAAAAACTGGCGCACCATGGTATCGGCAAAATTCCCATTGGGTTGTTCACTAAGAATATGATTTGAAAATTGTCGCTCATTCCGTTTAAAAGCCAGATCATCTGCAGTGGAACCTTTCTCCCTTAAGATTGCGGCATATTCTAATAATAGGTTGGCTCTTCCAAACAGGTCCAATGAAATATTGCTTAGGGCAATGTCTTCTTCCAAAAATGGACCCTTATAAGCCCATTGAGATAATCTCTGCCCTAAGATAAGTGCATCATCCCCAAGAGCCAATACATATTTATAAAGAAAATCTTTGGCCATTACAATTCTTTTACCTTTTTAGAGACCTTAAAGAAGGCGGGATAGCGATATACCTTATCATCTGCTGGATCAAAAAAGGATTCATTGTCTTCCGGATTTGATGAAACAATATCTTCTGCCTTAACCACCCAAACGCAGGTTCCTTCCATCCTGCGGGTATAAAGATCCCGGGCATTCTGCAGAGCCATTTCCTTATCGACAGCATGGACGTTTCCAGCATGCTGAAAGGGAGCACCTGTTTTGGGTTGGATAAAAACTTCCCAGAGAGGCAATTGGTTCGCACTCATATTATCCTCCGTTTTTTGTTTTTCGTACATAGGCCAGTGCTGCAGCTCTCACCCACTGGCCTTCTTCATGTGCGTTAACATGATTTTTCATACGCTCCTTGTTACAAAATCCATTTCCATTGATGACTTCCCAAAATTCGTCCCAGTCAATTTCACCAAAATCATAATGTTTTCTTTTCTTATTCCACTTAAGATCAGGATCAGGTATGCTAAGACCAATCACATCTGCATGCTTGACAGTACGATCAACAAACAGTTGACGAAGCTCATCATTAGTATGGCGTTTAATTTTCCACTTCATGGCATTGGATGTGTGAGCCGAATCTGAGTCATGTGGGCCGAACATCATGAGGGATGGCCACCACCAACGATTCAGGGCATCCTGTGCCATCTCCTGCTGCTCTGGAGTACCATTGGCCATTTTGGACATAATCTCATATCCCTGGCGCTGATGAAAACTCTCTTCTTTGCAAATTCGGATCATAGCACGGGAATAGGGGCCGTAGGATGTTCGCCGTAAGGACTGCTGATTCACTATAGCAGCCCCATCAACCAGCCAGCCAATAGCACCGATATCTGCCCAGGTTAAAGTTGGATAATTAAAGATATTCGAATATTTTGCCTTCCCTGTCTGGAGTTGCTGGATGAGTTCATCGCGAGTGATGCCCAATGTTTCTGTAGCACTGTAGAGATATAAACCGTGACCTGCTTCATCCTGGACTTTAGCAATGAGCACCATTTTTGCTCTGAGTGATGGAGCTCGGGATATCCAATTTCCTTCTGGCTGCATGCCAATTACCTCTGAATGGGCATGCTGTGATATCTGCCGAATAAGATGGTTGCGATATTTATCTGGCATCCAATCCTTTGGTTCGATTTTTAATCCGGCATCAATTTTATCTAGAAATAACTTTTCTTTTTTTACAATCATATTTGAACTTTTTGAAAACTATCACAAATAGAATTTTTGCAGTAATTTTTCATGATTCTTAGACGAAAATATAACAAAAAATAGTCATCTGCTTTCAGATCAAAATCTTCTGCTTATTCCCCAATATTTTTTGTGGTTTTTCTTCTAAAAAGATTTGATAAATACGTATGTGAATAATTGGGTAAATTTTGCGTTCAAGAAAAAATTAGTTTTTCCGATAATTAATTGACTTTTAAACCAGTAAGAATATTAATCAAAAAACTGATTCCTTCAATTATGATTATGAGTCCCAAAGCAATAAATTATCTTACCCGAAAGAACATAAATTTGTGAGAAAAGACAAAGGGTCATCCCATTCCAAAAACTTGGTTAAGAAAATTAAATTAACCAGCGGTTCGAAATTTTCAGACATGCCATTTCCACTGAATTCTAAATCCATAGATAATATTATTCATAAAAATGATATTGACCTCAATTTAATAAGTATTAGGGAACTCCAAAGTTTAGTTAGTGAATTATCAGATAATTTTTCAGTTGAATTCTTACGTTTTGAATTCGGAATTCCAGGGTTGAAAGCAAACTCCATTGGACCCCAGGAAGAAATTAAAGTACTAAAAGAAAATGGTGCATTACCCTCAACTTATCCTCCCTTTGATGGTATTCCAAGGTTAAAAAAAGCAACCGTTGAATTTGTACACCAATTTTTAGATATTCATGTTTCTCCAACTAATTGCATCCCAACTGTCGGTGCCATGCATGGATGCTTCATAAGCCAAGCAATCGCGGGCAGACGAAAAGAAGTCTCTGATACAATTCTATTTATCGATCCGGGATTTCCTGTAAATAAATTACAAACACAGTTTTTAGGTCTGAAAAATATATCCATTGATCTGTGTGACTATAGAAGGGAGGATTTGGGAGAAAAATTAGAAGAAATTTTTTCTGCCGGGAAAATCGGAGGGTTACTTTGGTCGAGCCCGAATAATCCCACATGGACCTGTTTGACAGAGGCTGAATTAGAAATGATTGGAAAACTACTTACCAAATATGATGTAATTGGGATTGAAGATTCAGCCTATTTTGGAATGGACTTCCGTTATGACTATGGAAAACCAGGCCAACCTCCTTTTCAACCAACGATAGCAAAGTATACTGAAAATTATTTTATCATAATCTCAAGTTCAAAAATATTTAGTTATCCTGGACAAAGGATTAGTGTTACAATTTCCTCTGAAACTTTAATGACTAGAAAGTACCCTTATTTGAAAAAATACTTTAATTCAAAAACTATTCGAAGAGCATTTATTCATGGTGGAATTTATCCAACTACTGCAGGGGTACCTATAACCCCACAGCATGCATTGGCAGCTTTTTTTGAAACTGCCTGTACAGGTGAATTTGATTTCTTAGATAGCCTAAAGATTTACAAAGTTAAAGCAATAAAGGCAAAAAAAATATTTTTAAAAAACGGATTCACACTGGCTTATCCTGATGACAGTGGAAAACCCTTGGGAGATGGTTTTTACTTCACAATTCAAAGAGGAGATTTAACCAGCGGTGAATTATTATATATTATGCTTCAGTTTGGGATTGCAGGAATACCTCTGGATATTACCGGAAGTAAGAGAAAGGGTGTTCGAATTTGCATTTCTCTAATCCAAGAGGACAAGTTTGAAGAATTGGATAAACGAATAAAGGCATTAGATAAATACTTAACCAGCCTTAAAAAGTGATAATGTTAAACTATACAGAATATTTCTAGTACTAATTCAATAGATATTATTTAAAATTTTTCCGGGTATGAGAGCTTAAATTTCCTCAAAGATCAATCCTTAATAAAGAACTGATCTTTCTGCGGTGATAGCGGTCGGGCCATCCACAACGGTCGTCTTAAGCCTTTTGGATGTGTTTCACGTTCCTTCGCCCATTTATTCCATTTTTTAAAATGCTCAAAGGATTTATTCGTATCCACAAAAACATCTCCATATTTTTCATTAGGTTTCGGCTTAGATATACTGACTTTCTGCAACCAGCAATGGGCTCCAGAAATGGGATCCGGGTTGGTCGCATGGGTGATATTTTGGTGTACGCCACCATCACGCCACCAAATACGATTTGTATCCGGATCATCTGTCTTCCATGGTTCAATACCGGTTACTGTTTCCATCTTCCATTTCCCATCACCCATATTTTTAATACTGACAGTATTAGTCATAAAACGATTCCCTTCATCCTGTTGACGCCTCCATCTTCCAATATGATGTGAGCAGGCAACCACGCCAGGTTTAATAGCTTCTGTCACCCAGACCTTATCCACAAACCAACCAATCTCTGTCATGATCTTAAGCAAATCTCCGTTATCTACACCAAGTCTCTTTGCATCTTTGGTATGAATCCAAATTGGATTTCTGTGGGCAATTTCCGTGAGCCATTTGGCATTGGCCGAACGAGAATGGATATGGGTCGGTAACCTAAAATTTGGTAACAGTACACATTCATTTTTCGTTTTATCCATTTCATCCGGGTGGACATGACTTTTAATTCTGTATCCCGGTGTGGCATGTTCAGGATAGCCAAAATCCACCATCGTTTGAGAATAAATTTCCTGCCGTTTTGATGGTGTTGGGAATCCCCTATAATTATTGCCATCTACTTGGACACCTACTACAAGTTCGTTTTTTTCAATTTGGCCATTTTCTTTTACTGTAGCACCTTCCATTAAATCATCCGGAACAGATTCTTCATTTTTAACATACACTTCCGGGTCCACCAAAAAAGCGCCAAACTTTCTCATGTATTCAAGTGGCGTTAGTCCCTCTTTTCCCGCCGCTTCAGGGAGGCCCTTCGTGTGTTCAAAAATGTATTGATAATATTCATCGATATTAATTTTTTCACCTCCACGATATGGACTCATAAAATGTTCGCGGATGCCCATATTGCCATCCTTATCAATTCGCCAAGACAGTTCAATCCAAAATTCATCTTCTTCCCACACCTCACCAGGATTCACTTCATAGGTGAATTCTACTTCCTTCCCATCACGACGGGATTTTTCACGTAGTACTGGCTGACGAAAAGCAATCCAAACACCCGCTTGTGTTTCATAAGAATTAATATCGTGCCGTTCAGATGCATGACCCATTGGCAGTACATAATCTGCGAAAAAGGCGGTTTCATTCCAAGTGGGAGTTAACGCTACATGGCAGCCAATTTTATCAGAATCGGATAACATTTCAATCCAAGTGAAGCCGTCTGGGTAAGTCCACACCGGATTAAAGACTCTCGTAAAATACACATCCAGCGAACCACGTTCATCTTTCAGGAGGTGAGGAAGAATCTCGCTCATTTCATAATGTGACAAGGTGTATTCTTTAGGCCAATTCAATTCATTCCATGCATCTGGACCCGCGGGTGAATCAAAAAATGTTGGATAAAATTTATTCCAAGCGCTGGGGGAGGTACCGCCCTTCGTACCCACAGAACCAGTGAGCACATTGAGTAAATGTAAAGTCCGGGCAACCTGCCATCCACCAAGATTCCCGATGGATGCACCCCTCCAAACATGAGTAGAGAGTTTGCTTCCTGCTTTACCGATAATTCGAGCAACACGTATAATTTGGTCTGCATCAATTTGGGCTTCTTTAGCCGCATATTCCGGTGTGTATTCCGCCCATTCTTCACTCAATCGCCTAATAAATTGGTCAAACTTAATTGGATCATCTGGATGCAAATTTTTGAGATAATCATCCCAGTTTACCCAATTTTCCAAATAATGACGGTCGTACATTTCTTCATGCAAAATAATTTTGGCCATAGCCATAAAAACAGCCGATTCACTACCGGGATATGTAGGCATCCACTCATCCGCCATGGATGCTGTATTGGAGAGGCGTGGATCAATAACAATCAGTTTGGCACCTTTCATCATGCCTTCCATAATCCGCTGGGCATGTGGATTAAAATAATGACCCGTTTCCAAATGAGATGATGCTAATAAAATCACTTCTGCGTTAGTATGGTCCGGGCTTGGACGATCATACTTTTGCCACATTGCGTAACCTGAGCGAGCACCGGCTGAACAAATATTTGTGTGAGAATTATGACCATCCACGCCCCATGCTTTCAGAACACGTTCTGTATAACCTTCATGTCCAGGCCGACCCACGTGGTAAACGACACCATCTTTTCTTTTCCTGATAGAATTAGCAATTTTTTCTGAAATTTCATCTAATGCTTGGTCCCATGAGATCCGTTCCCACTTACCAGAACCCCGCTTCCCTTTTCGTTTTAATGGATAAAGAATACGTTCCGTATCATTAATCTGGTTGATCGTTGCGGGACCCTTTGCACAGTTTCTTCCTCGGCTGCCAGGATGGTGAGGATTCCCTTCAAACTTCCGGACCTTATTGGAGTCTTTATCAATATAGGCCAACAAACCACAGGCTGATTCACAATTAAAGCAAGTGGTTGGAACAATGGAATAATGCCGTTCCTTTTTTTCAGGCCAGGCCAGTGGATCCAATTCAATAAAATCATCCCATTCCTTGGGGTCGGGATATTTGTACAACTCCCGGGGACCTTCCATTTTTTCGGACCAGTCTGGACGGTCTGATATTTTAGGGATGATTCCTATCAATTCTGAAAATATTTCTATCCAACTGCGTTTCATTTTTCTAACTCAATGGTATCATTTGCGGTACACGAATGCGTACAAATTCTGTTAATAAAATTCCTACCAATGCCAATCCACCGGCTAATAAGGCACCACTCCCAGCAATCATAGTTAACATCATAATAGGGATGACACTACCAACAATAATTCCTGCCCAGAAATATTTAGAATAATAACCTTTTGTCATCAGCTGAATGGCTTTCCTCGTATCAAGTGTTTCGTGCGGTATTAAAATTTCTTTTGCAATAATGATTATATTTAAAACAACTCCCCACAATAACGCATTGGTCATCCATTCCATTGTTTCCGGAGCAATAATCATCATCACCACAGAACCGGAAATGAAAGCATGTACCAACATATGTATGGCAGACTGAATTGGTGTCTGCCAAAGATCTCGTGCACGGGCCTGATTAAACAAAAATGCGGTATAGACTGCACCTAATCCTGCAAATATCATTCCCGGGATCCAAAGCCAATCCAATCCAAGTTGCAAGTAATTATCCAATAACTTAAAGGAAACCAGTCCGCTAAATCCGGTAATAATATAAGCGCCCCGAACCAACCAAGATTTCCACTGGGGACGAAGTAAAACATAAAGGAATCGATCTGGACGATCAATATCCTTTACCAATAATCCAGCTGTTAAACCCATGAAAACCAAAATTGTAATGAGTCCGGTCATTTCGGATGCTGCATCCAAACTCCCATTCAACATGTCCCATATAGCCATCATAAGAAAGGTCCCCGTAGCAATGGCTTTTGTCCAAACATACACCGGCACTTCCCATCCCCAGAGTACACCTTTGCTTGGACTGTCATAAACACGACGTGCATCTTTTGGGTCCACATCCTGTTGAATTTCTTTCGCAACATTATCAATCGCCCGTTGATCAATGGGCTGACCTGTTTTGATAGAATTTTCCATAGCCAATTGTACTAATAAATTTTCCGTATCAGCTTCAGATGATCGTTGGTCTGCATATTTTGCAAAATGGCCAACGCCAACCGACTGTTCGGACCATACATATTTTCCATCCTGGACTGTAGCGTTGGGATCCAGCATTTCATTTGTACCATTTACATAATACAGATTGGGATCCGTCATCTTTTCAGGTTTTCGTGTCATGGTTTCTTCATTGGCCACCAATTGGGCTATTTTGGAATTGGCATCATCCAAATCTCCAGAAATGATAGCTTCCACGGGACACACAATTACACAAGCGGGCTCGTAGCCGCCATCAATCCGGTGGGCGCAGTAGTTACACTTGGCTGCTGTATTCGTATTGGGGTCAATATACAACGCATCATATGGACATGCCTGCATACAGGATTTGCACCCAATGCAGCGGTCATTGTCAAAGTCCACAATGCCATCCGCTCTGGTATATAAGGCGGTGGTAGGACAAATTTCGACACAGGGAGCTTCGGCACAATGATTACAGCGATGGACAGAAAACTCCCGGGTTGAATTGGGGAATACACCTTTTTCAATATATTTCACGTGGGTACGATTTACACCAATTGGAATATCATGTTCACTTTTACATGCTACGGTACAGGCATGGCAGCCGATGCACATCCTATTATCAATAACAAATCCGTAATTCACTTTTTATTAACTGTTTCCAATTTATTTTGCAATTTGCATCAAACTATTATTTCTAGTTTCTGAATAAATTCTTTCCAATTTTCAAATTTTTTACCTACAACTACAGATTCTAATTTTAGGTCTGTTTTTTCAAATTTTACTGAATGAATTTTTCCATTTTCAACACGAAAACTTCCCGCAATCTCTTCGCCGTCCATTTCCATATTATCATAATGAATGAATACATCCCGCGCAATTTTCAGCGGTTTCCGGTGAGATGATCCATTGGTATCATCCATATAATTCAAAAAAGAGTCAGACCTTAAATAGGCGCCCATCTCTCCTGCACGCTCAATTTCATCTATGGTCATACCACCCGGATTCAATTTCCGATTAAAATAAGTTTCATATTCTTCTATGAGTTGATTCGCAAACTTATCCATGGGTACCACTGACCCGATATCGTCCAGTGTAATAATGTGATCCTTCATGGCTTGGTTAGCAATTTCACGAAACTGCTCATTAGGAACGCTCCACATAGATGCCATGGTTTCAAAATCGAAATCAAACAGAATATTTCCCACCACAATGCTGGCATCTCCAATCTGTCCACCACCAATACCTGCAATCCGTTTGCCATTAATTTCTACTTCATGACTGCCTTTTAATTCCGCCTTTACATCGAAAAAATGTTTGAGTGTATTCACCACGGGAGTAAGCATCTGCTCGTAAACCTTTTTTGAATCCTTTGGAACGCGACTTTGATGAAAAACACATTGATAGAACAATTGATTTGAATCAAGATAGGTCCCGCCGCCGCCAACTTTCCTGCGCAGAATGGGTATGTCCTTCTCATTACAAACTTTACGGTCAAAAACATGATCCAGTTTTTGATGGTAACCTAGACAGACATAAGTGTCCGACGGTTGAGAAATGATGATAGTATCAGGTGTTTCTTCGGTCATGAGTTCTGCTACGGTGTGATATATAGTCTGTGTTTGCCAGCCTGGGATACGCCCCATATGGATTAATCGAATAAACTTAGAATTTTTAGTCAATATTAGTTCCCCAGGTTACCATTTAGATGTATTTGTTCTCGAATGATATTCAATTCATCGCCAGTGGGTTTAAATGGATAATCCCTGTATTCTTCTCCAGGCCTGTAGGAACCATAAGGGCGATTGCATGCCATAACACCCTCCCTATCCGGACAACCATTTGTCATAAATGGCAGGCCTTCATCAATTGTATTTCTCATGAATGTATTTTCAGTTTCAATGGCTGAAATAAATCCATTTTCATCAAACTGAATGGCTTCACGATTCAAACCTTTCTCTTCAATGAGATATTTGGCTAATTGTATTCTCCGGTGTCGTTTTATAGGTTGCTTTGAAGTATTCTCCATCACGGTACCCGGTTCAGGATTAAATGAAAATAGGTAGCATGCAATTTTCTGTGAAAAACATTTGTAAAACATATCTACAAGATTTTGATCCGTTTCACCAAGACCGATAATAATATGACAGTTCACTTTGAAGGGCCCATACATATCCCTAGCCATGTATACAACTTCCCAGTGATAGTCCCAATCGTGGGGACCTTTTGCACCTTTCCCACGAGTATTATAAAATATTTCTTCCGTTGCAGCATCCATCCCGATACCAATGATATCTGCACCAGCTTTCTTAATTTCCTGCAGAATATTTTTATCCAGTAATGTTGCCATTGCCAGTGCGGATATTGGAACTTTTGGCGCATACTTTCTAATACGACGGGTCATATCTAAAAGATCATCGTTGGCTCTATGATCCTGAACTTGTGCTATGCATACGCGACCCACAGTACTTTCCGTTTCCTTATCAGCAATCTTCTCAGCAACCAGATCTGTAGGAAAAAGGGGCCAATCCACACGAATAAAACTGTTCTCTTCTGCTAATCCTGGGCGCTCCCGCGCCAAGCCACAGTAACTGCAATTAGCAAAACAACCTTCCGGATAATTTTGTAGTAAGTTAATACACCCGCAGCCACATCCATGAATCTTGCCTGGTTTGAGTCCAAGTTCTATCGCAGCTGCCATGCTAATTCGGACATAATCTGGGCTAATATTCATCATTTCAGCTTGTTCCTGTGATGATAATTTTAATATTTCACCATTCATAAATATCCTTTACCATGTTACTCCGCAACAGGCATTAATGAACAATGGTTTTAACCCTTTTTCACCGGCGTAGCTCACAATGCCTTCCGATGGAAAAGCTATGCCATTTAACCCTGCATTAATGGCCATTTGGTCAATTTCAATTTTCATCGATCCCAAAGGACGGGCGCAACCTAATAATATGGGGGTTTTTGGAAGGACGAGTCGAGCTGTTTCAAAAAATCCCCCAATGTCATTTACGGATGGCGGCGAAACATCTTCCATGCCTGTTCCTGTGAGCGGGAGTAAAATCACAAGCACAAGTGCCTTGGGCGGATATTTTTTAATCATTTCCAGCGCTACCCACTCCCCATTCATTTCCCCAAAATAATGTCCCAAAATAATATGGGGAATTGTCGGGATGCGATGTCTCTCCAATCGTTTAAGCACTGCTTCATAATCTGCCGGTATAGCATCCAGATGATAAACATCGGTAATGGTATCCTGATCTCCTATAATATCCAGCATAACACCATCTAAATCCATTTCCGCCAAGGCTTTGCATGTTTCTTCGTCCGGTAATCCGGGATGAACCCGAATTACCATGTCCAATTCATTGCGAATCCGTTTCATGTCATCCATATGGGGAAGTAACGGCACTTGATTACGAATATTACTCCCGCCGGAAACCAAAATACCTTTCGCCCCATTTTCCTGCAGGCCTTTTGCCATATCGAATAATCGACCTTTAAAAGCGGGTAAATCCAGCATATTGTCCAGCATCTTTGTGTTGCAGTGCTCGCAATTCAACGCGCAATTATTTCCCGTGACACTGATGGATACAAATTCCTTGAGTGACCCGGAGAATTCTGAAGTCTTGTGGGGTTTTAGTCCAGGACCATAAAACGTGATTTCATCAGGAAAATTTTCTTGCCGAATAGCAAACGGATTTATCATAGAATAATCTATACTCTTTAATGCTACTTCAGGCATGGGCACCGCCGGGTGTTACAAAACATCCATAAGGATCTGCAGACGCTTTTCTTGCAGTGTGTGCAGCTTTTTGAATGGCGGAATTAATTGCTTTTATCAGAGCATCCACGGGTAGATTTGTCAAATCTTCAGACCATCTTTCATAAATTTTAGAAAGTGTCCCCGAAATGGAATTCTCATTGCTCGAATGCCATCGTAGGCTCTGCTCCAAATCAGCAATGGCGTGTTCAGATGTAAAAAAGTCTCCGCCGATATAGGCTGATTTTATCATTTTTCCTGCAAGCACAATCCGGACATCTAACAAACCGCCCGGTGTTTTTACTACAGCCTTCCCTGTGGCATCTAGCACATCTGTGGTTTGGAAAATCCAATCCCTATCTCTGTACTTATCTTTCTCAAGCTGATGTATTTCTTCCAATTCCGATTTCGTAAAATCACCTATTTGAATATCCACCTGAAAAGCATTCCTGTATCCATTCAAAATAATAGTTCGCACTTCATTGATGTTCAAATTGGTGTCAATTTCTCGCTGGACAGTAGTTATTCTTTCAGAAACGGTTGAGATTTCCTTATCAGAAATTTTTTCGAAAGGTGTCTTAAGCACATTCAACATAAACGGGACATCCAAATCAACTAACAAAGACGCATGGAATAGTAATCCGCTGTTGGCCGTTTTATGTAATCCCAATCCAGCTATTTTTTTACCATTTACTTCTAAATCATTCTTGCGACGAAATTCAACTTCAATGCCCAAAGTGGTTAATCCTTGAATAATTCCTTGAGAAAACTGTGCCATGCGCTCCCGGACATGGGCATATGTTTCATCGACTTTTCCAGGAATCGCCAGGGCCACGCCTAATTGGTTTGCGCCCATAATAATGGCACCGCCACCAGTTGGACGCCTGTTAATTGGAATTTTGTTTTCGGC
>Ga0207990_1000686_pt1 | contig 18958 bp, 17 predicted proteins | sample ETNtaG_8_FD_185780 | JGI IMG/M metagenome (GOLD analysis project Ga0207990, IMG submission 185780) | Marine microbial and viral communities from oxygen minimum zone, Eastern Pacific Ocean - ETNP201406SV75 (SPAdes) (version 2) | ecosystem: Environmental > Aquatic > Marine > Oceanic ...
GGTAACCTGTGCCGATGCACCGGATACGTAAAAATTGTCGAGGCTGTGGGCCAGGCTGCCAAAGCCCTGCGTGCAGAAGGTGGTGAAAAATGACCTCTTCGGATCATTTGGCGGCAAAGATCGAGTATAGCCAGATCGGCAAACCGCTGCCGCGGACTGACGCGGCTGGAAAGGTATTTGGCGGCACGCCTTTTGCGGGCGATTACACCATGGCGCATATGCTGCATATGCGCGTGGTGCGTTCCAAAACGGCCAGCGCGAAAATTCTGCGTTTGAGCACCGGGAAAGCCCGTGCTCTGAAAGGTGTGCGGGAAATCCTGACGGCCCAGGATTTGGTAGTACCGTCGGCCGTGCCAAGCTTTCACAAAGGGTATGGGGACAAGCGACCGATGACAGATCCGCCACTGCTGGCCAGCGGGCGGATCAGGTTTTTTGGTGAACCCCTGGCCCTGATTGCCGCTGAAACCCGCGAGATCGCCGACCGGGCCTGCGAACTTGTCGAATGCGAGATCGAGCCGATCCCCGGTGTCTATGATCCACGCGAAGCTTTGAAACCCGGATCTCCGCTTGTTCAGGGGCCCGACAACATCATGGTGGAGCGTGTGATCCGAAAGGGTGATGCCGCGACCGGTTTTGAGAACGCAGATTTCATAGTCGAAAACACCTATCGGACGCCATTTCAGGAACACGCGTATCTTGAACCCGAGGTCGGGCTGGCATGGGTTGACGAAAATGATGTCGTCAACATCCGAACCTGCGATCAGGATATCGAGCATTTCCGGACGATTGCCGAAACCATCGGCGTTCCGCACAACAAGGTCCGCCTTCGAGGAGCGTTTATCGGCGGTGGATTTGGTGGCAAAGAGGAATGTGCGCGCGACGTCTATCTGGCTCTGATGGCTCATAAAACCGGCCGTCCTGTCCGGTTGGAATACAGCCGGGAAGACTCCTTCGTTGGGCATGGAAAACGTCATCCAATGACCCTGCGATACAAAACCGGCGTCACAAAGGATGGAAAAATCTGCGGGCTTGATGTGGATATCATCGCGGATTCAGGCGCCTATCTTTACTTAAGCGCCAATGTTCTGCTGTACGCATGCGTTGCCGCACCAGGCCCTTACCGGGTGGATAATCTGAACGTCCGGGCCCGCGCAGTCGCCACAAACAACATGTATACCAGCGCTTTTCGCGGCTATGGGGCAATGCAGGCCTGTGCCGCCTACGAGCAGCAGATGGACGAGGTCGCCAGGGTTCTGGGGTTGCACCCGGTTGAATTTCGCCGACTGAACTACCTCAAGACCGGAGAGCCCATATCGACCGGATTTGTGCCACCAAGCGCAATCTGGACCGAACAATGTGTCGACCGAGCCTGGGCCGCGCTTGGCGACCGGGTTGACCCACCGCAAGGGCCGATCAGGATCGGGCGAGGGATAGCCGCGTATCAGCAAAGCTATGGCAAGGCCAGCTTTTTGGGCGACATATCAGAAGCGTGGGTTGGTGTGGAACTCGACGGAACGGTGATCGTACGTTCCGGGGTGGCAGATATTGGCGGCGGTCAGGTCTCGTCGCTGGGTCATATTGCTGCCGAGGTTTTCGGCGTCACTTTGGATGATGTTGTCATCTACAAAAGCGATTCCGCCGTGACCCCTCTGGCAGGAAGAACTGCCGCAACTCGCACCCTGAGCATGACAGGAAACGCGACGAAAAAGGCCGCCGACGCTGTTCGTGGCAGGCTGGTCGACCGCGCCGCTTTCGCATTCGGGGTAAAGGCCGACGCCGTCGCCATGTCCGGAGGCCGGGTTTTTGTGAGGATGAACCCAGACCTGTCCATGAGTTTCAAGGAACTGATCACCCTCTGCGCAAGCGATGGAATACACCGATCCGAATTGTCGGAGTACAGCCCGACCACCTCGGATCAGTTGGACCCGGAAACCGGCCAGGGGCAGGCGCACCCCGACTATACGTACGGCGCTCATGCCATAGAAGTGTCGGTGGATACTGAAACTGGGGAAGTGCGGGTTCTGAAAAGCATTGCTGCGCATGATGTTGGTCAGTGCATTAACCGCGCGTCAGTGGAAGGGCAGATCGAAGGCGGGGCGCAGAACGGTCAGGGTTTCGCCCTGAGCGAAGAGGTGCTTTATCAAGAGGGCAAACTGGTGACACCCTCTCTCAGCGAATACCTGATGCCGACATCCATGGATATGCCGAAGGTCGAGTGTATTATTCTTGAATCGCGAAGCGGCTTTGGTCCATTTGGTGCCAAAGGAATTGGCGAACCTGCGATAACGCCGGTTGCCCCAGCCATCGCCAACGCAATAGCTAACGCGATTGGTGTCCGTGTCTTCGAGATGCCGATTACGCCCGAACGGATTGTTGACGCCCTGAAATCAGACAGTTCTGTATTCTGAGTTACAGGCACTATACCCACCGGCAGAGAAGAATATGATTGTTAGAACATGGCACGGGCGTACACGCTCATAAGCCTCATCCTCAAACTCATTAAGGGTCGCCCAGTGATCTGATAGGGCTTCAGAAGTAAAGAGGAAACCTTCGACTTCCTCGCCATTGTTAACGAGGTCAATGCCAGGATAGCCTGTAGTAGATCTCAAAGCCGCTTAAGTTCTCTTTGTTATTGATTAAGAGGTAATGGCCAATGAGGTCACCGATAGAGAGGAAATCTGGGGCAGGGGAGGGCTTAAACAACCCGACTTCAATCTCGTACTCCGTCGTACTCGCCCACCGCTTGGCATCGGTAAGTCGGCTGAATGTCTTAGTCACAAGAGGGTGCCGATCTTTGCCAATCTGGACCTGGTAGCATCCATTTCGTTTGCGAATCGTTGCCATCGTTTACTCCTCGCTGTGACTAATTTGTGACAGCCGAGGAGAATCTGAGACAGCATTGAAGCTAGCACATCGCTAGTTCATTGAAAACAAACACAGTAAATGGTGGGCGCGACTGGGATTGAATCAGTGACCCCTGCCGTGTGAAGGCAGTGCTCTCTACTGAGCCTAACGTTAAATCAACCACATACGCACACCGATCCCGCGTGTATGTGACTGATTGTGACTCAAATGGACTGGAGTGGACACATTTCGGTCACATTCTAGTCACAGTGATCTGATCGAAAAGGGACCCCTAATCCGACTGGGAGCAATCCCAGTTTTCAGTGGAGCGATCCACTAGCCAAAGTCCTGCCTTCAGGACCCACAAACAGCTGTATCCATGATTTAGATAAGGGTGTCATTTGCGGTAATACAGCCTGCTAGAGGCTGACTAGGAAGTGCCAACCTGCCGCAACCATTTACATGCCCCCCAAAGGGTTTTGTCTGAAGCCGTGATCAAGAACGTGGGGATGTCTTGTACGTAGCCGCGCATCACACCCTTGTCTTCGAATTCGCTCCGAAAAGGACTGGCTTCTAGAAACTCCGGAAAATTCCGAAGTATGCCGCCGCCCAAAAACACGCCGCCCGTGGCGCCGTAGGCAAGTGCGTAATCGCCAGTTGCGCGGCCTAGGAATTTGCAATAGAGATTGAGTGTTTCGATGCATTCCGGGTCACCCGCAAGTGCCTGTTGAGTAATTTCTTCTGCACGAATTGATTCGACAGGCCCACCCGAGAGTTGTGCCAGTCCAGTGTGTAATCGTTCAAGGCCCCCTCCATTTAACAGCCACTCCGCGCTTGCTCCAGATGATTCAGGCGACACAATTTGAATGAGTTCAAATTCTTGTGTGGTTCGTGTCGGGAAAAACATGTGTCCTCCTTCTCCCGACATTGGCACATCATATTTGCCATTCCGGAGTAGGCTACAGACTCCAAGTCCCGTGCCCGGGCCGATAACAAGGCGGGTGTTCTTTGAACTCAAATTTCCGGTATCACCAATCTGGATTCTTTCCGATGGCTCAAGATCAGGTAACGCCATTGCAAGAGCAAGATAGTCGTTGACAAACAACAATTGTTGTAATGCCAATTGCCGGCGCAGTGGCTCAGCAGAGAGATGCCAGGTGTGGTTGGTTAACTGGATTTCGTCACCACGAACCGGAGCAGCAACCGCAATACAAGCCTTGGATAGCTGTGGGTTACCTACATCATTCAGGTAGGCGAGGGCTGCTTCTTCGAAACTTCCATAGTCTTTATTTCTGAATTTCGCGATGGACTCCGGTGTGTACTGTCCAGCTGGGACCAGTGCAAAACGGACGTTGGTACCGCCGAGATCAGCTAAAAGGTCGTAGGTTTCGGACATTTTCAGGGCATACCGTATTTGATTCTGTCTAGGGCCGAAAAACGTTGATATTCGGCCACTTGCATTTATTAAAACAATTTGTTATATAAATGATTCAGACATCTTAACTCAGTTGGCATGCGGAGTTCAATAGCGGCGTCCAACCGAAATAGAGTGGTCAAGAATTATGTCGGAACAGTTCTTATCTGGTACAAACCTGAAGCATGCGGGGGACCATAACCTGCGGGTGACGCTGCAGGCGATCCGCCTCAATGGCCCTGTTTCGCGTGCTGAACTTGCAAAGATAACGGGTCTTACGCCCCAGACTATTGCCTACATCTCAAAAAAACTCATCGCCAAAGACCTGGTGATAGAGACAGGCCGCCGAAGAGGTTATCGAGGGCAGCCAGCCACTGAAATTGTGATTAACCCGGATGGCGGCTATTCCATTGGCGTGAATATCGACCGGGACCACCTGACCGTGATTCTTATTGACTTGTCGGGCGCGGTCCGAGCCAGGAAACACGTTGAGAAGAATTTCTTTCTTCCCGATGAGGCTTTTGCATGGATAGAAGATGTCTACCATGATGTGCTAGAGGAAGACACATTATCCAAGGAAGACCTCACCGGCGTGGGTCTTGCTATTCCATTCAAACTGGGTTACCGGCGTCTTTCTCAGACGCCGGAGTCCTTTGCCGCGTGGCAAGACTATCCAGCTGGTTCGCGACTTGAAGAAATTGTTGGAGTGTCTGTGCATGAGGAAAATGACGCCACCGCCGCATCGATTGGTGAAGCGCAATATGGGCACGGCGTATCCATTCAAAGCTTTTTTTATCTGTTTATCGGGTATGGGTTGGGCGGTGGCCTAGTCATCGATGGTAACTACGTGCATGGTTATGACGGGCACAGTGGCGAGATAGGCCACATTCCACTTGCAGGGATAACCGCAAGAAATAGGTCGACGAATCTTCAGGACAAGGTGTCTCTGTCAACGCTGTATACCAGTCTTGAGCAAGCGGGGATCAAAGCATCCAACCCCGGTGATCTTGTCGGTGTGCTCGATACTCACCCGGGCAAGATCCGGGAGTGGTTGGACTCAGCAGCGGATCACCTGTTACCGCAATTGATTGCAATTAGCTGCGTAATCAATCCGGGTGCCATTTTCATTGGTGGGCGGCTACCTGAGCCGCTTATCGAAATCTTGATTGAGGCCCTGGAGAAGCGCATCGATCCTATTCGCGACGAATTACCCAGCACACCACCGATCCTTCGCGCCAAAACTTTAGCGGACGCCGCTGTGTTGGGAGCGGCGATCGTGCCTTTTACAAAAACCTTATTTCCCGCTCATGACGTGCTGATGAAGAAATCCAATAGAAGTGAGTCGAGGTACCGACAAAAGTTGGCTACTGATACCACAACAGATTCAAAAACCGATGCTGCATACCTTAAAGCATCGTAAACACCACATGTTATGCGCAGCAAAAAAGAGCCTAACGACTCGTCGCGTCTTTTTTAAGTGGACATGACTTACCTTGCGTTTTTCAGAACATGCCTAGAGCGAAAACAAATAAATGGGGAACTAAATGTGGTTAATAGAACGATTTTAAGCTGTAACTCAGTTTCGATAATAGCTATCGGAGTAGAAGTAGAAGTAGAAGTAGAAGTTAATCGAAAGTGGATTCAACTTATACAACCAGGAGGGTTTATCTATGAGTCATAAATATCAGATTGTAATGCGGAAAAATCGCACGTTGGCGCAAGCTCTAGTTGCGGTCATAGTCTCCGCTGTATTGCCGCTTGCTGCATTTGCCGAACCAACAGTCGAAGTGTTGCATTGGTGGACATCGGGCGGTGAATCGAAGGCTGTTCAATCTTTAATGCAGGAGTTCAGTGACAACGGTGGCACTTGGACCGATATGCCGGTTGCCGGTGGTGGCGGTGATGCAGCCATGACCACTTTAAAGGCGCGGGTATTGGCGGGTGACCCGCCGACAGCTGTCCAGTTGAAAGGTCCGAGCATCCAAGAGTGGGCTGAAGAGGGTGCATTGGCCTATCTTGACGATGTTGGCCAGGCTGAAGGATGGGATGATCTTCTACCACCCCAAATCGCAGCGCACATGAAATTCGAGGGGCACTACGTCGGCTCACCGGTCAATGTACACCGTGTCGACTGGATCTGGGCCAACCCGAATGTACTCGCCAAGGCTGGTGTCTCGATGCCGACGACATGGGATGAATTCAACGCTGCGGCTGACAAAATCCAGGCAATGGGAATTACACCTTTGGCACACGGCGGTCAGGCCTGGCAAGATGCCACGGTATTCGAGACGGTCGTGCTCGGTGTTGGTGGCAACGACTTCTATCAACAAGCGTTGGTTGACCTCGATCCGGCAGCGCTCAACAGCTCCACCATGGTTCAAATTTTCGACCAGATGCGTAAGCTGCGCGGTTACGTTGATTCAAACTTTTCGGGTCGTGACTGGAATCTCGCCACCGCTATGGTAATGAACGGTGAAGCGGCTTTCCAAATCATGGGAGATTGGGCGAAGGGTGAGTTTGCAGCGGCTGGAAAGGTCGCAGGCAAGGATTATCTTTGCTCCCCAACTCCTGGCCATGGTTACCTTTACAACGTCGACAGTTTTGCTATGTTCGCTGTTAGAGGGGCAGACAAAGTTGCGGGCCAGAAATTGCTTGCCAAGCTGATTGTTGGTGAGAACTTCCAGAAGGTCTTTAATTTGTTCAAGGGCTCTATACCAGCACGAATCGGTGTGCCCATGAATGAGTTCGATTATTGCGCGCACCGTTCAGCCTACGATATGCAGGCTACGATGACGGTCGGTGGTTTGTTGCCTAGCTATGCTCACGGCATGGCTTTGCGTGGTGCACAAGCCGGTGCGATTACAGATGTTGTAACCAATCACTTTAACTCTGATATGTCGTCTACAGATGCAGCCAAGGCGCTTGCCGAAGCTGTGGTACGGTCGATGTAACATTCTTTGACTCCCTCGCCGCCGATATTGGCGGTGGGGGAGTTTTTGTATTTACAATTACCTTCTCGGAAATCTGAGAGGACGGTTGCTGTCATGCATAAGTGGTTACAAGACCATCTGCCTAAGATCGTATTAGCACCGTCCTTCGCCATGGTCGTTGTTTTTGTCTATGGTTTTATCGCCTGGACAGCCTATATCTCCTTCACTAATTCGAAGTTGCTTCCCCGGTATCAGTTTGAAGGGCTTTTGCAGTATCGGAAGTTATGGGAGATGGATCGGTGGCACGTAGCACTCGATAACCTGTTTGTTTTCTCAGCGCTATTCATACTCTTCTGTATGGCCATTGGCCTTTTGCTTGCAATATTGCTGGATCAGCGAATCCGTATTGAAGGGGCGCTTCGTACCATCTACCTATATCCGATGGCATTATCGTTTATCGTTACCGGAACGGCTTGGAAATGGATTCTCAATCCAGGCCTCGGGATTGAAAAGGCTGTGCGTGAGCTTGGATTCGAGAATTTTGAATTTAACTGGCTTGTAGATCCAGAATTCGCGATCTATACCATCGTGATTGCAGGAGTGTGGCAGTCATCGGGTTTCGTCATGGCGATATTCCTCGCGGGGTTGCGCTCGATAGATGATGAGATCATCAAGGCGGCCTACATCGATGGCGCGAATTTACCGCGCATCTACTTGCGGATCATCATTCCTTCGATGCGAGCGACTTTTCTTAGCGCTTTTATTGTGCTCGCGCACCTGGCAATCAAAAGTTTCGATTTGATCGTCGTGCTAACTCGCGGTGGGCCAGGATATGCTACTGATATGCCAGCTACGTTTATGTATGCGATGGCTTTCAGCCGTGGCCGGATAGGGCTCGCGGCTGCCAGCGCAACGATTATGATCATTACTGTGATGGCAATCATAATCCCCTACCTCTATTCCGAACTGCGCAGTAAACGCCATGAGTGAGGGTCGCTTCAGCACCGCCGGTGCAGCCGGTACACGCCTGACGATCAGTCGATGGTTGTTGTTTTTAGTGCTTGGCGCATTCGTGTTGGTTTACTTGACTCCATTCTATGTGATGATCAGCACATCACTGAAGAGTCTCGATGAGATTCGAGTTGGATCTATGCTGGCCTGGCCAGAGACGCTGACAGTGGCCTCTTGGGCCAAGGCCTGGGGTTCGGCCTGCGTCGGCATACAGTGCGATGGAGTAAAGCCCTTTTTCTGGAACTCCGTACAAATTACAGCGCCCGCTGTCGTTATTTCGACATTATTAGGTGCGATCAATGGATACGTGTTGACCAAATGGCGTTTCCGATTCGACAACATTGTTTTCGCATTGATATTGTTTGGTTGTTTTATCCCCTTTCAGGTAGTGCTGCTGCCGATGGCACGCGTCCTTGGGATACTGGGCTTGTCGGGCTCCGTCGGTGGACTGGTGCTGGTACACATCGTATATGGCATTGGTTTTACGACGTTGTTCTTCCGTAATTTTTATATCACGGTGCCGAGCGAGTTGGTCAAGGCAGCGACGATCGATGGCGCTGGATTTCTAACCATCTTTACAAAAATAATGCTGCCGCTATCGTTGCCAATCATTGTCGTTACAGTAATCTGGCAGTTTACGCAAATCTGGAACGACTTTTTGTTTGGTGTCTCGTTCTCAGCCGGGGGAGGGCAACCCATTACGGTAGCTCTGAATAATATAGTCAACTCTAGTACTGGCGTTAAGGAATACAACCTTGACATGGCTGCAGCAATAATTGCTGGACTACCGACTCTTCTCGTCTACGTGTTTGCGGGTCGATATTTTGTGCGTGGACTGACAGCGGGTTCAGTAAAAGGATAATCAATGACATCACTTGCACTCCGAGACGTAACGAAATATTTTGGCTCGACGATGGTTCTCAACAACATTAATCTCGAGGTCGAGGATGGCGAGTTTCTTGTGCTTGTTGGACCATCTGGATGCGGCAAGTCAACGTTGCTCAATATCATCGCAGGGCTTGAGGTAAGCACCGACGGAGACATCCTGATAGGTGATCGCCGGGTAAATAACGTCCACCCCAAAGACCGGGACATCGCGATGGTATTTCAGTCGTATGCCCTTTACCCAACCATGACAGTGCGTAAGAACATTAGATTTGGCCTAGAGGTTCGTGGAATAGCGCGTGACAAAATCGATGCGTCGCTAAACAATGTCGCTGATCTACTTCAGATTCGAGAGCTGTTAGACCGGAAACCTTCTCAACTCTCTGGTGGACAACGGCAACGAGTCGCTATGGCCCGTGCGCTGGTTCGAGATCCAAGCATCTTTCTGTTCGACGAACCCTTATCGAATCTTGATGCGAAGCTTCGTGTCGAGATGCGAGTTGAAATAAAGCGCCTCCATCATCGGCTCAAAACAACGGTGGTGTATGTCACCCATGACCAGATTGAAGCGATGAACCTCGCGACGCGCATAGCGGTGTTAGCCAAAGGCAGCGTCCGACAGGTTGGTGCGCCGCAAGAGCTTTATGATAGCCCGGCTAATATGTTTGTCGCTGGATTCATTGGTTCTCCAGCGATGAACTTGATTCATGGCGTCGTGGTCAAACACGATGGTCGATTGTTTGTGCAGCCTGACAACAGCGCTGATGACAGTTTGCTTCGGATCGATCACTGCGAGCTAACTGCTGTCCCTGAAGACGGGGCCCGAATCGTTTTAGGTATTCGACCGGAGTACGTGTCCCTCTCTGACGGAACCGCACGTCACTTTGATACGAACATGATTGTTGAGGCGATCGAAAGCAATGGTTTCGATAAGCATGTTACTTTCCAGTTTAGTGGGCGTCAGATCACCGGTCGCCTACCATCACATGCCGAGCCAGTAGTTGGTAAGAGTATGCAAGTGGCGCTGGATCTCTCGCATATTTCACTGTTCGACGAACAGAGCGAAATTCGAATCAGTCGTCCCCATCGTAAGTCGTAAGTGATTACTGCACCCGGAGGGCGACCCCCCGACTACCTGGTTCGAAGCCAGATACTCTTTTCCCGGATTTACCGCAGAACCATTCAATTTAGATTAGTTAACAAAACATTATGCACCCAGCATCGATGCCGCCGCTAAACTCGTTCTGGGAGTGGCTTACTGCCGAGGCCAAAGAAACCGATGCGTAGCGTTCGGAAAACCAATAGACAGCACAGCCCGCCCCCACAACGCTGGCCTGTCTATCGGCACGTAATCTTTGACTGTGATTCGACTCTGACCGGAATCGAGGGCATTGACGAGTTGGCGAGCTATCCGGATACCCGGCAGCAGGTTGCGGACCTCACCCGCTCTGCCAGATGGAACAGGCGTTACTAACTGTAGAAAGTCCTGTAAACACAGGAAAAATATGGTGGGCGCGACTGGGATTGAACCAGTGACCCCTGCCGTGTGAAGGCAGTGCTCTCCCGCTGAGCTACGCGCCTAAGCCCGTAAAACAGCCATTCTGCGTTGTATCAACTGCTGTCAGAGGATCACCCTCGACACGTATATTTTTACCCGTTGTGACAGGATTGTGACAAGTCCGCTAGCACATAGTTGCCTGCAACCCCTTCAATAAAAAGAGCGTTGCAACTCGCCATGCTCACCTTAAATCAACAACATACGCGCCCCGATCTCACGCGTATGTGATTCAAGCGGATCGGAATGAACTCCTCTCGGTCACGTTTTGGCCGCAGGAGAGGGGTGTCGCGCATTTTTAATATTTAACTTAATACATATATCCTCTCCACACAGCGGAGGGGAAAACTTTACTTTGTAAGTTTCTATAAAGAGCATCTTGATGCCTTTATAGGTAACGTTATGACTCAGATAGCCCCTGAAAATTACTATACATTTTGAGTATCAAAAGAATAGGTTTAGATGTTTACCTCTTAGCATCCACGAATGTGTGTCTGACAGTTGGGAAACTGCATAAAAGGCGATTTGAGATGTTTACTTTGGGCTTTAGGAACATCCCTCTCACACACCCCCACACACCCTTCTTTGATTAGCCACTGTTCCGGATATTAAAAAACTCTGCCTAGAAGAGTTTGCGACGTTTTTCTAGCCGATTCCACGCGGCGCATTCAGGCAAATAAATCCGCCGTGCCGATTCGTCTGACACCGGCCGTTTCCATCTCGGTGAACGCGTTGGCAAGGGAATTGTCCAGGTTGATGGCACGGCACGCGTCCTCGATCAATAGTGCCTCAAAGCCTTCACTGCGGGCATCAAGCGCGGAATAGGCGACACAGAAGTCCGTGGCCAGTCCGGCCAGAAATACACGGCTGAAACCGCGATCCCTGAGATAACCGGACAGCCCGGTGGGGGTGGTGCGGTCATTTTCGAAAAACGCGGAGTAGGAATCGATGCCGCGACGACAACCTTTTCTGATAATCAGCTCAACATCGTCGGTTTTTAATTCCGCATGGAACTCGGCGCCTTTTGTGCCCTGTGCGCAATGGTCGGGCCACAAAACCTGGCTGCCATAGTGCAACTCAACTGACTCAAAGGGAAATTTCCCATCGTGACTGGAGGCGAAGGACTCATGGCCATGGGGGTGCCAATCCTGGATCAGGACGCGGTGCTCAAATTGCCCCGCGAGCGCATTAATAATATCCACGACGTCTTCCCCGGAGGGGACCTCCAGGGCGCCACCGGCGCAGAAGTCATTTTGTACGTCGACAACAAGTAAGCAATCGGTTGAGTTGTTTATCATTGGGTTATTACCAGCGGCTGTGATAATTCGTCTATAAGGACTTTTACGGAAGCCTCTATACTACTATAGCCAGATTTTAAGATGGTTGAAGATATAAACACAATGAAGCTGTATCGTCAGGTAGAGTGGCTATTCAATGAGCCGAGGGACCTCGGCATTGATGATCAGGATGCTGCCCAGGTATCCGGCGACCATATGAAGACAATGGAACTTCAATCCAATTTGAATCATACTACGGAAACATGACAGAGCGCTGTGGCTTGTCCGGGCGTGTAAGTCAGTAGAAAGTCTGATGGAATTCCACACAACAATCGCACGCCTCTTTCAAGGTGGCAAGCTTGGTGTATGCGCGACAGCGCATAAGCCGGCCTTGTAAATTGGCGACTAATGTAAAACTATCAGGAGGCAGGACATGACAAAAAAATCTGACACAACCCGGTTCAATAGTAATCGTAGAACCGCCATCAAACGTATTGGTGCATTGGCTGGTGCTAGCGGCGCAACTCAACTCATGCCCGGTTTCATGGCCTATGCCTATGGCTCGGACGAGCCGATCAAGGTAGGCATGCAGTTACATCGAACCGGTATCGGTGCGTCGTACGGCCGATGGTATGAACGGGTAGCCACCGCCACCGCCAAATTAATCAATGAAGAGGGCGGCATCAACGGCCGGCCCCTTGAGCTTGTTATTGAGGATGATGGCACTGATCCGAAACGCGGCGCGGAGGTGGTGGAGAAATTCGCTACCCTGCATAAGGTGGATGTTGCCTACGGTACCTTGTTCTCTCATGTGGTTATCGGTTCATCCCCCCGTGCCGGTGAACTCAAGTTGCCTTATTACGTGGTTTCAGAAGGGCATCATGTGGCCTCCGGCAAACTCAATCGTTATGTGTTTCAACCCGGTATCACGGATGTTAAGTCCCAGGTGATCTCCATGGCGCCGTGGATCTCTCAGAACCTCGGCAAGAAGGTCACCATGATTTACCCTGACTTCGCCTTCGGTCACGATCACCGGGATTATTTCTCGGCGGCGATCAAGGAACAGGGCGGCGAAGTGCTGGAGTTGATTCCGATTCCACCGACGGAGTCTTCCTTCACACGATACTTTCCAAGAATACCATCGGCCACCGAGGTGCTTTATCACGTTATGGTAGGCCCAGGCGTTCTTACATTCGTTAAAGAGCTTGGACAACACTTTGGTAGCAGTCGACCGGAAATCTTTGGTTTCATCGATTCATTGGAAGCCGTGGATCTGGCCACGCCTCAATTGGAGTTTCTGGAGGGCACACACTTCTGGGAAGGCAATCCCCGCTATGCGCAGGCTAATCAGAGCGAGCACGATAAATTCTATCGCCAAAGAGTGGGCGTGGATGAAAACGGCGCGAGTGTCAACGATCCCAAGGATATCTCAACCTATGCGCATATGTTCGGTTGCTGGGAAACCCTGTTTGTCATCAAGCAGGCCATGGAGCTCAGTGGTTACAAGGGACAAAGCGCGGACGACAAGCAGGCTCTGATCGAGGCAACGGAATCTCTCAAAGTCTTTGAGCATGGCCGTAATCATCCCCAGGGCAAGAAAACCTTTAACGGCATGATTCATCAGAGCTTCGGGCATCAATACATATCCCGGGTGGAAGACAGCCGTTTGAAAGTGGTGCATACCACACCTATCGAGGATGGTTTGTACGAGCCCGAGGCAGACTATACAAAGATGGCTCTGTAAGACATTCAAGCCGTTTCAGAATTGATCCCGGCCGTTCGGCCGGGATCAGGGCACCGGCAAGCGTAGTCGCATTGGTGTCGTCAAACAATTAATCAAATCCAACACCGGTACACTTAATTGGATTTCGGTCCGTTCCTATTGCTCGCGTCTTTGGAAGGTCTGGTTCAGGCGGCGGTTCTGAGTCTGACCGCGCTGGGTTTGTGCCTGGTATTTGGCGTCATGCGTATCGTCAACGTTGCCCACGGTGAGTTCTATATGCTGGGCGCGGTACTGGCCTGGTGGTTGACTTCCCTGGTGGACATGCATCCAGCAGTGGGCTTCGGGCTTGCGATACTGGTCGGTCCCTTGTGTGTTGGCACACTCGCCTTTGCCAGTGAACGTTTGATCCTTAAGCCGCTCAACTACAACCCCGAGGCGACCATCGTTGCCACCATCGGCATTTTGTATATCATTCAACAATCCGTTTTGATTGGTTTTGGTCCGGACGCAAGACCGGTGGATGCGCCGTTCTATTTTCGTATCGATTTTCCCTGGTTCGGTTATTCGGGTTACAAGCTGATCGTGGTTCTGGTTGCCATCGTTATTCTCCTTGGCACTTGGTATGTATTGAGTCGTACCCGTATCGGGCTCATCATGCGCGCCACCCAATTTGACGGTGAGATGGCCCAGGTGTTCGGCATTCCGGTTAACCGTGTTTATGCAGCCGTATTTGCCGCCGGCGCGATGTTCGCCGCCGTCGCCGCGGTCCTCATCGTGCCAATACGACAGGCCCATTACCTGATGGGTCTCGATCCATTGTTGCTCTCCTTTATCGTAGTGATAATAGGAGGGCTCGGCAGTATTCGCGGCACCATCGTCGCCGCCATTTTAATCGGCATGAGTGACGGCATCATATCCATGTTTTTCTCGCCGACCCTCGCCAAGATGGTATCCACCTTGCTGGTTGCCCTGGTTCTCGTATTCAAGCCGGAAGGACTATTCGGGCATAAGGAACGATGAAATCCTCAGCAAACCCGAAAGCATTTTGGCTGCATGTTGGAGTTGTCGTGCTGTTATTCCTGCTGCAATTCGTTTTGCCGGAGTATCATCACCTCACGGCCACGCGAATCATGGTACTGGCTATTTTCGCCATGGGTTACAACGTATTGTTTGGTTACACCGGGTTGTTGAGCCTCGGCCACGCGATGTTTTTTGCCACTGGCTTGTATACCGCAGGCTTAACTGCGTATCACCTGGAATGGGGCGTTATCTCGTCGTTTATTGCCGCGGTGTCGGTGGGTGCGGCGGTGTCGATGATCATCGGCGCCGTTGCGCTTCGTACCAGCGGCGTGGCATTCATGATCGTCACCATGATGTTTGCCCAGGTTGCCTATCTCTCCACCTTGTACTTCACCACTTATACGCGGGGTGACGAAGGCCTGGTATTGCCAGAGTCTGCACGCAGCTTCTCCGTGATCGGTTTTGATGTCAACCTGGTCGACCCGGTGGTACGGTACAGCATTACCCTGGGCTTTCTCGCGCTGACTCTGTTTATTATTTATCGCCTGGTTCAAAGCCCGACCGGTCGCGCCCTGGTGGCGATTCGCGAGAACGAGTCCCGTACCCGCATGCTTGGGTACAACACCTTCGCGATCAAACTCAAAGCGCTAACTATCTCCGGTACATTGTCCGCGATGTCAGGCGCCCTGTATGCCTTGTTGTTCGCTTATGTTGGCTCGTCCTTCGCAACCATTCAATATTCAATCGATGCATTGTTATTCACGCTGCTGGGTGGCGCCGGCACGGTGCTTGGGCCGTTGCTCGGATCGTTCATGATGTTCTACCTGATCGATATCGCCAGTGACTACACCACCGCCTACTTGTTGGTCGCGGGTATCGTGCTCATCATCCTGGTGATGTACTTTCCAAAGGGATTGCTCGGCACACTGCGTGAAAAATACTTCCCATGGATTCCCTGATGCTTCTCAGTGCCCGAAATGTAAGCAAGTCCTTTGGCGGTCTACAGGCTGTGCGCCATGTTGACTTCGATATAGAAGATGGTGAGATACATGCATTGATCGGCCCCAATGGGGCGGGCAAGACGACCTTTGTCAGCATGTTATCGGGTCGCATAAGCGCGAGTGAAGGCAGCATCACCTTCAAAGGCACAGACATTACGTCACTGCCAGCCTATACACGTGTGCGTATGGGTATCGCCTATACGTTTCAGATCACCAGCATTTACCCGCAATTGTCGGTCTACGAGAATGTAGCCATCGCCACCCGTTATCGCGGCTCGCGGAATTCAGCTCACAAGTCCAGCCTTGAGGGAAGTGTAAAACACACCCTTGACCGGGTGGGATTGCTTGATCAAGGAGAGAGAAAGGCGAGTGAACTGGCCTATGGTCATCAACGCCTGTTGGAAATTAGTATGGGCCTTGCGCTCGATCCGCTATTGTTGATACTGGATGAACCCACCCAGGGTTTGTCCGATAGCGAGATCGAGGATTTCTGCACACTCATCCGCGGCATTCGGTCCGATACCACCATACTGCTGATCGAACACAACCTGTCCGTGGTAATGGCATTGGCCGAACGCATCACCGTACTCGATCAAGGTAGCGTGCTGGCACAAGGCACACCGCAGGAGATTCAGGACAATGAGGCGGTACAAGCCGCATATCTTGGCGCATGATGCTTGAAATCAAACAATTGAGTGCGTGGTATGCATCCAGTCAGGTGCTTCGCGAGTTATCCCTGGAACTGGACCGTGGTGAAGTCTTATGCCTGCTTGGCCGTAACGGCGCGGGTAAGACGACCGCTTTGAGAGCGATCATGGGGCTGGCGCAAAAATGCAGTGGCGAAATAGTTTTAGATGGCAAAACCATATCGTCGATACCCGCTCATGAAATTGCTGCAGCGGGTGTTGCTTATGTTCCCCAGGGCCGCAGGCTGTTTTCGGAGTTGAGTGTTCGGGAGAATCTTGAAATTGGTTTGCAGGCCGGCAACAAGACCGCCGGTGTCCGCGAGCACATGCTGGAACTGTTTCCAGTGTTAAGGGAACGTCTCGATCAGCAATCCGGTACCTTAAGCGGCGGTGAGCAACAAATGCTGGCAATGGCCCGCGCGCTTTGTATCGAGCCCGCGGTATTGCTGATGGATGAACCAACCGAAGGCTTGATGCCATCCATGATCAAACTCATTCGTGAGGTTGTCATCGAGTTGCGCGAGCGGGGAGTGGCTATTCTCATTGTGGAGCAACGGCTCGATGCGGTCTTGCCGGTCGCCGATCGCATCGCGTTTATCGAAAACGGCCGCTTGCGCGAGACCGTATCGGTTGACCACTTGCGGCAAAACCACGACCTGATAAAGAAATACCTGGGCGTCGGTTAATTCCAATCCAATTTACTATTTTGTGATCGTTATCATGATGGTTGTTTACCGCATAGAGGAATGTCTTAGTCCTATCAAGGCACGGCTTTCCGATATGATACATGGCTGCTTGATCCTGGTTATAAGATTGAGGTTTAGCTCATAACGTTGCTGCGAGTTATATATCTAAGCATCGTATCGGTAACATGTTTACTGATGCAGGAGTCGGCCTATGCACACAGCACCGAACGCGGCCTGGTGCTGTTGTTGCCGACCGGTTACTACCTGGTCGGTGGCACGTTGGCGGTTGCTGCATCGTTTATTCTACTGGCGCTGATTGCTCCATCCACGATAAGCAGATTCCTCGATAGCGGCAAACGATTGTTTGCGTTTACAGCACCAAAGCCATTTTGGTTCAGCCTGTTCTCCACCTGTTTTCTATTCGTGCTTGTTTATGCCGGACTGTTTGGCAGCCGCGATCCGTTAAGCAATCCGTTGCCGATATTTATTTGGAGTGTTTGGTGGGTCGGCTTTTTTCTCTTGCAGTGCCTGGTCGGGGATTTATGGCGATGGTTGAATCCCTGGAGTGGTTTCGCGCAGCTTTTACGGCGTTTTGCCGGTTTACGTAACGTCCCGTTTACACTGCCAAAAGCCGTGGCCTATTGGCTCGCGGTAATTCAGTTTTTTGCCGTCGCATGGTTCGAGTTGGTTTATATCGCCCCTGAAGATCCCAAGTATCTCGCCCTGGTGGTTAGCCTGTTTTGGGTCGTGAACTTGGGCGGCGTGTTAGTGTTTGGGTCAAAAGACTGGTTCGAACGTTGCGAACCCTTCTCGGTTTTCTTTCGTCTGCTTGGCAATATGTCTCCGCTATATCGCGAGGAAACCGGTGACGGCGTTTTGCGCATTACGACCTGCTTTCCGGGCCGGAGTTATCTTCACCTATCACCGCTTCCCCTGTCTGGCGTTCTGTTTGTGCTGTTGACCTTAAGCACGGTGTCCTTCGACAGCTTGTTAAGAACATTCTTCTGGCTGGGACACATCGGTATCAATCCACTGGAGTTTCCAGGTCGCAGTGCCGTGATAACGTCGAACAGTATCGGTTTGTTACTTGTATTCGCCAGTCTTGGCACAATCTTTTTTCTGGTCGTATGGCTCGGAAACCTGATAACCGCTTCAAGGGCGCGTTTTACGGAATTCGCGGGAAGGCTGATCTATTCCTTAATCCCGGTTTCGATGGTTTTTCATTTCGCCCACTACCTCACCCTGTTATTGATAAACAGCCAGTACGCACTAGTTGCGTTCAACGATCCATTTGCGCTGCATTGGAACCTGTTTGGCCTCCAGGGTTTTCATGTAACAGCCTCGTTTCTGAACCATCTTGATTCGGTGCGGGTCATTTGGATCACGCAGACGGTTGCAATCACCCTGGGGCATATCATCGGTATCGTGATTGCTCATGGCATTGCGCTGAAACTGTTTTCTGATACAGGTTCAGCCATCAGAAGCCAATTATTTCTGGCCATGCTGATGATTGCTTATACTTTGTTTGGTTTATGGCTGCTTTCCACTGCGGCTATCGGTTAGGCGAGAATAGAAACAATTCCGGAATTAGCCGGAATTGGCAGCGAATGCGAGTATGACCGGGGAGCCCCGTGAGGGAAAACCTACCAGCGGGGCCATCTCGTTGCCTTCAATCACCTGGATTACTCTGAATCGCTACCAATACTCTAGACACCAACCAGCCGTTCTGTGAATCGTTTTTCATACTCTACAGGCGAAAGCATTTCATTAAAACCATGTCGTCTTCTGCTGTTGTAAAACATCTCAACGTAATCCACCACATCTCTACGTGCATCGTCGCGGGTCGAATAGATATGTCGTTTGATCCGTTCACGCTTGAGTAACTGAAAGAAGCTTTCAGCAACCGCGTTGTCGTGGCAGTTACCG
>Ga0207990_1000687_pt1 | contig 18955 bp, 20 predicted proteins | sample ETNtaG_8_FD_185780 | JGI IMG/M metagenome (GOLD analysis project Ga0207990, IMG submission 185780) | Marine microbial and viral communities from oxygen minimum zone, Eastern Pacific Ocean - ETNP201406SV75 (SPAdes) (version 2) | ecosystem: Environmental > Aquatic > Marine > Oceanic ...
CATTGATGAACAAAGATGTATCGGATGTGCACTATGTGTAGAAATCTGTACAACTCTTGGTCCTGATGTCCTTAGAGTAAAACCTGTTGAAGGCTGGAAAAGAGGAAAAGCATTCGTTTTCTACCCAGAGAGATGTATTTCTGATGGTGCATGCATAGGTGTATGCCCAACAAAATCAATCTTTTGGATGAGACCAATGAATTACACTGCTGGACAACCAGTACCTCTTCACAAAAACGGTATCTTCATTAACGGTTGGGCTGAAGACGCAGCACTTTAAGTGTAAATCTTTTAGCAAAATCTTTTTATTTTTATTTATTAAAGAAATTTTTTTACCCAAATGATTTTTTCTTAATTTCTTTTGGTAATGTTTTTACAAAATATTTCAAAAACTCATTATTTTTGTCATAATGAATTTCTAAAAATTTATTTTTCTTAAAGAAATCTTCCCATGTTTTTTGAAATGTAGGAAATTCTTTTGGATCATAATTGATTCTAGAAGTTTCATGATGTGCTGCAGGAAATATGTCTGAAATTTCAATTGGGATTAATCCTAAATGTGGATTATATTGGCATACTTGAAATGTCTCAAATTCTTTCACTTTCTTTTTTAGTGATAAATATTGCTGAGACAAATATCCTGGTTTTGTAACTGATTCTTTAGTTATCAGTAGTTTTTTCTTTTTAGATTTGAATTTTCTAACTATTTTATGAAATGACTGAACTTCTGGACGATATTGATCCTCTTTAGAATATAGAAAAATTGCTTTTTCTTTGAATTTTGGTGTACCTATACCTAAAAACTCATAATTTTCAGTCATTACCTCAATCATTTCAAACAATTTTGGATGTGCTCTTGCTTTTTTTATTACATATTCCCATAACCTTCCTTCATGAATTGCTTGTTTTACTTTATCAACTTCTAGCTTAATTGCATACAAGTTGTGTATTGCTAACTCATTAATTTTCAGTGTCTCTTCTAATTGACGAAATTCATCAGGAGTGTATTTTGAACATATTTCACAATTACATGGAAATATTTTGATGTCTGATAAATATCGTGTTCCATCATCTGTAATGTATCTTAATTTTTTAGCATACAACATGTATGAAGCTGAATCAAATGTATCACATCCTAATGCTATTGCAAATGGTATTGTAAGTGGATGACCTGCTCCAAAAAGATGTAGTGGTACTGATTCTGGCATTTGTTTTTTTGCAGCTACAATCATTTGTGCTAATAATCTATATTCATAAGACTCCATAAATTCAACTGGACTTCCTAATGCTAACATTTGGAAACCCATACCGATTAATGCCTTTGTTGACTTTGCTACAAGATCAAAATGTTCTCCTCCTTGAATTGGACCAATCCAAATTTGTCCATTATCTTTACTATCATCAAGAGTTTGTTTACAAACTGTGAGTGTATGTTTTACATATGATTCAGCTTTTTTAATTGGTAATCCATATCCTGTAGGTTTGTCTAATGGAATTGCAAAATCTGTTAATATTCCTGTTTCAAAATTTGCCATGTCTGGTGGTAATACATCCAAGTCTCCATATTCTAACACTTGATATCCTCCAGAATCTGTCATGATTGATTTATCATAATCTATTATCTTGTGAATTCCTTTTTTAACTGCCTCATCACCATAATTATTTTTTGTAATGTATGCATTTGTGATAACAACATCAAAGCCAATCTCTTTAATTTTTTTTGATGGAATTGTTTGTTTCACTGGATGAATAACAGGAACAAATGCAGGTGTCTCTATTTTACCATGATTTGTGTACATGGTTCCTATTCTTCCTGCTAGGTCTGTTTTAGAAATTTCAAACAAGTAATTAGAGAAAATTACAGGTGTTATTTAATCAATGAGTAAAAAATTTTTCTAAATCATTATTTTTTGTTACTACATTTAACCAATCTACTTCTTCATTACCTTCTTTCTTAGAAATAATTTCTAATACTTTTTCAACCACTTTTTGTATATTTTTTTCACTAACGTCTATTTGGAATGCTTTTTCTTCAAATTTTTTAATTGCATCGTGAGTAATAATTCCTAAGATTTCACTACCTGTATTTTCTTTAATTTTAGTTTCTGAATAACTCCTTTCTTTATACACTAATTCTAAATCATATGGATTTCTTCTTAATATTATGATTATTTTTACTTGATTTTTTTCTAAAACATATGGTGCTAAATGACCTACAACTATTTTTTCATTTAATTTTCTCTCCTCAAGTATTTTTGCAAGTTTTTGAGTATCCACATCATTTGTATTATCATTTTTTTCAAATAATCCTAAATCTTTTGCAACAATATTGATGTCAATTATTGGAAACCCCAGTTTTTCTGAAATTTTTTTTGTAACTGTATGTTTACCAACGCCTGGATTTCCAGTTATTACTATTGACATAATATTAAATCATCTAAACTAGATTAAACGATTTCTGCAATACTAATAAGTAGAATTACATTCTTGTGGGTATTGCAAATTGGATTACTTGGAAAAGCAAATGTTGGAAAATCAACATTTTTTTCTGCTGCAACTGAAACACCTGCTGCTTCTGGTAATTTTCCTTTTACTACTATTGAACCAAATATTGGTGTAGCTTATGTGCAATCTGATTGTGCTTGCAAACATTTTGAAATTAAACATGAAAATCCATTATGTCTTAATGGTACTAGATTAATTCCAGTAAAATTAATTGATGTAGCTGGTTTGGTCCCTGGAGCACATGAAGGAAAAGGCTTGGGAAATCAATTCCTTGATGATGCAAGGCAAGCTGAAGTTTTAATTCATGTTGTTGATATTGCAGGTACTACTGATATTCAAGGTCAACCAATACCTCTTGGAACTCATGATCCTTTAGAAGATATTGCATTTGTTCAGGATGAATTTGATCAATGGTTTGTTAATATTCTTAAAAGAGAATGGGATAAGATAACTCGTGAAATAGATCAAAAACGAGCAAAGCTAACTGATGGAATTGCAAAAAGATTCAGTGGATTGGGAATTAAAGATTACGAAGTACAATTAGTATTACAAAAACAAGGTCTTATTACTAGAAATCCAAAAGAATGGAATGATTCTGATATCGAGAATTTTGTTAAAGAGTTAAGACAAAATACTAAACCCATGATTATTGCTGCAAATAAGGCAGATCTTTGTCAAGATTTAGATATCTTGAAAAAAATTTCAGACGTTGTAATACCTTGTAGTGCTGAGGTGGAATTGCTTTTACGAAAAGCTACAAAAGCTGGAATAATAAATTATACTTCTGGAGATGACGGATTTAAAATTAATGAAGACAAAGAAATTCCAGCTCCACAACAAAAAGCACTTGATTTAGTAAATACTATTTTTTCTAAAATTCCATCAACTGGAATTCAAAAAATTCTAAACACTGCAGTATTTGATTCATTAAATCTAATTGCAGTATATCCTGTAGAAGATGAATCTAAACTTACTAACAAAGACGGTGTAATTCTACCTGACACAAAATTACTCCCACAAGATTCTACAGCTAAAGATTTGGCAAGTTTAATTCATGCTGATATCGCAAAAGGATTTTTGCATGCTATAGATTGTAAAACTAAGCAAAGAATTAGTGGTGATCAAAAATTAAAACATGGTGACGTGATCAAAATTGTATCCACATTAAGTAGAGGATAGCATGTTAGGCTTAGGGATTGAAAGTACTGCCCATACATTTTCTTGTGCAATAATTGAAAAGAAAGGTAAAAAAGGAAAAATTCTTTCTGATGTTAGGAAAATTTTTCGCCCCGAGGCTGGACAAGGTATTCATCCACGAGAAGCATCTCGTCATCATATTGAAAATAGTTCATCTGTATTATCTGAATGTCTTAAAGATGCAGCTGTATCTGTTCAGGATTTAGATATAATTTCATATGCTGCAGGACCTGGATTAGGTCCTTGTCTTCGTGTAGGTGCTGTAGTTGCAAGATCTCTTTCTTCTTTTTATAAAATTCCAATTTACCCTGTAAATCATGCTATTGGTCATATTGAGTTAGGAAAATTACTCACTGGTGCACGTGATCCTTTAGTCCTTTTAGTTTCTGGTGGTCATACAATGCTCCTTTCATTTCTTAATCAACAATGGAGAGTTTTTGGTGAAACATTGGATATTACATTAGGTCAACTACTTGATCAATTTGGTAGATCAATTGGTTTTGCATCCCCCTGCGGAAAAAATATTGAAGAATTGGCATTGACTTCTTCAAATTATGTTACATTGCCTTATTCTGTTAAAGGAAATGATGTGTCTTTTTCAGGATTATTATCTGCCACAAAATCTGTTTCTGAAAAAAGTAAAATTGATGCATGTTATTCTCTTCAAGAAACTGCTTTTGCAATGATTAGTGAAACTGTAGAACGAGCTTTATCATTTACATCTAAAAAAGAATTAATGATTGTTGGTGGAGTTGCAGCTAACAAAAGATTATCTGAAATGCTTACAGATGTGTGTAAACGACATGGTTCTAAATTTTTTGTTGTACCGTTACAATATGCTGGAGATTGTGGCAGTCAAATATGCTGGACAGGTCTTTTAGAATCACAAGTCAAAGAAGGTGTTTCATTAAAAGATACATTTGTAACTCAATCTTGGAGATTAGATTCTGTTAAAGTAGATTATTGAGGATCTTTTTGTTTAATTGTTTTTTCTATTGTCTTTAACCAACCTTTTGTATTGAAAACTCCAAATTTGTATGTCTGTTCATCTTTGTCTATTTTTGCTGTAAAACATACTTTTTTTATGAGCAATCCTTCTTTCCATGTTTTAATTACGTTTTCTAATGGGACATCCAATACAGTTTCACCCATTTGTTTTGTAAAATCCATAATTCTTGACTTTGTTTTATCAAATGCTAGTCTCTTATTTGTTAATGTTAAAATGCCTGGACCTAAATTGTCTTCATTACAATCTTCTTGACTAATTCTTTTTTCTCCATCTTCCATGATTAACTTTTATTGAATTCTTTTGAATATAACGTTAATGAAATTAATAAAAAAAGGAGCAGAGGCTGACATATATCAAATAAAGTGGCAAAATTCAAATGCTATTCTTAAAATAAGAAAAATTAAAAATTATAGAAATCAAACATTAGATTCTAAAATTCGTAAACAAAGAACCATTAAAGAATCTCAAATGATTTCGCAAGCAAAAGAATTTGGAATTCCAACACCTCTTGTTTATTTTGTAAATTTGGAAAAAACTTCTATTTTAATGCAAGAAATTCCAGGAATTCCTGTTCATGATTTACCTGAATCAAAAATTATTTCATTATCTAAAGAAATTGGAAAATTAGTTGGACTTTTACATAAAAACGGAGTAATGCATGGAGATTTAACAACATCAAATTTTATTTTATTTAAAAATATTATCTATATGATTGATTTTGGACTTTCTCAAAATACAATAAAATCTGAAGATCATGCCGTTGATTTACGCTTAATTAAAGAAATTCTTAACAGTGCTCATGCAAAAATTATGCAATCTGCATGGAAAAATTTTCTAATAGGTTACAAATCTGTAGTTGGAATTACTTATCATGCTAAAATAGTCAAATTAGTTTCAGAAATTGAAAGTCGTGGTAGGTATGCACAAGTTGTCTGATTTACTTTTCGTTTCTTCAAATATTCATAAATTTAAAGAAGCTCGAGAAATTTTAGACTCTTTTGGAATTTCTATTGAATTTTTTAAATTAAATTTACAAGAAATTCAATCAAGTTCAATTAGAGAAATTGCATTAAAAAAAGCACAAGATGCATTTTCAAAATGTAAAAAATCTTTGATAATTGAAGATGATGGACTTTGTATTGATTCTCTAGATGGATTTCCTGGACCTTATTCTTCTTATGTCCACAAAACTATTGGAAACAAAGGTATCCTTAACTTATTAAAAAAAAATAGAAATGCAAAATTCATTTCAACTATTGTGTATTGTGATAAAAAAAGTTTAGAGTTTTTTGAAGGAAAACTTGATGGAATCATATCTGAATCTGAAAAAGGGAATGGTTGGGGTTATGATCCGATATTTATTCCAAAAAATATGGAAAAAACTTTTGGTGAATTAACCCATAAAAATAATCTTTCACATCGATACAAAGCATTAAAAAAATTTTCTAATTGGTATTTGCATAAGTAGGAATCCAACGATCAATAAACCGTTCATTATTTTGTAAAATTGATATTCTTGAAACAAGACTTTCATCCATTATTGAAAATATTTTACTTTCTTTTGCTATTTGTTCACTGAATCTTTTTACTTCTTCCATTTCTAACATATTTTCATGATCTAATCTATTAGTTGAACGTCCTATGTGCATGTACGATTTAATTTCAATAAAATGTGGACTAGCTTTTCTAAACATTTCTGCAAATGCTGGTATCATCTCTTTTTGATCATTATAATTTCTAATTAACGTAATTCTTAGAACTGTTCGTGTATCTAGATTTTTTAGCATATCTAATGTACGGTTCCATCTTTCCCATGAATCATCATATTTTGGTTTGTTAATTTTCAAAAACGATTCATAATCTGCAGCATTTGTTGATAGATACAATTGTGTAGGTAATGCATCTTCATCTTGTAATTTCTGAATCATATCTGGTTCTTGTCCATTTGTTACAAGAAAAATTGATTTTGTTGCTTCAAGAGATTTTAGATATTTAATTAATTCAGGTAATTTTGGATACATAGTTGGTTCCCCTGATAATGAAATTGCATAATGTGTAGGCAATAATGATTCATCTAATCTTTGTTTATCATTTCTTGAATCCCCATAAAATCCATCGATCAATTTTTTTCTTTCACCCATCAATTTTCTTAAAATTTGTTCAGGCTCTGCAACTTGTTTGGGCTCCATTTTCATTGAATCATAAAATTCCATTGGTCTCCAACAATACACACAACGATTTTCACAATACATTCCAGCTGGAGAAAATTCCATGCATCTATGAGTCAAAATTCCATAAAATTGGTGCTTGTAACAACTCCCTTCATGTTTGAATGATTTTTTGGTCCAGTGACATAGTTCAACAGTTGAGTGATCTGCTACACCATACTTTGCTTTTTTTAGTTGAGCAGCTATGGTTGGTTTAATTTGAATTAGATTCTCTTCTTCATTATCAACAATTTCTCCAGAACAACTCATACATTGTAATTTTGATTTGGTTTACTTAAATTCATCTAGATTGTCTTTTTTTTTGGAAAAATTGGACTAATTCCTTAAAATTAAAGTGTAATTTAATAACTGGAATTGCTGAAATAAATCATAAATTGAAAGTCAAATATGCTATAATCTTTTTGTTCTTGCTTGGTTCTACACTAAGTATTTCTGTTTCCCCTATTTTGGCTGCATCTGATATTGATTCTGATGGCGTTTTAGATGATATTGATAGTTGTCCTCGTCTACAAGAGGATTATTTTGGTGATATTGATGGCTGCCCTTCTAAAACTGTGAATTGGATTGATTCTGATTATGATGGCATTCCTGATGATATTGATACATGTCCTATGAATCCAGAAATCTATAATGGTTATGACGATGAAGACGGTTGTCCTGATGATATTTCCATTGAATTAATTTTTGATCAAGATTCTGACACTATTCCAGACTTACAGGATAATTGCCCACTAAATGCAGAAACTTTCAACAACTTCCAAGATGAAGACGGTTGTCCTGATGAACTTTCAATTGATTCTGATTCTGATGGTGTTCAAGATTTCTTAGATGCTTGTCCTACAACTAGTGAAACTTGGAATGGTTTTGCAGATTATGACGGTTGTCCTGATGAGATAATAAATCCAGATTCTGATTATGATGGAATTTTAGACATTAATGATGAATGTATTAATGAACGTGAACGTTACAATAACTTCCAAGATGAAGACGGTTGTCCTGATATCACTGATAATATAGTCGCTCTTGATTCTGACTTTGATGGTATACGCGATACTATTGATATTTGTCCTTTTCAAGCAGAAACATACAATGGTGTGTTGGATGAAGATGGTTGTCCTGATGCAACTCCTTATGATTTATTGACAAATAATATGTTAAATGATTATGATTCTGATGGTATTCCTGATAAAATTGATGCTTGTTTAACACTACCTGAAACTTTCAATAACTTCCAAGATGAAGATGGTTGTCCTGAATTCTTTTCTAATTCTAATTTGGATTCAGATCACGATGGAATTTCTAACGCAATAGATCTATGTCCTAACGTATCTGAAACTTTCAACAACTTCCAAGATGAAGACGGTTGTCCTGATGACGTGCTTGTTGAATCTACTATTTATGATTCTGACTTTGATGGCATATTTGATAATTTAGATAATTGTTTAACACTACCTGAAACTTTCAACAACTTCCAAGATGAAGACGGTTGTCCTGACTTTGTCTCTCAAACTGATTCAGATTATGATGGAATAATTGATGCTGTTGATGATTGTAAATATGCTGTAGAAACTTACAATAACTTCCAAGATGAAGACGGTTGCCCTGATCTTCTTTATTTGCAAACATATACTGTAGATTCTGATAATGATGGAATCGTAGATAATTTCGATCTATGTCCTAATGTTCCTGAAAATTATAATAGATTTTTAGATGAAGACGGTTGCCCTGATGATTTAATTGAATTTGATTCTGATTCTGATGGAATTTCTAACGCAATAGATCTATGTCCTAACGTATCTGAAACTTACAACAACTTCCAAGATGAAGACGGTTGCCCTGACTCTATTGATTCTATAATTTCATTTTCATACCAATTACCTGATAATGACAATGATGGTGTTGATGACAGGTGGGATCAATGCCTTGATGAATCTGAAAATTATAATGGTTTTGCAGATACTGACGGTTGCCCTGATGTAATTGGTGCAGAATCTACTATTGTACCAATAACTGATTCAGATCAAGATGGATATTTGGATGAATTCGATTCATGTCCTTATGAGCCTGAAACTTGGAATAAGTATAATGATAAAGACGGTTGCCCTGATTCTTTACCATAAGTAAATTTAATTCTCAACAATTCTAATTTTTCTTTAATAATTTTTTGAAATAATTAATATCTCTAGAAATTATGATTTCTTTATGCTTCCAAAATTCTCTAGTAGAGCATTTTTAGCTCCGATGGCTGGTGTAAGTGATCCTGCACTTAGATTACAATGTAAAAAAATGGGTGCAGGTCTTGTAGTTACAGAATTTACTAATATTCATAGTATTGTAGCAAAAGAAAAACAACTCAAAGATCATATGAAAAAAATAACAGAGTTTATTGAATATTCTGAACAAGAACGTCCTCTTTCAATTCAACTATTTGGATCTGATCTTTCTGTATTAGAACAAGCTGCTAAAATTGTTGAACCTTATTTTGATATTATTGATTATAACATGGGATGTCCTGCTCCTCATATTACTCAGCAGATGGCCGGAGGTGCACTCTTACAACAAACTAATCTTACTCAACAAATATTTCAAACACTTGTTAATGCTGTAAAAAAACCTGTTACATTAAAAATTCGTTCAGGTGTAACTGATGCAAGTCGATTTTTGTTTAAAGAAATTGCAGAAATTGCTGAAGATGAAGGGATTCAAATGATTACATTGCACCCAAGAACTGTTAATCAAGGTTATTCTGGTACTGCTGATTGGAATTTAATTAAAGAACTTAAAGAAATTTCTGGAATCCCTATTGTTGGTAATGGTGATATTACTACTCCTGAAGATGCAAAAAATATGCTTGATGAAACTAATTGTGATTATGTGATGATTGGTCGTGGTGCTATGGGTAACCCATTCTTATTTGAACAAATTAATGATTATCTTAAAACAAATACGTACCATGAATATTCTTTTAAAGATCGATTAGATTCTTTTTTTGATTATTTACATTTAACAGATCAATACAAAATTAAATTTGCAAATCTTAAGAGTCAAGCAATGCGTTTTACTAAAGGAATGAACGGAGGTTCAAAATTACGAGCAAAAATTTCTGTTTCTACAAATATTGAAGAATTAGAACAAATTATGACAAATGCATATCTTTTGTCTTAAAAATTTATTATACTGTCTTTTTGTCTTAACATCTGTTTGAAGTTTTAATGATATCTAAATTATATTTTTAAAATTATTTCATTATTGTTATATATGTTAATTAACTAATGTTTAATCATAATGGAAGTGCAATTTTAATTGGCTACTGCATATGTTCTCATAAATTGTGAACTAGGTTCTGAAGAAGCAGTCATTGCAGAACTAAAATCAATTGAAGATGTTGTTGAAGTACATGGTACTTTTGGTGCTTATGATATTCTGGCCAAAGTTGAATCTGGTCTAGTCGAAGCATTACGTGAAACCATTACTTGGAAGATAAGAAAAATTCCAAAAATTCGTTCAACTTTAACGTTGATGGGAATTGATGGACAACAATAATCTCTCATCCCCTTTTATACTTAAATTATAATAAGAAAATACCCTTCAAAAACATGTCCTCCAAAAGGATAACAACCTGAGAGAAGTAGTAACCCTCTCAGCAGATTATTTAAAATTCATTAATTTTGTATTTATTGATTGGTTATTTTGTTATCCTCTTTTCTTTTTAATGTAAAAAAACAAGAAAATTATGAAAAATGATGAAAAAAGATCCCATCGATTAAACTATCTTTTAAAATGCTATTTGAATAATCCTCAAGAAAATGAGATTTTTCTTAGAGCAAAACAAATGGGTGTGACTGATTCTACTGCTAGGGATTACATTAGGACTGTAATTATACAAGCTCAAAAGACTTATTCCAAGTAATTTTTAATTATTTTCTAAAAATTTGAATTATTTCCTTGTTTATGGAGAAATTATTCAAAATCTTAAACAAGATATTCATAAATAATCAATATGTGGAAAAATTAACATGAATGATTCGTTACTTGATGATGTAACTTCTCTTTTAGATGGAGATTTTGGAGATGATAGGATTTTAAAACAAATTGCTAGAGCCTGTAAAAATAATGAAGTAATTAGTAATTATGAACGAAATTATGTTCAAAAATTAGCAGAACAATATTTGGGTAGACAACCTGAAATTACATCTACTAAAAAACCTGAAACTGTTACTCCAACAATTCCCGACGTTGCAATACCTGAAATTACGCCTTCTATACCATCTCAAACATTTGAATCTCCTTCTTCACGTAGTTCTAACTCTAATTCAAAAAATTCAAAATTACTTTTAGGCTTTGGTGGTATTGCGTTGATTATTATTATTGCTGCAGTATCTATTTTATCTTCAGATATATCTGACTCATTTTCACCTAACACTGTTTCTGATATTAAATTAGAATTATCTATTCAAACTGGTTTGTCTTCATATGCTCAAACAGATCTTATTTCAATTAATGGCATATCTGTAAATTCTAAAATTGTAAATTTATCGATTATGAATCAAAATAACGAACTTGTATGGGCAGAACAAGTTTCTGCCAAATCAGATGGAAGATATGCTACATTGGCTATAGCTGGTGGCCCTGGATGGGAAAACTCTGGAACATATACAGTTGAAGTAGATGATGGTTCTGAAATAAAATCGATAAAATTTTCATTCACTTTATAGTTATTCAAATTCTTTCCAATGTGTATCTATTATTTCTCTAAGTTTCTCTACACTAATTTCTTCCATATATTCACGATATACTATGAATTTGTTTTGTCTACTTGATTTTTGATCATAGATGTCTGTAGTATTTTTTGGAATTATGTTATTTTTCCATTGATTCATTTCAAAAATCCATATGGTTGAATCTGGATTTGAAAAATCAATATCATCACATCCTACAATATACAAATAACATTTTGTTGCCTGGTTTAATTTTTCATGTAATTTTTCATATGCTATCATTTGTCCTTGTGCAATGTTGATTTTATCATTGTGAAATCCTTTGAATTCTAAAATAATGAAATTTCCTTTATGTTCAATTAACCAATCAATATCTGTTCCACCTGAAGCTATCATTCCATGTATGATGAGATTTCCTAATACCTCTCTTCCACGAGTAAATTCTGATTCATCAAAAATTTGATATTTTGCTTTTGAACTCTGACGTGTAATTTTATCTGATAAATTTTTTGATTTATTTGAAATTTCTGCTCCGTAGATTGTATCAATTAAATCTCTAGTTTCATTAACCATTAAATTCTATATTTTTTATTAATGATAAGATCTTTTGTAAATTTTAATAAAGTTAATTATTTCTTCTAATTCATCTACAGATAAATTCATCATTTTGACCTTTGTATAATACAAAATATTCTTCTTGATTTTTTCTATCTTTTTTTGCATTTAAAGCATCTTGATACATTTCAAAATGTTCAATTAAATACAATTGATTTCCTGTGTCTTCAAAATAATCAATTCCGACTAAATTAAATCCTGTTTCTGGGGTTAACTTGACTTTTTCTTTCTCAAATATATCGTTGGACATTTTTTATTCCTATTGTTCATCATAAATCATCAAATTTTTTTCTTCTAATAATGAATGTAAATTGTGCACAGATCGATATACGTCTGCTTCTTTTTTAGCACCTGTACATACTAATTTTCCAGATGCAAATAGTAAGATTACTGTTTTTGGATCTACCATTCTATGAATCAATCCTGGAAATTGTTCTGGTTCATACATACTTCTTGGTAATGTTCTTGCAGCTTTTTCTAAATGGATTTTTCCACCAAGATTAATTGATGAAACAATATTTTGAACTGTAATTATTGCATCTTTTTTTACTTTGATTTTTGCTTTTCTTAATTTTTGGACTACTGTATTTACAGCTGTAATTGACAATTCTTCAGATTTAGCCCCTGTACATACCATTTTACCTGTTCTAAAAATTAAAATTGCTGTTTTTGGATTAGTTATTCTAAATACTAATCCTGGAAATTGTTCTGGATTATATTCTGTTTCTGGAAATTTTTTATCAATTTCTATTAGATCCATTTTTTGATCAACTGATGCTGATGATACCACATTTACTATGCTTACAATTGGTTTTGTTTGTGGCATGCGAGGAAGTTTCTATATTTCCTTATATATGCTAGTAATGATCTTTGTATCTTTTTATTTTTTTAATGATGTCCAACCCATTGATAACTAAATTCTTCTTCAATCATATCTGTAACTATTTTATCGTCTTTAATTTTCATTTTAGGTAAATCTACCTCAAAAAATCCTAGTTTACCTTTCCATGGAATGGGAACTCTAAATGATTTAGCATTTTTTAAAATAAATCCAAATGTTTTTTCATGAAAAGTTTTTGATGAAAAATGTTTGTTTTTATCTGCTTGAATTTCTTTTAATGATTCATATTTTTTTACATCATACAGTTCAATTTTTCCTATTATTGCACCTGTTGTGAATTTTTGTTCTATTTTCAATTTTTTACATTCTTCTTTTCTGATTTTAATTGGTGCATGTACTAAAAATTCTCCACGAAAATTTGTATTCCATGTTCTTAATTCTATTGTTTTTTTATTTTGAATAATTAATTCTGCAAATGGTTGACAAATTGAAAGACATTTCATAATTATAATAATGAAATTTTTATATAAATTAAAACTGTGAAGCTTGTTTAACTAATTCTGAAAGTTGACTGTTTCTTGCTTCGGGAAGTTCTGTAATTCCTCCTATCAAACTATCTGTTACAATTCCTTTTTCTGCTAATACGTTTGCAGCCATCAATGATGTTCTTCCAGCCATACAAACCATTAATGATTTACCTTTTGATTCTTGAAGTGAATTATTAATTTCATCTGGAATTCCTTGCCCTGATAATAGTTGTTGTGCAGTTCTTGCATTTGGTATGACTATTTTACTTTTATCAATACCTAGAGATTTTGCAAGTAATTCTATTCCACCTTCTTGAGGCGTATATTGTGTATGAATCCAAATAACATTATCATAATCATCTGCATTTGAGGCTACTTCTTGCGGTGATACTTGTCCTGGAGGCTGTATTTTTCCAATTTTTTCTAAATTCTTTCTATATTTTTCTATTCCATCACAAATCATTACTACAAATTTATTTCCTTTACTTGCACTAGCTAATTGTAAAGTTGCATAGAGTTCTAATGCACTACTTTCTCCAATATCGTGACCTTTTTCTACAAAAAATTTTAGAAGTGGTTTTGCTTTTTCAAAATCTACTTCGTATTCTCCAGCATATTTGTCTGGTTGATAATATTTTAAGCCATCAGCATTATTGTGAGTTCTAATTCCTGCAACATCTTGTCCACTTGGTGGAAATATTACATGAACTCCTTTTTTATTATATTTTTCTGAGATGTATTTACTTAATCCTCCTGAAGTTCCTCCTGTACCAAATGTACATAGAATGTTAAACTCTTCAAGTGAATTTCCATCTTCATGTAATTGTTGATCTATTTCCGCTCCAGTAATGGTTCTATGTGCATTCACATTCAAATCATTATCATATTGTTCTGGACAGAAACAATTGTATATTTTTGAAAGTAGTTTTGCTAAATTAATGATGTCTTGCTTAGCTAATAATGATTCTATTTCACTAGATGAATTATCAAAAATACTTGGATCAAATCCCATCTGAGATAATTGAGAACGAACGTTAGCTGCTGTTGCTTTTGCAACCAATTCATCTTTCTTACCTTCCATTCCTGGTGCAGGACAAATATCCATCTCTAAATCCATAATTTTGATATTCATGTTTCTTAATTCATGAAATACTCCTTCTTGTAATTTCCTTGAAACAATTGTAACTACTTGCAATCCCAATTTTGATAACATTCCTAATGCAATTCCAAAATTACCTGATGTTGCTTCAATTACGGTTTGTCCACTTTTTATTTTTCCTGTTGTAATTGCATTGTAAATTATATTTGCTGCTGGTCTTATTTTGATTGAACCTGTAAGTAATGTGGCGTCTAATTTTCCATAAACTTGTAATTCTGAATTAGAGAGATCTATGTTGTAAATTTTTTTAGCACATTCTTTAAAATCTGCTGTAATGTCTACTAGTGGTGTTGCATTTACCACTTTTGCTCCTTCCTGATTATTTTCTAAATGTGGTACTTTATTCCAAATTTCTTCCTCAAAGCGTGTAAGTAGTTCTTTATCGATACTGTTATCTTGATTTTGTTCCAAATATGTTCCTAATTTTTAACGTTTAGAAGGTCATATAAAATATCTGATAATTCCATTCTATTTCTTCTTTATTTTCAATCTTCATATTCATACATCTAAAATATTGATTACTTTATTTGGAATGTCTTTTAATCTACTCACTGCCATAGTTTTGTCATACCCTAAATGTTTTAGATTATTTGCTATGGTGGTAGCTCTAATTGTATTTGGACCTAATCCTAAAGCAACCATGCTAATTCCTAATCCTTTTAATGATTTTGTCATACTTCTAACTGCATCTGAATCAGAAGGTTCTCCATCAGTTAATGTCAAAAAAATATTTGGTCTTTTTGATTGTAAAGTTGGAAACATTTTATCATATACTTCTGCTAATGGTGTTGATCCGTTTGCAACTATTTGTGCTAATCTTTTTGCAGTAATGTTATTCCATTTTACATTCTCTTCTTTAATTGACCAACAAACCATTGATCTATTTTGAGTACTAAATGCATACACTGCAAATTTTACTTTAAGAAATGCTAATACTTCACATAATGCTATTGTCGCTTTTTTATATTCAATTGCATCTGAAGATATACTTGATGAATGATCTAACAAGATTACAATTTTTGTTTTGATTGATTTTTTAATATCTGTAAAAAATGGTTCATTTCCTTCAATATAATTTTCCTCATCGAATTCATCTCCAGATCTTACATGTTGTTCTTTCCAACCCACTCTCCATTCTTTAAATTTCATTTTTAATCCATTAATTAAACTCATATCATAGATTACTGTTTCATCAATATTTTTTGTAGATGGAATTTGAATTCCTATTGTTTTTGATGACAATCCTTTGTTTTCCATTTTTTTATTTTCGTCGATTAATACTTTGTATTCATCATAAACATCATCTCCTTTTACTACTGATGAAGGATCAATTGAACCAAAATCCCCCTCTTTATTTTTAGAAATTACTTTCAATACTTTTCGTAATTCTTCTTCTGATAATGCCATTCCAGCTTTCATAAATGCCACTGATATTGGAATTGTTAATAGGGAATCAATTTCTAAAATTTTTATTATTTCAGTCACATATTTTTCGACCCAATTTGTTTTTTGATTATTTTCTATTGCTTCACTAACAATTTTTTTTGCAAATATTGTCGCTTTTTTAATTTTTTCAAAATGACTTGATTGTATGTTTCCTTTAATTATTCCAAACATAAAATATTGATAAAATGCTTCTACAATTCTTGCTTTTCCATAAACTGTGTGAAGTTGTGGTCTTGCCACAAGCATGTATGTATAATTAAAAATAATTTCTTTATCCATCCCTTTCCAAATTGTTCTGCCTAACTGTTCCACTCTTTTTGTTTCCATTGCATTAAGAATAAAACCAAAAGCATGATCATCACTGAGAATTTTTTCACAATATTTTATTTTCATTGCTTCATACCATGATGATGTTCTAAATTGTCTATATTTTTGAAAATCACTTCCTATTCTTTTTTCTAAAGGTGTTAAGATTACTTTTTTTTCTTTTAATCTTGTTTTAGTTTCTATTTTATCTGAAATTTCAATTATAACTTTTTCTTCTTCAGACCATCTTCGAACAAGAAAAGTAGCAATTTCTACTAACGAATCGTTTTGAAGTTGAATTGATTGCATTTAATTTCCAAACATTGAAGTAATAATATCGCTTACTTTTTGATATTCTATATTTCCCCATTGTGTGTATACATTTCCAAAAACAATATTTGCAGCTTCTTTAGGAGATACTTCTTTATCTAATAATTTTCCAAATGCAATTGTTTCTCTCAAACTTGGTGAATAAAATAATTCTTCTACAGCTGCAGCTTGTCTTAACGTATTTGCTAATTTTATAGCTTGAATAATTTCTGATTCATGATTTCCTGAAACATATTTTTTGACAATATCTAATTCTATATCTTCTGGCGGATATTCTAATCTAATTCGTACTGGAAATCTACTTAGAATTTGTGGTGGAAGTTCTTTTGTTCCGGCATGTGTTAACGGATTAATGGTTGCGACTACAAACCAATTTTCTTTTGCTTTTACTACTTCCCCTGTTGATTCTTTCAACACAATTTGTCGTCTATCGTCTAATGCTTCATCTAGTCTGAGTAAAACATCTGCTTCTGCAGAATTTATTTCATCCAAGTATAGCATATTTCCTTCTTTCATTGATTTTATCAATAACCCTTCATCAAATCTTACAGTTCCTTCTGTCAGAGTTTTTGTTCCTATAAGATGACTTTCTCTAGTTCTGAGACTAAAATTGATTGATTCTAAATTCAAATTTTTATTTTTTGCAAAATCTCTTACTAGTGATGTCTTTCCAGTTCCTTTTGGTCCAATAATTAGTACAAAAAGATCTGCATCATGTGCTTTGTTTAAAACTTGAATAGAATTATTCCAATCTATGTATTGAACTTCCAATGTATGCTTTTGTAAATTTTAAGGATATTAATTCTTAGGTCTAATCGTTGAAGACTGCAATTTTTGCAAATGCTTCTTCTAGTCTTTGATGTAATGTTTTATTCCATTCATCAAATCCTAAAGGATCTTTTGGATAATTATTGTAATGCTCAACTAACCATTGATTTTCAGTAGATGTATACTTTAGTCCCTTTGCAACTGTTTGGTTTAATACTCCTCTAATTATCATACCAACTTTTCCTAATCCTGAAAAGTCTGGGTGTTCTCCTTTACTAATTGCTTCAACATCCATTCCTCCCAAAAAGTGTTTCATACCATAACTAATTTGATCATTATTCATTTGTTGTACTAGTCTTCTAAAAAGTTCAAGACCTGCAGTTTTGTATCCATATTCTTTGATATAGTCCAGATTGTATTGCCATAGTGCAGCTTCAGATACATCATTTGCTTCTAATGCTTGAGCTACATTATTTCCTAGAATTGTTCCTGCAATTAATGCTGGTCCTATACCTCCTGCATCAATTGGTTTTGGCATCCATGCAGAATCTCCAACCATCATATATCCTCCAGACACCATACAATCATTTTGTCTTCTAACTGAAACTTGGAAAATTCCAGAATTATTGCCTCCTATTAGGTCTGTAGGATCTTCTGAAAGTTTTGCGTTTTTAATTGCTGGATTTCTTTGAAGATATTCTTTCATTAATGATTCAACATTATCTTTTTTACCTAATCTTTTGTTTCTTTTTTCTAGAAATGCTTTCTCAACACCTAAACCAATGTTAACTTTGGTTTCCCCTTTTGGAAATACCCATCCGTATCCCCCTGGAGCAATATTTTGATCTAAATGAATTATACAATAATTTGGATCAAATTCTGTAAGATTTTTTTGCCCTGGTTCAAAATCCATTATGTATCTTCCAGTGATTTCTAAATCTTCTATGGCAATTCTCTTTTCAACTTTAGTTGAGTTTTGAAGTCCATTTCTTAGAATAGATGTCACCCCTGTTGCATCAATTACTAATCTTGATGTTTTTTTGAAAGGTTGTTTTGTTTTGTTATCTGTTCCCTGAACTCCAACTACTTGTTGACCATCATAAATTAGACCTGTTAAACTTATTTCATATTCAAATTCAATTCCCATTTTTTTACATCTCTCATTTTGGATTCTTGGTAATTCTGTACGATTTAGCATAAATCCATCTCCATCAAATGGAATTGCTGTTTCTTTATCTGGAGAAAATGCCATTACTCCTTTAACGTCATGTTCAATTTCTGGTTTAGTCCAATTTACCTTAATTCT
>Ga0207990_1000689_pt1 | contig 18938 bp, 19 predicted proteins | sample ETNtaG_8_FD_185780 | JGI IMG/M metagenome (GOLD analysis project Ga0207990, IMG submission 185780) | Marine microbial and viral communities from oxygen minimum zone, Eastern Pacific Ocean - ETNP201406SV75 (SPAdes) (version 2) | ecosystem: Environmental > Aquatic > Marine > Oceanic ...
TTGGGATTGGGGGGAACTGGTTTTGGGTCTGCACTTGGAAAAATATTGTCCGCTTACACCATCCACTTCTGCTGAAGAAGCCAGATAGATGCTGGTTTGTGCACCCTTTTTAACATTGATGGCACCGAGCGCTTTGGCAGCGGATAGACTCATGCGCACGCTGGTTTTATTATTGTTGCCAAAATTTGTTTTCACAAAACCAGGATGCAGACAATTAGCTGTGGTTCCACAACCCTGTAATCTGCGTGCTAATTCATAGGTGAACATAATATTACACAATTTAGATTTACAATATGCCGGCCAGCCTTTGTAGCCATCAAATCCCTGCAGGTTATCAAAATTCAAATTGGTACCCAAGTGTGCATTGGAAGCCACATTGACAATTCTAGAATTTGGCGTGGCTTTGATGGCATCCAATAATAGATCAGTTAATTGAAAATAAGATAAGTGATTCAATGCAAACGTATTCTCGAATCCTTCTTCTGTTGTGCCAAAATCAGCAAAGTATGCTCCTGCATTGTTTAACAAAACATCTATCTTATTGTATGTACTTTTAATCTTTTCAGCCAAACGCTGCACTGAAGACATTAAAGATAAGTCAGCTTGGAAGAATTTGATATTTTTATTACCCGTTTTAGTTTGGATCGATGAGTAAGTTGCATCGATCTTTTCTGGGTTACGTCCGACCAGGCCCAGTGTAAAACCCATTTCAGCCAGGTTCATTGCTGCTTCCTTGCCAATACCATTCGTTGCACCGGTAATGATGCAAACTTTTTCTTGGCGGGGCAATTTACTTTTTCTTTTTGATTTGGATATTCAATTCATCCAATTGTTTTTCGCTGACTGAATCTGGTGATCCATCCATGAGCGATAGCGCTGATGTTGTTTTTGGGAAAGCAATAACATCACGTATATTATTGGAGCCTGTTAGCAGCATAACCAAACGATCAAAACCAAAAGCAATGCCGCCATGAGGAGGAGCACCGTACGAAAGTGCTTCAACAAGAAATCCGAATTTTTCTTTGGCTTCTTCCACAGTCAATCCTAATAATGAAAATACCTTGTTTTGCAATTCAGAGGAATGGATCCGTATGGACCCACCGGCGATTTCATAACCATTCATAGTTAGGTCATATGCACGTGCTTTCATTGATAATGGGTCTGAATCCAGGTCTTCTATATTAGACGAGGTGGGTGACGTAAATGGATGATGTAGAAAAGTCAAATTCCCTGACTTTTCATCATTTTCAAACATAGGAAAATCTGTCACCCAAAGTGGTTTGAAATCATTTTTATCTGCTAAATCTTCAAACTTTGCAATTTCAACTCGCAATGCTCCTAAAGATTTTTCTGTTACCGAACGTTCATCTCCAATTAAGAAAATGATATCGCCATCACACATGCCCGTTGAACTAATGAGTTCTTTTTGCAAATCATCTCCAAAGAATTTGGATATACCGCCCGTGAGTTGTCCTTCCTCCATTTTCATCCAAGCCAATCCTTTGGCGTTGAATGTTTTAACAACATCAGTTAATTCATCAATATTTTTTCGGGAATATTTAGCTCCACCTGAAACAACAATTGCCTTAACACATTCTGCTGATTTAAATGCATTGAATTCTGAAATGTCCGTAAACTGTTTTACATTTTGTAGAAACAGTTCATAACGTGTATCCGGTTTATCAGAACCATATTTGGACATTGCTTTATCGTAAGAAATCCTAGGAAACGGGTCAGGCAAATCTGTGCCAATTACTTCCTTAAAAACGTAGCGTGTCATGTTTTCCATGTTTTCAAAAATATCTTCCTCATCGATAAAGGACATTTCAACATCAATTTGAGTAAATTCAGGTTGACGGTCTGCCCGGAAGTCTTCATCACGAAAACATTTCACGATCTGGAAATAGCGGTCAAAACCGGATATCATTAAAATCTGTTTATAAATTTGCGGTGACTGGGGTAAAGCATAAAATTTGCCTTGGTGTAGCCTGCTGGGAACCAGAAAATCCCGGGCACCTTCCGGAGTGGATTTCATCAAAATAGGTGTTTCCACTTCAAGAAAATTATTATCGGATAAAAATCCACGGACAGCTTGATACGCTTTGTGGCGTGTAATAATATTGTACTGTAGTTCTTCGGTTCGCAGTTCAAGATAACGATATTTCAAACGCAGATCTTCAGATGCACTTTCCCGATCCGTAATTACAAAAGGTAATGGTTCAGTTTCTGTTAATAACTCCATTGAGTCAACCATCACTTCAATATCACCGGTAGACATATCCGGATTAACGGCACCTTCACCTCGCGCCTGGACTGTTCCTTTGATGGAAAGGACATCTTCGATGGATTGTTTTTTTACAGACTCAAAATCACCATTAAAATCTTCAGAATTGAAGATAATTTGTGTTTTACCATAGCGGTCACGAAGGTCAATAAAAATCACTTGGCCGTGAAGGCGAACCGTATTCACCCAGCCGTTTAAATTAACGGTGGCGCCAATGTGTTCTTTTCCAAGCTCACCACAGGTGTGTGTTCTTTTTAACATAAATTATTTATTTTTGCATAAAAAAAAGCCGCACAAAGTTACAAGCGGCTGAAGTATGATTGTACTGGAAATCAACGTTCCGAAACGTTTAATCGATTTATTGCCCGTAATAAGGATATATCATTTCGTGCAGTATCTATCTCTTTAGCAGTTTTCCGCTCTTGAGCGCGTTTCAATGCTTCTTCTGCCCTTGCTGCATCAATTTCATCTGCACGTTCATATGTTTCCAGTAATAGTTCTACTTTTTCTTTCGTGACTTCAGCAAAACCACCACTCGTAGCTAAATAATGATCCTTGCCATTTTGGGTGACTTTGATTTCACCTACATCCAATGCAAAGATGGCCTCCCTGTGGTTTGACATAATACCAAACGATCCATCCAATCCCGGGCAGCGTACATAATCTACCTGCCCTTCATCGCTGATTTTTGTTGGTGTTACGATTTCAAGCTGAAATGAATTCATGAGCATCTACTATTAAAATTAGTGTTTAGTATATAATCTTTAAGTTTAAGGCTTGAGAAGTATTTCATAATCAGGAGTTTACTGTTGTAAATGACTGGTTTAAATATGAGCATAACGCAGAAATTGAGCATTCAAAACAAACACTCATTAGGCGGCGGCTTTCTTTGCATTATCAAACGCTTCATCAATTCCACCTACATAAGCAAACATATTTTCATGGAGTTCATCCACATCACCATTTAAGATCGCTTCAAATCCGGCAACGGTATCTTCCAGACTAACGTAACGCCCTTCTTTTCCAGTAAACTGTTCGGCTACAAAAAATGGCTGACTCATGAATTTCTGCATTTTCCGGGCGCGTGACACTGTGAGCTTATCTTCATCCGAAAGTTCATCCATTCCGAGAATAGCAATAATATCCTGAAGATCTTTGTATTTCTGTAAAACTGACTGTGCATTACGCGCTACATTATAATGACGATCACCTATGACACGGGGATCAAGAATCCGGGAAGTAGATGCCAGGGGATCCACTGCAGGATAAATTCCCAATTCAGCAATTTTACGTTCCAACACAGACGTTGCATCTAAGTGAGCAAATGCTGTTGCCGGAGCCGGATCGGTCAAGTCATCCGCAGGAACATATACAGCTTGGACTGATGTGATTGATCCCTTCTTGGTGGATGTAATGCGCTCCTGCAAGTCGCCCATTTCTGTGGAAAGTGTGGGCTGATACCCAACAGCCGAAGGCATACGTCCCAACAAAGCCGAAACTTCTGAACCGGCTTGGGTGAAACGAAAAATATTATCAATAAAGAGCAAGACATCTTTGCCCTCATCATCGCGGAAATATTCCGCCATGGCTAATCCGCTCAAGGCAACGCGAAGACGAGCTCCCGGCGGTTCATTCATTTGACCGAAAACCATAGTCGTTTTATCGATAACGCCGGATTCGCTCATTTCAAGATAGAGATCATTTCCTTCACGAGTTCGTTCGCCAACACCAGCGAAAACAGAATATCCGCCATGCTCTGTGGCAATATTGCGAATTAATTCCTGAATCAAAACGGTCTTACCAACACCGGCTCCACCGAAGAGGCCTGTTTTTCCACCTTTTGTGTAGGGTTCCATGAGATCAACAACTTTAATCCCTGTTGCCAGCATTTCGGTAGATGTGGCTAAATCTTCAAATTTAGGTGCAGGGCGATGAATTGGATTGCGTTTGGCTGTTTTGACTTCACCTTTACCATCAATGGTATTGCCAATGACGTCAAATAAACGGCCCAATGTTTCCGGGCCCACCGGCATAGAAATCGGTTCACCTTGATCAACTACTTTATGCCCTCGAACCAGACCATCTGTGGAATCCATGGCAATGGTACGGACAACGCCATCTCCCAAGTGCTGCGCTGTTTCCAGTACTAAAGTACCGTCTTCACCGCGATCAACTTCCAGTGCATTCATAATTTTAGGTAAATGTCCATCTTCGAATAGAACGTCCACCACGGCGCCCATAATTTGTGAAACTTTTCCATCAACTGACATATCAGTTCCTTATTTAGTTTTGTAAAGCTTCTGCACCGCTGACGATTTCCAACATTTCAGTCGTTATTGCAGCTTGGCGAGCCTTGTTAAATTCCAATGTTAATTCTTTAATCATATCTTGTGCATTTTCTGTTGCATTTTCCATGGCCAACATGCGAGCCGCTTGCTCACTGGCATAGGATTCTAACAGATATTTCCACATCTGAATATTTAAGTGACGTGGAATCAAACTCTTTATTATGGCTTCTTTGTTAGGTTCATAAAGTCTATCAACAGATTGACTGTTTTCTTCATCAAATGTGAGAGGTAATAGTATTTCAGATTGGACGTGTTGTCTTGCCACATTGACGAATTCATTGTACACAACATGAATTTCATCCGCATGACCATTTGTGAAATGGCTGATTATTCCTTCACCAATATTTACGGCATGATTATAACTTAACTCATTCCAAAAATCTGTATGATTTTCAATGATAGTATAATCTCGTCTTTTAAAATGGTCTCGTGCTTTTTTACCTATACAAAATACATCTACATTTTCTTTTCCAATTGCATCAATCTCATTTTGAGCCGTTTTAAGGATATTATTATTGAATGAACCGGCCATGCCTCTATCAGAAGTCACAACTAAATATCCCACTCTATTCACTTCACGAATATCCAGTAATTCCAAAAGATGACGATCCACATCAGGGAGTAATTGATTGATAACTCCCGTAAGGCGATTCTCATATGGTCGTGCTTCTTCCATATGTTCCTGCGCTTTTCGCATTTTAGCCGCCGCAACCATTTTCATCGCTTTGGTAACCTTTTGAATGCTTGTTACGGATTTAATCCGATCGCGGATGTCTTTCAGATTAGCCATTTTTAGGCAGTGAAGCCTCCCTTGAATGCAGTTAATGCTTCATCCAGTTTTGCTCCAACGTCATCGCTTATTTTACCTTCATTCACAATGGTTTTCAGTTCATCAGAATTATTTGCATCTAAATAATCAAACAATCCTTTTTCAAAGTCATCTACTTTATTTGCGGGTATTTCATCCAAATAGCCTTTTGTTCCGGCATAAAGAATGGCAATTTGTTTTTCGATATCCATGGGAACATACTGGTTTTGTTTTAGAATCTCTACCATTCGCTCACCTCGTGTAAGCTGGGCTTGGGTTTCTTTATCCAGATCGGATCCAAATTTTGCAAATGCTTCAAGCTCACGATATTGAGCTAAATCCAAACGCAACGTTCCGGCCACACTTTTCATTGCTTTAATCTGGGCATTACCACCCACACGGGAAACAGATAAACCCACATCAATGGCTGGACGAACACCTGAATTAAACAAATTAGTTTCCAGATAAATCTGACCATCTGTAATGGAGATCACGTTGGTAGGAATATAGGCTGCTACATCACCTTCCTGAGTTTCAATGATTGGTAACGCCGTTAAGGAGCCACCGCCCAATTCATCCGCTAATTTAGATGAACGTTCCAGCAAACGGCTATGAAGATAAAACACGTCACCGGGAAAAGCTTCTCGGCCGGGAGGTCGGCGCAGTACTAAAGACATTTGCCGATACGAAACAGCCTGTTTCGATAAATCATCATAAATGATTAAAGCATGTTTGCCGTTGTCACGAAAATGCTCACCCATTGCGCAACCGGAATAGGGAGCAATATATTGCATCGGCGCCGGATCAGATGCATTGGCTGCTACAATTGTTGTGTATTCCATGGCACCGTTCGCTTCCAATTCAGCTGTAATAGTCGCTACGGTAGATGCCTTTTGGCCAATGGCAACATAAATACAATAGACGGGTTCATCAGTCTTGTGAGTATATTTTTGATTGATAATCGTATCAACAGCAATAGCCGTTTTTCCTGTTTGACGATCACCAATGATCAATTCACGCTGGCCTCGGCCAATGGGAATCATGGAATCAATCGCTTTGATTCCCGTTTGCAAAGGCTGTTTCACAGGTTGACGCTGCATCACTCCCAATGCTTTACGCTCAATCGGTAAAAAATCTTTGGAATCAATGGGGCCTTTACCATCAAGCGGCTGACCGAGGGGATTCACAACTCTACCCAACATACTTTTACCCACAGGAACTTCCACCACACGTTCAGTACGCTTGGCCAAATCACCTTCTTTCACTTTACTGCTTTCGCCAAAAAGGACTAAACCAACATTATCATCTTCAAGATTCAGAGCCATTCCAAATACGTCATTCGGTAACTCAACCAGCTCGGAGCTCATAACATTTTCCAATCCGCTAACGCGTGCGACACCGTCACCAATCTCGATGACTTCACCCACTTCTGATACATCAATTGATGTATTAAATTTTTCAATCTGCTGTCTAAGTAATTCAGTTATATTTTCTGTTTTAATATCCATTTATTTCCCTTGGTTTTAGGATTGCAATAATTCCCCCTGCAAGCGATTTAAATTGCTTTGCAGAGTTGCATCCAAAAATGTGTTTTCAATTCGTAACATGATTCCGCCTAGTAGTTTTTCATCAACTTCTACAGTCATATCAGCTTTTTTGTTTATTGCCTTTTGCAAATTCTGTTGTAAAGCATCGACTTCTTCAGCATTCAACTCTTTGGCAACATGAGCTTTAACAGAAACGATATCTTTTTTATCCTTGTACAACTCATCATAGGCTTTTATGATTTGACGAATAATATTAACAGATTTTTCTTCTGTCATTAAGCCCAGGAAATCAATGACATTTGGGTGGCAAACATCTGCAAGCGCTTCCCTGATAATAGTCGTTTTATTATCATTGGAAATTCGTTTTGATTGCAATAATGATCTAAACCGTGCGTCTTTTCTGATTAAAATATCTATTTGCTTCAGAGAAGATCGAACCGCTCCGGCATCTTCGCCGGAAATTTCCAATAGGGTTGCTGCGAGCTTTTTTGCCCGTTGATTAAGCTTCATATTTCTTTACATGTGACAATGATTCATCAATGAGTGCTTTATTATCGTCAACGCTCAAATTTTTCTTGATGAGTTTTTCTGCCACAGAAAGTGATAAGTTGACCACTTCACCTTTAATTTCTGCGATTGCTTTATCTTTTTCCACCTGAATTTGTTTTTCTGCATCATTGACAATCGCTTTGGCTTTTTCTTTGGCGTCGTTTAGAGTCTCTTCTTTCAACTTAGTAGCGGCAACTTTTCCTTGCGAAAGGATGGTCTGTGCTTCACCGCGAGCTTTGTTAATGATTTCCTTTCCTTCTGAATTCAGTCGAGCCAATTCCTGTTGAGCTGTCTCTGCATCTTCCAAGGAAGATTTGATGAAATCTTCCCTGTCTTTTAACATTTTCAACAACGGCTTCCAGGCAAACTTCGCCAAGACTGCAAAGAGCAATAAAAAGGTGAGAATGGTCCAGACAAACAGTCCGGGATCGAGCTGTACTAAAGGGTTATTCATATGATGTCCTAAAGGTTATTATTTCATCAAGACGATCAACAGGGCGAACACTTCACCCAGAATAGCCACACCTTCGAGTAGGAATAAAGGAAGGTTGACTGCTCCTGTTATTTTATCAGAGGCTTCAGGCTGCCGTGCAATTCCTTCTGCGGCTGCAGCGGCTAATCTTCCAATTCCCAGACCGGCGCCAATAACAATTGCGCCCAGTCCAAGGGCTGCTCCAAAGTAATGTAGGTTTTCCATCTTTTGTTTCTCCTTACTATTGTTTAATGGTGAACATTGATTGCCATACCGATAAATACAGATGACAATAGAGTAAATACATACGCCTGTACAAGCACAACAATGATTTCAAGTCCATTGATTGCTACTGCCATGGGCACAGATATAAAAGCCATACCCACTCCAGCTAATACGCTGTGAAACATGTCAGCGAAAATTGCCATGAAGGATAAAATAGCTAAAATGGCAATATGGCCTCCGGTCATATTGGCTGCCAATCGCATCGTTAAAGCAAATGGCCTAACAAACATGCCTATAATTTCAATAGGTATTAAAATAATATAAATTGGCCAAGCCAGGCCATGGGGTACTAAATTTTTCCAGTGTGATATAAAACCATGAGCTTTCGTTCCTGCGATGATTATTGATATAAATGTAATGACCGCTAATCCTGCAGTAACATTAAAATTAGCTGTAACTGTTGATCCTCCGTGAAGTAATGAATTCACAACGTTATGAGTATCAGAGGCAGGTACATGAAAAATAAATCTGTTAATCGATCCAAGCATATCAAAAATCGGTAAAAGCCCTATTCCATTCGCAAATAAAATAAAAAAGAAAAAAGTCAAAATCATTGGAGCCCATAAATCTACAGATTTTGCGCCCACATTTGGCTGTACAATTGAATCACGAATAAATTTTACAACCGCTTCCAATGCATTCATCCAACCGCTGGGAATTGCTTTATCTTTCTGCAAATATTTTCTTACAGGAATAATCACAGCACAAGAAACCAAAATTGCAACAACCCACAACATAAGTACATGCTTGGTAACGGATATATCAATTCCAAAAATATGGGGTAAATGAATCAGTGGATGTTCTAATGAACTATTAGAAACATGATGAATAATATTATCGCCTACTTGGTCCAATACACTTGTGCCAGTGGCGTGGCTCTGCTCAGCAGCTGCACTCATTTGATGATTTAAATTTTACCTAATTGAATATGGATCTTAAAAACAACGCTTCACATATGTGAAGCGTTACAAAATAGCTAACAAAACTAATAACAAAAGGCAATGGATTAAAAGTGTAAAAAGTAAAAATGTATATAAAATACAGAGCATAGAATATCATTTTACCAACAAATGATTGTATCAAAACGTTGGTTACGTTTCCCGGATTCTTTTTATATTTTTCTGAGAGAACTAATATTGATATAATACCTACAATTAATGGTGCTATCATTCCCAGAAACATTTCTTTGGCAAATTGTTCTAATCCACCAACAATCAATCCCCACGTTCCTATACAAAACACACTTATATATATTAAAAATTGAACTGTAGGCACGTTATTTACGCCAAACCGTTTTTGCTAATTCATAAAAGCCAGTAAAAAGACCCATTAAAAAACCAATCAGCATCAACCACGGTTTTGTACCCAGCCAATTATCCAAAAAATACCCCAATAAACCCATAATCAATACACCTCCAATGAGTGTATATGATGCTGAAGCAGCGGGGCTTGAATCTTTAATTATTTTTTGTAAATACTGAAATGAGCGAGCTAAATAATCGTCATTGTTTTCATTCATCGTTTTCTGACGAATCTTCTGATGTTGATGGAAATCCCCCCTCAATTTCTTGGGAATCATCATTAAGTGTTTCGTTGCCAAGAATAATACACTGGCCTTGAAATTGGGCACCTTCTTCAATAATGAGTGATTTATAAGTCAAATTGCCATTTAATACTGACGATTCGCCTAGGACAACTCTGTCTTCGACAACAACATTCCCTTCTACACTGCCGCCAATATGAATATCACTGCTAACAATGTTACCATGAACTTTACCTGTTCTTGAAACACGAACAGCTCCTTGTGTTTGAATATTACCGTAGACTATTCCATAAACAATAATGCCTTCTTCCAGTTTAATATCGCCTTGGAAGACAGCATCCTGTCCTACCATACTATTCATATTCTGAAAATTTATTTTAGTCATTTTTTTCAATGCTTATATCTCTTTCCTTATATTCCGGAAAGAACACCAATGGATCAATCGCATCGCTGTCTTTCCAGATTTCAAAGTGTAAATGCGGACCGGAAGATATACCTGTACTACCTGCCAAGGCAATAACATCTCCTCTTTTTACAAGACCGTGATTCTCAAATAAATTTAATTGGTTATGACCATAATGTGTAAAATAATCATCGCCATGATAGATGATAATTAAATTCCCCAAATCATAGGTCCAACCTGAAAATATAACCCTTCCTCCGGCTGATGCCAAAACGGGCTCCCCTTCTTGAACAGCAATATCTATTCCATAATGGTTCTTTTGCCAAAAATGAGATTTATCCAACATTCGTTGAGTCAAGAATCCATCAACAGGTGCTTGAGATGGTATATTTTCAATATAAGAGATGACAAAGGAGCTCGTTTTTTCAATCGATGAAGATTGTTTATCATCATTTACAATACTCAAATTGCTACGGATTATTTCTTCCATTTGTCCCAAGCGATTTAGATCACGATAAAGTTCCATGACATGAGTGCGCTCAGCAACCATTTTTTCAAATTGTTGATTTTTTTTACTGAATTCATCAATTTGAGGAATATAGTATATTAATACTCCCCCAATACTTATGATTATTAAAGCAATGAAAAATAATAATGCATGCAGCCAGAATCGGCTAATGGAGAAACGCTTTTGAGTGTCCACATTATCTGATACAATATGAATTGTATAACGATTAGATTTCATAGCGTGAATTACTTTATAGTTCTAAGAAGGTCCATGACGCGTTCAAAATCGTCATCAGAAAAATACTCAATTTCAATTACTCCTTCACCCTCTTTATGGCTGATACGAACTTTCGTCCCAAGCAATGTGATCAATTCATTTTCCAGAGACCTTACAGCAGCGCTTGATTTGCGTATTTTCTTTTTCTTTGGTTTTGGTTTTGGAGTAGATTTTCCTTTTACAATATCTTCTGCCGCACGCACACTTAATTGTTCATTCAGAATACGCTGCCATAATTTTTTTTGAGTGGCTTGTGTTTTCATGACTAACACCGCCCTGCCGTGACCAGCACTGATTTCACCTTTGCGAATACTGGCTTTAATTTCCGCCGGCAGATTCAGCAAGCGTAATGAATTTGAAATAGTAACCCGTTTTTTACCCACTGCTTTAGCAATCGCACTATGATTCAAATTAAATTCATTTTGCAAAACGTCGAACGCTTCTGCTTCCTCAATGGCATTCAAGTTTTCTCTTTGGATATTTTCTATGAGAGCCATTTCCATTAATTCGGCATCATCTGTTACATTAATGATATATACAGGAATCTTTTTCAGCCCAGCAAGCTTGGCTGCCCGCCAGCGTCTTTCTCCGGCCACCAGCATAAATCCTTTATCCACTTCCTGAACGGTAATGGGTGTAATGACACCTTTTTCTTTTATGGATGCAACCAAGTCTTCCAAGCTTGATTTATCCAACCCGTCTTTCCGGGGCTGGTTCGGATTAGCTTTAATCTTGGATAATAAAATGTCAGTTACACCTACCGGTGTCGCCGCTGCTTGCGTTTCTTCATAGGGACGAATAAGCGCTTCCAAGCCTTTGCCTAATCTTTTAGTTACCACTATTTAATAACTCCTCTACTAAATCCATATAATCTCTCGCTCCGACAGAATTGGCATCATATAATAACGCCGGTTTGCCAAAACTGGGTGCTTCGCCGAGGCGGACGTTACGATGAATGATTGTCTTGAACAATTTATCTCCGAAATAGCTTTTAATTTCTTCTGCTACTTGTTTTGACAAATTCAACCTGCTGTCAAACATGGTGAGCAATACACCTTCAATTTTAAGTTTCTTATTCAAGTTTCTCTGGACAAGCCTGATGGTATTCAAAAGTTGGCCTAATCCTTCCAATGCATAATATTCAGCTTGAATGGGAATTATAATCGAATGAGCAGTTGTCAGGGCATTCACAGTTAACAACCCTAATGAAGGTGGACAATCTATTAGAATAAATTTGTATTTCCGTTTTAATGATTCCAAAGCCTTTTGCAAATGAAATTCTCTGGCCATGAGGCTTACAAGTTCAACTTCCGCACCCACCAGATCGCTGTTTGATGTAATCACGTCTAAATGACTGAATTGAGTGTTGATAATGGCGTCTTTAATTGCAGTCCCGCGAATCAAAACATCATAAATTGTGTTAACATCTTCGCCGTTTATTAAGCTGGAAACACCGGTAGTGGCATTGGCTTGGGGATCTAAATCGATGAGTAATGTTTTTTCTTCGGACACTGCAAGGCTTACAGCAATGTTAACTGCTGATGTCGTTTTACCGACGCCACCTTTCTGGTTTGTTAGAGCTATGATACGAGACATGATTGGGTTTTATAAAATTTGCAACATGAAATAAGCTGTTGAATTTAGGTTTTGGTTTAAGTTGAAACAAGAGAGCTAATAAAACAATAGTTGAAGTTGTTAAATTCAACATTAGTTTAGAGTATAATAATGAAAGCAATCTGCAAATCAAAACCTGAACCCGGCCTGTGGTTGAACGATGTTCCCAAACCAGATGTTGGAACGAACGATGTATTAATTAAAATCACCAAAACAGCCATTTGCGGTACGGATCTCCATATTTATCATTGGGATAAATGGTCACAATCCACCATTAAACCACCGCTGGTTATTGGCCATGAATTCGTCGGAATCGTCGAAGATATCGGTCCCGGTGTCACCCATTATAAAGCCGGCGATGTGGTTTCTGGGGAAGGACATATAACCTGTGGTTATTGCCGTAATTGCCGTGCCGGCCAGCGCCATTTGTGCAATGAAACGATTGGTATTGGAATTCATCGTAATGGCGCTTTTGCTGATTACATGACTCTTCCGGAAGGAAATGTCTGGCCAGTCCATGAAGACATAAACACAGACATTGCTTCATTTTTTGATCCACTTGGCAATGCAGTCCATTGCGCGTTGAGCTTCGGTATGGTAGCCGAGGATGTACTCATTACCGGCGCCGGCCCCATCGGCTGCATGGCAGCCGCTATCTGTAAAATGATCGGCGCGAGAAATGTGGTTGTAACAGATGTAAATGATTATCGATTGGACTTGGCCGATAAAATGGGCGCTGATCGGATTATTAATGTTCAAAATGAAAAAATTGTAGATTGTTTTTACGAATTAAAAATTGCTAACGGCTTTGATATCGGGCTGGAAATGTCAGGTAATCCAAAAGCCTTGCAAGACATGATTAACACAATGTATCACGGTGGTAAAATAGCTTTATTAGGAATCCTGCCTAACGAAACTCAAGTCAATTGGGACGAAATCATTTTTAAAGGGTTACATATCAAAGGTATATACGGCCGTGAAATGTTTGAAACATGGTATAAAATGACACAATTGATTCGAGGTGGTTTGGATGTTTCCCCCATCATTACTCATAAATTCAAAGCAGAGGATTTTCAAAACGCATTTGATATAATCGAATCCGGGCAATGTGGCAAGATTATTTTGGAATGGGATTAACAAGTGCATGGGTGATTGGATGATTGCACCAAACCTTTCAAAGGTTTGGTAGAATTAAATATGAATAGATCAAAACAGATATATACCGACACCTTATCACAGATCAAGTCTGAAGGACTTTATAAAAAAGAACGCACTATTACCACGCCCCAAGGTGTAATTATAAATACGAAAGAAGGCGGTGAGGTCCTCAATTTTTGCGCCAACAACTATTTGGGTTTATCAAATAATCCAGATATAAAAGCCGCAGCCATTAAGGCATTAGACGAGCATGGTTTCGGCATGTCTTCTGTGCGGTTTATTTGCGGTACACAAGATATTCACAAGGAGTTGGAAAAAAAGATTTCAGACTTTTTCGGTTCGGATGATACCATATTATACACCTCCTGTTTTGATGCCAACGGAGGATTATTCGAGACACTTCTTGGGCCTGATGATGCCATTATTTCCGATGCATTGAATCATGCCTCAATTATAGATGGAGTTCGGCTTTGCAAGGCCCAGCGTTATCGTTATGCCAACAGTGACATGGCAGATTTGGAGGTAAAACTTCAAGAAACACAGAATGCACGCATACGCTTAATCGCCACCGATGGTGTTTTTTCCATGGATGGCTTTGTGGCAAAATTAGATGAAATCACTACCTTGGCGGAAAAATATGATGCATTAGTCATGGTAGATGATTCTCATGCCACCGGCTTTGTAGGAAAGACAGGACGGGGTTCAGCAGAATATCATAATGTGATGGATAAAATAGATGTTTGGACGTCCACGCTGGGAAAAGCATTGGGCGGCGCTTCCGGAGGATTTACTACCGGACGACAGGAAATTATCGACATGCTCCGTCAGCGATCCCGTCCCTACCTTTTTTCCAATACACTGGCGCCGGCTATTGTTGCAGCAGGAATTAAAGTGTTTGATATATTATCCAAATCAACTGAATTACGGGACAAATTGGAAAAAAATACTATTTACTTCCGGGAAAAAATGAATTCTGCCGGTTTTGACATAAAAAAAGGTGATCACCCCATTGTTCCTGTTATGCTTTATGATGCGAACCTCGCTCAAAAAATGGCAGCATCTTTATTGGAAGAAGGAATTTATGTCATCGGCTTTTTCTTTCCCGTTGTTCCCAAAGGTGAAGCACGGATTCGAGTGCAGATTTCTGCAGCAATGGAAAAAGAGCATTTGGATCGGTCCTTAGAGGCGTTTTCTTCAGTAGGAAAAAATCTTAACATTATTTAATATATTTTTAATTACTCTTCATTCTAAACTTTAAATAATAATGAATCCCTTCCCCAAACCCCGTCAACATGGTGCCTGGGCAATGTTTCTTATCCCGGCTGTCATGGCTGCCAGCCTTGCCGGTGAATGGAATTGGGCAGCCTTGTTTTTAATTGTTTCATTTATATTGATTTTTCTTTCTTATGAGCCGGCAGTTCGCGTTGTTCGCAGGTGGAAAAACAGGCGTATTCTTGCTAAAGAACAATTGCGTTGGATAATCCGTTTTGCCGGTTCCGGAGCGCTAATAGCTGCAATCGTATTCATTCGATACGGACAATGGGATGCCCTCTTTTTTGGTTGCGTTGTCGCACTAACGATGATTATTCATTTATGGTTAACAGTGAATAAACAGAATATGTCCATTCCCGGAGAACTTGTGGGCGTTTTTGGTTTAACATCCTCCGCGCCTGTCATTTATTTATTTCTTCATCAAAGTATGGATGCCAGAGGCTGGATTCTATGGTTGATCAACTTCCTTTATTTTGCAGGAAGTATATATTATATCAAATTGAAATTGCGAATTCAACCCCAGTTTTCTCAACCATCCAATCAAATCAAAATAAAAAAAGCAACACCCTTGCTCGTGTATAACATGATTCTAATTTTATTTTTATGGATTACCATATGGATACGAAACTATACCTGGCTTTTTCTCCTGGCGTTTGGTCCCTATATCATAAAATCAATTATAGGTATTTTTACATGGCAAACTAAAGCAGCGCTCAATCCGAAACAGACGGGTTTTGTTGAATTATTTCATGCCATTTTCTTTTTAATAATCAATATTCTTGCTTTCAACATTCACTAATGATCTCTCTCGTTTTTTTAATCATTAAAAAGATTATTTTTTATAATTCGAGTAAAAGGTTTGACACCTCTTTTACATGCTCGGTATATTCCCGGGCTTTTTTCGCAACTAAAATATTATTTAATCCATGAAAAGTAAATTAACACCTCGATATATCATTATCGCCTTAGTGCTGGTCTGGGCATTTTATGCCATATGGCCCACAATCCAATATCATAATCTTTCTGCAGATGAAATTGAAACCATGCGGGAAGAAGGTTCCTTGCAGAATTTGGAAAGCAAGATCATTAAACAAGGACTGGATTTAAAAGGCGGTATTTACATTGTTCTTGAAGTTGATCTCCCTACATTGGTGAGCAACCTTGCCATCAATAAGGATAAGCGTTTTGAACAAGCACTGGCGAAAATAAGTACACAAATTAAGGCAGATTCAAAACTGGATTTTTTCCAGGTTTTTCAAGATGAAATCAATTCTGAAGGTTTGCGCATTCACCGCTATTTTGATGTGGATTACGGCGGTAATATGGATGAAATTGTTGCAAGCCTCAAAGATCAGGCGGATGATGCAATTAATCGTGTTTTGGAGATTCTCCAAAACCGTGTGGATCAGTTCGGCGTATCAGAACCTACAATTCAAAAACAAGGTAACAGTAGAATAATTGTCGAATTAGCTGGAATCCATGATTCTGAACGAGCCCGAGATTTACTGCAAAGCACTGCATTGCTTGAATTTATCCTGGTCAAATCTCCTGACCTTACGAATGATATGCTATTACGCATTGATAAAGTAATCAAAGGGAGTGAAGAACTTGTAGGGCTCACTAAAACGGCTGAAGAAGAAGAAAAAACTACGGATGGCTCATCGGCTCCCGTGAGTGAAGACAAAACTATTTCCGTTAGTGAACTATTTGGCGAACAAGCTGCTCAAGCTGCTGCAGACACTTCAGATACATCTGTAGTCGTTGATCAAAATCTTTTGGAAGACAGGCCTTTCTCTTCTCTTTTAAGAGCACTGGGTAACGATATTGGTGCTCCAGAAAAAAATGTATATATTATTAAAAAAATTCTGGCAATGGACGATGTTCAAGATAAGTTGGATGCCGCCAATGGTCAATTTCTCATGAGTGATGCTCCTGAATCATTTACAAATATTGATGGCGGTCAAGAAAAAATGTACCGTATGTTCTACTTGGAAGGTGAATCTGAACTCACAGGTGGTGTCGTAGAAAAAGCCAGTGCCACAATCGGCGGAACCGGCAGCTCTGCTTCGGGGCAATCCATCGTATTGCTGGATATGAATTCGGAAGGTTCCCGAACATGGTCAAGAGTTACTGGTGGAAATATCGGACGTAGAGTTGCACTTGTTCTGGATAAAAAAGTTCATATGGCTCCCGTGATTCGTTCAAAAATTTCCGATGGTGGCACAATGATTGAAGGTTTCGCCAATATGGATGAAGCAAAGGATATTGCCATTGTGCTCCGTGCCGGTGCATTACCCGCCCCGGTAAACATTATCGAAGAACGGGTTGTGGGACCTTCATTAGGTGCTGATTCAGTAGCAAAAGGGACACTGTCTGTTGTAATTGGATTGGTATTGGTACTCATATTTATGATCTTATATTACAAACTGTCCGGAGTTATTGCTGATTTTGCATTAATCTGGAATATCATTCTCGTTTTAGCCATTTTAGCTATGCTGGATGCGACATTAACTCTCCCGGGTATTGCAGCTCTTATTTTAACAGTGGGAATGTCAATCGATGCAAATGTAATTATATTTGAAAGAATTCGCGAAGAACAGCGTAAAGGCAAAACACCTCGAGCAGCTATTGATGCCGGTTATGACCGAGCGTTGACAACAATTATTGATGCCAATGTTACAACATTAGTTGCAGCACTGGTCTTATATCAGTTTGGCACAGGCCCGATTCGTGGCTTCGCTACTGTTTTGTTTTGGGGTATTGTGATTTCCATGTTTACAGCCATTTTTGTTACACGAACTATTTTTAATACTCTTACAGAACGTAGGGGTTTACAGAGATTAAGCATATGAGACTGATCAAAGAGACTGATATCAAATTTTTAAGCCAAAGTCGCTTTGGATATTTTCTATCCGGAGCCATCATTCTTGCAGGGTTAATTTCGCTGGTTCTACAGGGCGGTCCCCGATTAAGTATCGATTTCAAGGGCGGTTCACTAGTTGCAGTACAATTCACTGAAGTAATGGATGTGAATAATGTACGTCAAGTTATGGATGCAGTTTCAATTGAAGGCCAAATCCATAATTATAGCCGAGCTGAGATAAAACAATTTGGCAGTGCAAAAGATATTTCTGTCAGACTTCCCATCCAGGAAGATCAACCTGATAACTTTCCCCAATTAATTGTAAATCATTTATATGAATCATTTCCTGATGCTGTACCGGCTGATCAAAATGATTTTATTTTATCCATCGAAAAAGTTGGACCAAAAATTGGTGCTGAATTAAGCGGTAAGGCAGTTATGGCAATCATGTCTGCATTATTATTGATCCTGATTTATATTTCAATTCGTTTTGAATTCAAATTTGCTATTGGTGCTATAGCTGCCTTAAGCCACGATGTTATTATTACATTGGGTATTTTTTCCATTATGGATTATGAAATATCCCTACCAATTATAGCTGCATTTTTAACGATTGTTGGATATTCTCTAAATGATACTATTGTTATATTAGATAGAGTGAGAGAAAATGTAAAATCTATGAAACGATCATCTTATAGTGATATGGTGGATCGAAGTATTAATGATTCACTCAGTAGAACCATCATTACATCCATTACTACTTTTATGGTTGTATTAATTCTTTTTGTGTTTGGTGGTGAAGTTATTCATTACTTTTCTTTTGCCATGCTGATCGGTGTTGTTGTTGGGACGTATTCCAGTATGTATGTTGCCTGTCCCATTGTGGTTCAGCTTCATAAAGGTGTTAAATCCTGATTATTTCTCCTCCTCAATTCAATTATAAAAACTCCGCTGATGCGGAGTTTTTTATTTCAGAATTATGAAATCAAAATCCTACTTTTTGTATGC
>Ga0207990_1000691_pt1 | contig 18904 bp, 15 predicted proteins | sample ETNtaG_8_FD_185780 | JGI IMG/M metagenome (GOLD analysis project Ga0207990, IMG submission 185780) | Marine microbial and viral communities from oxygen minimum zone, Eastern Pacific Ocean - ETNP201406SV75 (SPAdes) (version 2) | ecosystem: Environmental > Aquatic > Marine > Oceanic ...
TCGACCTCGATCGCCGACACCGGCTCGTCGTCCACCTCGGCCGTGGTCGACGGCCTCTCCAACGGCACGGCCGTGACCTTCCGGGTCTCGGCCATCAACGTCGCCGGAACCGGTTCGGCGTCCGACACCGAGGCGACCACGCCACGCACCAGGCCCGGCCAACCGACCGGCCTCTCCGCCACCGAGAGCAGCACGCAGGTGGAGCTTTCGTGGTCGGCACCCTCGAGCGACGGTGGCTCCGCCGTGACCGGCTACAAGGTCGAGAGGTCGGCGAACAGCGGACTGACGTGGACCACCGTCGTCGCCGACACGGGTAGCACGTCGACCTCGTCCACGGTCTCGGGCCTCACCAACGGCACCTCGTATGCCTTCCGCATCTCGGCGGTGAATGCTGCAGGGACGGGCACCAGTTCGTCGACCGTGACCGCAACGCCGCGCACGACCTCCGATGCCCCGACCGGACTGGCGGGCACCCCGGGCGACCAGCAGGTCACGCTCGCATGGACGGCTCCGTCCGGGTCGGGAGGAACTGTGGTGACGGGCTACCGGGTCGAGCGGTCCGCCGACGGAGGTTCCACGTGGACGACCGTGGTCGCCGATACCGGCTCGACGACGACCGCCTACACGGTTACCGGGCTGACCAACGGCAGTGCCTACTCATTCCGTGCCGCCGCCGTCAACGACGCCGGAACCGGCTCCATGTCGTCGACGGCTTCGGCGACCCCGCGGACAACACCCGGTCCTCCCACGGGCGTGGCTCCGGTGGACGGCGACACACAGAGCGCCCTGTCCTGGACCGCTCCGAGCAGCGACGGGGGCGTTGCAGTCACCGGCTACCGGATCGAGCAGTCGGCGGACGGCGGGACGACCTGGACGACGGTCGTGGCCGACACCGAGTCGACCTCCACCGTCTACACGGTGACGGGCCTCACGAACGGCAGCACCTACGACTTCCGGGTCTCGGCCGTCAACGCCGCCGGGACGGGCGCTGCCTCCTCGACCGCCGGCGCGAGCCCGGTCGCACCCACTACCACGACCACGGCACCCACGACTTCTGTCGGTCCAACCACCACGACCTCTGCGACCACGACCTCGATCACGACCACGACCACGGTGCCAGCCACGACCTCGCCCACGACCTCGACCTCGACCACGACCACGGTGCCAGCCACGACCTCAACCACGCCCACGACCTCGACCACGACCACGGTGCCAGCCACGACCTCTGCGCCCGCGGGCTCGGCCACGACCACCGAGCCGGCATCGGAAATCGTTCCCCCGCCGTTGCCGCCGATGACGATCATCGACGGACGGCTCTACCAGGACGGCGGCATCCCCCTCCCGCCCCACTACCTGGACTGAAGACATGATCATCAGGGCTGAAGAGCTACCCGGGCTGATCCGGCGCCGATCCGGGCCGCTTGCGCGAACCGCTCGAAATGGCACCGACGTGTACCCTGCGCCCCGCTATGGTCACCTTGCGCGAGTAGGCACCGGACGACGAGACGGGCTCCATGGAACTGGTCACCCACAAGACGCTCTACCTGGTCGCAGGACGGGCGAGCCGTCCCCTCGCCGAGGAGATCGCCGCCGAACTCGGCGAGACGCTCGGCGAGCCGAACCTGGCCGAGTTCGCCAACGGCGAGATCCACTGCCGCTTCGCCGAGTCGATCCGCGGCTGCGACGCCTTCATCATCCAGTCGCACGGCAACTCCGGCGAGGCATCCATCAACGACAGCCTGATGGAGCAGTTGATCATGGTCGATGCCGCCCGCCGGGCCTCAGCCAAGCGCATCACCGCCGTCTGCCCCCACTATGCGTATGCCCGCCAGGACCGCAAGTCCTCAGGCCGCGAGCCCATCACGGCCAAGTTGGTCGCCAACATGTTCGCAGCGGCCGGGGCCAGCCGCCTGGTCAGCGTCGACCTCCACTCCGGGCAGATCCAGGGCTTCTTCGACGGACCCGTCGACCACCTCACCGCCATGCCCGTGCTCATGGACCGCCTGCGTGGCCTTGATGGCGAGGTTGTGATCGTCTCGCCGGACGCCGGCCGGGTGAAGGTCGCCGAACGGTACGCCAATCAACTCGAGGCCGACCTGGCGATCGTCCACAAGCGGCGGAGCTCGACCATGTTCAGCACCGTCGAGGCCAAGGAGGTCGTCGGCGAGGTCGACGGCAAGGTCTGTGTGCTGGTCGACGACATGATCGACACCGCCGGCACCATCTGTGCCGCAGCCGACCAACTCATCCAGCGTGGTGCGTCCCGGGTCATCGCAGCCACAACCCACGGCGTGTTCTCCGGTCAGGCCCTGGAACGCCTGGAGGCCTCCCCGATCGAGAAGGTGATCGTGACCAACACGCTTCCGTTGCCCGAGGGGGGCGACAGCGACCTCGTCGAGGTCCTCTCCATCGCCCCGTTGCTCGCCCGGGCCATCGACGCAGTCTTCGAGGACACCTCGGTCAGCGAGATCTTCGGCGGAAACAACCTGGCATGAACTGCCGGCCTCTACCGGAGCCCACGGCAGGCCGTGGTGCACCGATCCGCCGGTAGGATTCCCGACCGGTCCAGCGGGCCGGCCAGTTGGGCAGGGACCACCGGTTCCGCACGGCCCCCAGAAGTCATTCCGAGAGAAGATTCCTCCATGGACGAGATCGTGCTAACAGCGGCCACGGGCCGCACCATCGGCACCCGGCCCAGCCGCCGCCTGCGCACAGGTGGCGGAATCCCCGCCGTCGTCTACGGCCTCGACCAGGACCCGGTGACGGTCACGGTCGAGTGGCCCGACCTTCGTCGTGCGATCACCACCGATGCCGGCCTCAACGCCGTCATCCAACTCGAGATCGACGGCAAGCGACAGCTCAGCATCGTCAAGGACATCCAGCGCCACCCGGTGCGACGCGACGTACTCCACGTCGACTTCATCCGCATCGACCCCGATCGGGCGGTCGTCGTGGATGTGCCCATCGTGTTCGTGGGCGAGGCCGAAGAGGTAATCAACAACGACGGCATGGTCGACCAGAACATGTTCGCCCTGACCATCAGGTCCACGCCGGCCAACATCCCGACCGAGATCGAGATAGACATCTCGGCGCTCACGATCGGCGACTCGCTGCGGGTCGCCGACCTCGTGCTGCCACAGGGTGTCACCACCGAGGTCGACCCCGATGACGCCGTCGCCGTCGCCATGATCACCCGTTCCACGCTCGACGCGATCGCCGCCGAGGAAGAAGCTGCAGCAGCGGCCCTCGCCGCAGAGTTGGCCGAAGAGGGCGAAGAGGGCGTCGAGGGCGAAGAGGGCGCCGAGGCTTCCGGCGACGACGGCGAGGCCGACGCCTCCGACGAATAGCGGACAGGGCCGGTCGTGTTCCGGCGTTCCCGTTCCGGACAGGTCCAGAACGAGCGCAGCGGTGAGCCCGCAGCGCTCCTGGTCGTCGGCCTTGGCAACCCCGGCCGCGAATACGCCGACACCCGCCACAACGTCGGGTTCATGGTCGTCGAGGTCCTCGCCGACCGCCACGGTGGCAGCCTGAGGCGCTCCCGGCAGGAGGCGCTGGTCGCAGAGGTCCGCATCGGTGGTGAACGCGTGGCCCTGGCCATGCCGCAGACATTCATGAACGAGTCGGGCCGCTCCGTCGGACAGTTGGTCCGTCGGCACGGAATCGACGATCCGACCCGTCTCGTCATCGTCCACGACGAACTGGACCTGGCTCCGGGGGTGCTTCGGCTCAAGGCCGGCGGTGGTCTGGCCGGTCACAACGGGCTGCGGTCCATCACCTCGCACCTCGGCACCCAGGACTACCTGCGCGTGCGCATAGGGGTCGGCAAGCCGCCCGACGCCAGACGCGGCGCCGAACACGTGCTCAAGCGACCCGGTAGGGCCGAGGCCGCCGAGATACAGGCCGCCGTCGCCGAGGCCGCCGACGCGGTCGAGGCCATCCTCGCTGATGGGATCGACGAGGCCATGGGCCGCTACAACGCCGGCCCGTGACGGGCCCCTCCGTATGATCCTCGAGACCCTTCCGGGCCTCCTCGACGCCGAGCCTGCACTCGACGCACTCCAGGGGCGTCGCCAGGCAACCCTGGCCGTCCCCGAGCCGGCCAGGGCAGTCGTACTGGCAGCGCTCGCACGACGGTCGGAGCGGTCGCCGCTCGTCGTCGCCGTACCGACAGGCGTCGAGGCCGAACGCCTGGCCACCGACCTGCGTACCTTCCTCGGCGAAGGGGTCGTCGAACTGTTCCCCGCCTGGGAGACCCTGCCGTTCGAGCGGGTGAGCCCGGCCGTGGAGACCATGGGGCTGAGACTGCGGGTCCTGCACCGGCTGGCCGATCCGTCCGACCGACCGGGAGTCATCGTGGCCTCGGGCCGGGCCCTCGTCCAACGCCTCGGTCCGGGTGCCGGTGAGCAGCCTCCGATCCGCATCGGCCCCGGCGACGTGGTCGACCAGACCGGGCTGGTCGCCGAACTGGTCCACAGCGGCTACCGGCGCGAGTACCAGGTCGAACACCGGGGCGAGTTGGCCGTTCGCGGCTCGATCATCGACATCTGGCCTTCGACGGACGACGCACCGGTGCGGATTGACCTGTGGGGCGACGAGGTGGATCGGCTCTTCGAGTTCGGCGTGGCCGACCAGCGTTCCACCGTCCCACGAGCCGAGGTGGCGATCCTGCCGTGCCGGGAGGTGCTTCCCGACGAGGTGGTCCGGGCCCGGGCAGAGGTGCTCATCGCCGAGCAACCCTGGGGCCGGGAGCAGTGGCAGCGCCTCGCCGACGGCGAGCTCTTCGACGGGATGGAATCATGGCTGCCGTGGCTGACAGGTGAGGAGCGGGTGCTGTTCGACCTGCTCGACGACGATGCCCTCGTGGTCGCCGTCGAGCCCCGCCGCATCCGCGACCGCATCGACGACCTGCGGGCCGACGAGCAGGACCTGGCTGCCGCCCTGGCCAACACCTGGGGTGCCGACGACGCGGGCTTCCCGAGGCTCCACACCGAGTGGGACCGCCTCCTCACCCACACCGGGGCACCGCTCTGGTTGTTCGAGGCGGTGTCGTCGGGGCCCACGGTCGAGTCGATCGTGGCGACGGGCTGGAAGGCGGGAGGCGCACCGGGTGAGACCCTCACCGGACGCCTCGCCGGCCTGCTGGCCGACGGCTACCGGGTCGTGGTCGCCGCAGAGGGCGCCGGGTCGGCCGGTCAACTGGTGGAGCGGTTCCGCAGCGACGGGATCGAACTCGCCAAGGTCGCCCTCGAAGCCACCGAGGTCCCATCGGGTGGATCGGTGGTCGCCATGCCGCTCGAACGGGGCTTCGTGCTACCGAACAGCCGCCTGGCGGTGCTCACCGAGTCCGAGGCCACAGGCCGTCACCGGACACGAAGGCGGACCCGTCCCCGCCGGCAGGCGGCGGTCCGGGTGTTCGAGGACCTGGCGCCAGGCGACCACGTGGTCCACGAACAGCACGGTGTGGCGCGCTTCGCCGGACTCGTCACCCGCACGCCCGGCGGTGTCGAGCGCGACTACCTGCTGCTCGAGTACCGGGGCGACGATCGGCTCTACCTGCCCACCGACCAGATCGACGCCATCCGCCCCTACACGAGCGGCGATCGTCCATCCCTGAGCCGTATGGGAGGCGTCGACTGGCAGAAGGCGCGTGCCCGGGTGCGCTCGGCGGTCTCAGAGATCGCCCAGGAACTGGTGGTCCTCTACCAGACCCGCATGTCGACCGAGGGGCGGGCCTTCGCAGGGGACACGCCCTGGCAGGTGGAGTTGGAACAGTCCTTCCCCTACCAGGAGACACCCGACCAGTTGGCGGCCATCCTCGACGTCAAGGAGGACATGGAGCGCCCTGTGCCCATGGACCGCCTGGTGTGCGGCGATGTCGGCTTCGGCAAGACCGAGGTGGCCCTACGGGCGGTGTTCAAGGCCGTACAGGCCGGGTCCCAGGCGGCGGTGCTCGTGCCGACCACGCTGCTCGCCCAGCAGCACGGCCTGACCTTTCGGGAGCGCCTCGCCCCGTACCCCGTCCGGACCGAGGTGCTGAGCCGGTTCCTGTCGAACGCCGAGGCGAAGATCGTTGTCGACGGGTTGGCCGACGGCTCCGTCGACGTCGTCATAGGCACCCACCGGCTGCTCTCGGACGACCTCCGCTTCAAAGACCTCGGGCTGCTGGTCATCGACGAGGAGCAGCGCTTCGGCGTGCGCCACAAGGAGGCCATCAAGCAACTGCGTGCCGATGTCGACGTGTTGACGCTCACCGCCACGCCGATCCCGCGCACCCTCGAGATGTCGCTGACCGGAATACGCGACCTCAGCCTGCTCGACACCCCGCCTGCCGACCGGCAGCCGATCCTGACCTACGTCGGCGAGTACGACGAGCGGGCCGTCGTCGAGGCGATCCGCCGGGAGCTGCTCCGTGAGGGGCAGGTGTTCTTCGTCCACAACCGGGTCGCCGACATCGAACAGGTCGCAGGGGGCCTGCGTGAGCTCGTGCCCGAGGCGCGGGTGGTGGTCGCCCATGGCCAGATGGATGAGGCGTCCCTCGAGTCGGTGGTGCTCGACTTCTGGGAGGGCAACCACGACGTGCTGGTCTGCACGACCATCATCGAATCGGGCATCGACATGCCGACGGTCAACACGCTTGTCGCCGACCGGGCCGACCTGCTGGGCCTCGGACAGATGCACCAGTTGCGCGGACGGGTGGGTCGCGCCGGCCAGCGGGCATACGCCTACCTGTTCGTGCCACCCGACCGTTCCCTCACCGAGGAGGCCTACGAGCGCCTCCGCACGATCGGTGAGTCGACGGATCTGGGGTCCGGCTTCCGGATCGCCATGCGCGACCTCGAGATACGCGGCGCCGGCAACCTTCTCGGTACCGGACAGAGCGGCCACATCGCTGCGGTCGGCTATGACCTCTACTGTCAGATGGTGAACGAGGCGGTCGCTGAACTCACGGGGCGAACCCCCGAGGTGCTGCCCGAGGTCCGGGTCGAGATCCCGGTCGATGCCCACCTCCCGGACGACTATGTGTCGAGGAACGACCTGAGAATGGAGGCCTATCGGAAGCTGGGCACGGCGAGCCTGTCGCCCGATCCGGCAACCGTCGAGGCCGTGCAGGCCGAGTGGGAGGACCGGTACGGGCCGCTGCCACCGCCGGTCGAGGCGCTCGTTGCCGTAGCACGCCTCAGGTCCCTCTGCGTGGAGCGGGGCATCGACGAGGTCGTCGTGGCGAAGGGCCCCGGCCTGGGAGGCCCTGAACGGCTGGCCCGCTGCTCACCGGTCGACCTGCCGCTCAGCAGGCAGACCCGCCTGGAGCGCCTCCACCGTCACGCCCTCTACAAGCAGGGGCCCCGGCAACTGCACCTCCCGTTGCGCACCGGCAGCGGCGATCCCGACCTCGCCACGCAGTTGTCCGAACTCCTCGTCGACCTCGTGCCGGTGGCCCATCCGGTCGGCGGACCCGTAGCATCCTGAGCCTGTGAGCCACCTTCTCTCGACACCGTCCAATCTGCGCGTTCTACGACCGTTCGCCGCCACCCTCTTGGCAGTGCTGTTCATTGCCGCCTGTGCCACCGGGTCGCCGGTGCTCAGCGTCGGTGACACGGACCTGGACCGTGCTGCCATCCTCGAGTGGGTCGAGGCCCGGAGTGGCATCGCCGCCGTGGGTGAGGTGACCATCGATGCGCAGGTGACGGCAGACGTGCTCAGCGAGTTGGTCACCTATGAGGCGCTCGTCGACCTCCTGGCCGAACACGGCGTGGTCGCCTCCGACGCCGACCTGGCGGCTGCCAGGGACAGGTTGCTGGGCGCCGGGTTCGAGGAGGCTTCGCCGACCATGGGTCGGCTCCCCCGTTGGCAGGCGGCCTTCGATGCCATTGACGCCGGGGTTGCCGGCGCTCGTTCCGCCTTCGAGGAGAATGCCCACCTGGTCGGCCACGAACTCTGCACCAGCCACATACTCGTCTCGACCGAGGGCGATGCCGCCGACGTGATCATCCTGTTGGACGCCGGAGGCGACTTCGCCGAACTCGCCCTGCAGTTGTCCCAGGATCCGGGCTCCGGTTCCCAGGGTGGCGACCTCGGTTGTGTGCCCACCGGAGCGTTCGTGCCGACCTTCGAGCGGGCGACGCTCGGGGCCATCGCCGCCGGCCTGTCGCTGGTCGGCCCGGTGCCGAGCCAGTTCGGGTACCACGTGATCCGGATCGACCAGGTCCTGCCCACGGATGCCGTGCCGTTCGATGACCTGGGAGCCGGCGCCGTCAACACCCTGTTGACCATCGCGACGATGACCAGGGAGGTGTCCCTGGACGGCCGCTTCGGCACCTGGGACCCCGTCATGGGGCTCGTCTCCCCGCCGTCGGCTCCCGCCGAGGACTGATGGGCGGGTTGGCCGAGATGACCGCCCGGGGCGCCACGCCCGGTCTGCTCGAGGCGGTCGCCGACTTCGTCGACCTGGTCGACACGCTCCGAAGGGAGTGCCCGTGGGATGCCGAGCAGACGCACACCTCGTTGCGCCCACACCTGTTGGAGGAGGCCCATGAGGTCCTCGAGGCGCTCGACAACCTGGACGAGGCGACCGGCGAGGGGATCGAGCACGTCTGCGAGGAACTCGGCGACCTCCTGTTCCAGGTGGTGTTCCATGCACGTATTGCGGCGGAGTCCGGTCGCTTCGACCTCGGCGACGTGGCCCGGGGCATCCACGACAAGCTGCACCACCGCCACCCGCACGTCTTCGGTGGGGCCGAGCAGGGATCGGGAGATGTGCCCACGGAGCAGGTCCTCGCCACCTGGGAACGCATCAAGCGCGAGGAGAAGCGCCGCGAGTCGGTCCTGGACGGCATACCGACAACGCTGCCGGCGCTGGCGCGGGCGGCCAAGACGGTGCGGCGGGCGGCGTCGGTCGACATGGCACCCGAGCCTCCGACCGATGGCCCCGCCGACGAGGCGGAGCTGGGTGAGGCGCTTCTCGACCTGGTGGTCTGGGCCCGCCGGGTGGGCCTCGACCCGGAGGAGGCGCTGCGGGGTGCTGTATCGCGGCTCGGCGACCGGGTCAGGGCGGCAGAGGCGGGCTGAACGCCCTACACGGTCCAAACGCTGAGAGCGCGCAGTTCTGGAGTGATTCGCGCGCAGCGTCCCCATATGAACAGACATCTGCCGATAACGTGGCCGAGGCAGGTGGAGGCGGTGCAACATCGCATCGGGGTCCCGTAGACCGACCAGCAACCCCAGTGAGAGCCAGCGAACCAGTGAGTGAGCCAGCGAGCAGCATCGGGTCCGTCGTCGCCCGTCAGGTCCTCGACTCCCGAGGCAACCCCACCCTCGAGGCCGAGGTGCGGCTGGAAAGCGGAACATCGGGTCGGGCCATCGTCCCCAGCGGTGCCTCGACTGGTCAGCATGAGGCCGTCGAACTGCGCGATGGCGGCGACCGGTGGGCCGGCAGGGGGGTCACCAGAGCGGTCGCCAACGTCAACACCGAACTGTCCGCAGCGGTGCTCGGCCTCGACGCACTCGAGCAGGGTGCCGTCGACCGGGCCATGCTCGACGCCGACGGAACCGACAACAAGGGCCACCTGGGCGCAAACGCCATCCTCGGCGTCTCGCTCGCCGTCGCCCGCGCCGCCGCCGAAGAACGCGGCGTACCCCTCTACCGGTCCATCGGCGGCGACGATGCCCACGTCCTTCCGGTCCCGATGCTCAACGTCATCAACGGCGGCGAACACGCCGACAACAACGTCGACATCCAGGAGTTCATGATCATGCCGGTCGGGGCAGCCTCGTTCAGCGAGGGGCTCCGCTGGGGCGTCGAGTGCTACCACTCGCTCAAGGAGGTCCTCTCCGGTCGGGGACTGTCCACCTCGGTCGGGGACGAGGGCGGGTTCGCACCGAACCTGGAATCCAACGAAGCGGCCATACAACTGCTCCTGGAGGCGATCGGGGCCGTCGGCCTCGCCCCAGGCGACGAAATGGCACTTGCGCTCGACGTCGCCTCCACCGAGTTCTTCCGCGACGGCGAGTACGTGCTGGCCGGCGAGGGGCGATCCCTGTCTCCCGCCGGGATGGTCGACTACCTGGCCGACCTGAGCGCCCGCTACCCGATCGTCTCCATCGAGGACGGCATGGCCGAGGACGACTGGGACGGTTGGGCGGCGCTCACCGAAGCCCTGGGCGACCGGGTCCAGTTGGTCGGCGACGACCTGTTCGTCACCAACACCGGGCGATTGGAACGCGGCATCAGAGATGGCATCGCCAACTCGATCCTGGTCAAGGTGAATCAGATCGGCACGCTCACCGAGACCCTCGAGGCGGTCGACATGGCACACGCCGCCGGCTACACGGCGGTCATGTCGCACCGGTCCGGCGAGACCGAGGACACCACCATCGCCGATCTGGCGGTGGCCACCAACTGCGGGCAGATCAAGACCGGCGCGCCGGCGCGCAGCGACCGTGTCGCCAAGTACAACCAGCTCCTCCGCATCGAACAGGACCTGGGCGAGGCGGCCCGGTACCGCGGCGGTACGGCCCTGGCGGGGTGTGCATGAGTCCCCGGATGTTGCGCAGGCTGGGTGTGCTCGGCCTTGCCGTGCTGGTCTTCGTGGCCGTTCTCGGCCTGGGCGTGGTCCCATTCCGCGACTGGCTCGACCAGCGCGAGACGCTGGGCAACCTGCGTGGGCAGGTCTCCGACATCGAGCACCAGAACCGTGCCTACGAACTCCGGGTCGACGCCCTCAACACCGACGAGGAGATCGAGCGCCGGGCCCGTGCCGAGTACAACCTCGTCCGGTTCGACGAGGAGGCCTATGCGGTGCTGCCCCCGCCCGGCGATGTCATGGAGGCACCCGGCATCTGGCCCTTCCGGGGCTGAGCCGCGTACCGCCTGGTCGCCCGGGCGGCCGCCCGTCTGGTCGTCGGCAGGGGTCCAGCGGGTAGGAATCCCTGTGTATGAGCGGGAGTGACAAGTTGACATCCACCGGTGCCAACATCGTGATCGAGGCATCCGGCCTCGTTCGTAAGTTCGGCGAGATCGTCGCAGTGGACGGCATCGACCTGTCCGTCGCCCGCGGTGAGGTCTTCGGGTTCCTCGGGCCGAACGGCGCCGGAAAGTCGACCACCGTCCGGATGCTCACCACCCTGCTCCGACCGACCGGCGGTTCCGCACGGATCGACGGACTCGATGTGGTGGAGTCCGCTCCGGCCGTGCGACGGATAATCGGCGTGGCACTCCAGGACGCCTCCATCGATCCGCTCATGACGGGGAACGAGCTGATGCGCCTCCAGGCGGTGCTCCACGGCATTCCCCGGTCGGAGGCGAAGCGTCGCTGCCCGGAACTGCTGGCACGGGTCGGGTTGACGGGTGCGGCGGGTCGGCGGGTGGCGACCTACTCCGGCGGCATGCGTCGGCGCCTCGACCTGGCGATCTCCCTGGTGCACGAGCCCAGCATCCTGTTTCTCGACGAGCCGTCTGCCGGGCTCGACCCCACCAGCCGGCTTGCACTCTGGGAGGAGGTCCGGCGGCTCAACCGGGAGTTGGGCACCACGGTGTTCCTCACGACCCAGTACCTCGAGGAGGCGGACGAACTGGCCGCCCGGATTGCCATCATCGACCGCGGGTGCCTGGTCCGGGAGGGTTCGCCGGAGGACCTCAAGGCCACCGTCGGCTCGCCGACGCTGCGCGTGGACATCGATCCCGTCTTCTTCGAGGCGACACGGCAGGTGCTCACCGGCTTCGGGCCCCAGCGTCCGGCCATGGAGGGACGGGTCGCCGTAGGCCTCGACGGGGGAGCGGCCCGCGTGACCGAGGTGGTACGGGCCCTCGACGACGCCGGAATCTCGGTCTCGCACCTGGAACTCGACGCCCCGAGCCTCGACGACGTGTTCGCCGAAGCGACCGGCCGGCGGCTCGAGGGGGCCGAGGAGTGAGGCTCGACTCGCCGACCGGCCTGCGGCTGGCCAGTGCCCAGACGCTGGCACTGACCCGTCGCTCCGTCGTCTCGGAGTGGCGCCAGCTCGGCAACGTTCTGCCGGGCCTGGTGTTCCCGCTGCTGCTGGCCGCCGTCTACACACACCAGTTCGAACGGGTCATCCTCCTTCCCGGCTTCCCGGCAGTGGACTCCTTCCTCGACTTCGTCCTGCCGGCCAGCCTGCTCCAGTCCGTGTCGTTCGGCGCTACGGAGGCCGGAACGGAGTTGGCCCGTGACATCGAGAACGGCTTCTTCGACCGACTCCGGGCGTCACCGTGTGCACGCCTGCCCCTGCTCATGGGCCGACTCGGCGGAGCGATGGCGGTTGCCGCCGCCAAGGGGGTGCTCATCGTCATGATCTTCCTGATGTTCGGCGCCGAGATCGCCGGTGGCCCGGCGGCCACCGTCGTCGTGGTGGCCGCAGCGGTCCTCATCGTGCTGGCCATCGGGGGACTGGGCCAGGTGCTGGCCATCCTCACCGGCAACCAGGAGGCGGTCAACGCCACGTTCCCCCTTGTATTCACATCCATCTTCATGAGCTCGGCGTTCTTCCCCACGACTCTGATGAGCGGATGGTTCCGGCAGGTCGCCGAGGCCAACCCGGTGACCTGGATCATCGATCCCGTCCGGCGCCTGATCCTCGAGGGCTGGTCCTGGTCGGACGTCGGACAGGCGCTCGGGGTCCCGCTCGTACTCTCGGTCATCACGGTGACGATGGCGGTCGTCGCCCTGGACCGAAGGCTGGGCGCAACATGAGCGCCACGATGACCGCCCGCACGTTGGGACTCGGGCACGCCGGGAGCGTGGTCTCGGCGATCTGCGGCCGTGGGATGCGTCGGATCGGGGCGCGGCCGACGTTGATCCTGCCGGTGCTCCTGATGCCGCTGATCTTCGTCATCAGCTTCACGGGTGCGTTCGGGTCGCTCACCCGGGTCGAGGGCTACGGGACCGACAACGTGTTCAATTGGATGGCCGTCTACGCGGCGCTCCAGGGGGCGGTGTTCGCCGGAGTGGGTGGCGCCTCGGCGACGGCGGATGACCTCGAGAACGGTTTCTTCGACCGGTTGCTGCTGACGCCCGGTAGTCGGGTGCCGATCCTGGTCGGCACGGTGGCCTACAGCGCACTGCGATCGATGATCCCGACGACCGGCGTGTTGTTCGTCTCGGCGCTGGGTGGCCTCAGCCTGACCGGCGGTCCGCTCGCCTTGCTGACCGTCTACGTGGCCACATGTGGAATGGCGGCCGTGTTCTGCCTCGTCGGCCTGACCGTCGTCTACCGATTCCGCACGATGCGTTCGATGATCCTCGTCCAGGTCTTCGGTTTCAGCTCGATGTTCCTTTCGACCGGGCAGGTGCCGATCCACTTCATGAACGGCTGGCTCCATGCCGTGGCCCGGGTGAACCCGATCACCAACGTGCTCAGGTTCGCCCGACAGGGCTTCCTCGGCGACATCACCTGGTCGTTGACATGGCCGGGCCTCGTCGCGCTCGGCGGCATGGGCCTCGTGTCGGGCGCGCTCTCACTCCGCCAACTCAAGAGGCTCGCTGCGTAGGAGCCGGCACCCCGGCAGTACAGTTCGAGGACCACTCGACGCAACGAGCGCGTCGCAGGGAGGCTGCAGGTGCAGGTGTCGATGACCATCAACGGGACGCTGGTTTCCCTCGATGTGGAGCCACGCACGCTGCTCGTCCACTACCTCAGGGACCACGCCGGGTTGACCGGCACCAACATCGGTTGCGACACGTCGTCGTGTGGCGCCTGCACGGTGCACCTCGACGGCGAGGCCGTGAAGTCGTGCACGGTGCTGGCCGTCCAGGCCGACGACCGGGAGGTCACCACCATCGAGGGGCTCGCCGACGGCGACGTGCTCCACCCGATGCAGCAGGCCTTCCACGAGTGCCATGCGCTGCAGTGCGGTTACTGCACGCCCGGGATGATCATGGCGGCGGTGTCGCTGCTCGACGAGGTGCCGAACCCGACCGAGGACGACGTACGCGAGGGCCTCGAGGGCAACCTCTGCCGCTGCACCGGCTACCACAACATCGTGCGGGCCGTCCTGCAGGCCGCAGGTGCTGAGGAGACCCGCCGGTGATCCCGGCTGCGTTCGACTACGTACGGGCCGAGTCGGCCGGACATGCCCTGGAGTTGCTGGCCGAGCACGGCGACGAGGCCAAGCTGCTGGCCGGCGGCCATTCGCTGATCCCGCTCATGAAGTTCCGACTCGCCGCGCCGGCCGTGGTGGTCGACATCGGGCGCATCACCGACCTCTCCTATGTGCGCGACGAGGGCACCCACCTCGCCATCGGCGCCCTCACCCGGCACCGCGACATCGAGACCAGCGACCTGGTCGGTTCGCAGGCCGGCCTCCTGGCAGCGGCCACGTCGAAGGTGGGCGACCCGCAGGTCCGCCACCGGGGCACGATCGGCGGTGCGATCGCCCACGGCGACCCGGCCTCAGACATCCCGGCTGCGCTGCTGGCGCTCCGGGCGACGATGGTGGTCGACGGGCCCGACGGGCAGCGCGGGGTGTCGTCCGACGACTTCTTCACGGGCTTTCTCGAAACCGCAATCGGCGAGCAGGAGCTCCTCACCGAGATCCGGGTCCCGAAGGTCCCCGACGCCGGCTGGTCCTTCCAGAAGTTCAACCGTCGGGCGCAGGACTGGGCGATAGTCGGCGCAGCGGTCCTCGTCGACAACGGCTCGTGCGGGGTGGGTCTCGTCAACATGGACTCCCGTCCGGTTCGGGCCGCCGGCGTGGAGTCGGCCATCGCCGGGGGAGCTGGTGCCGCAGATGCCGCTGCTTCGGCCGCCGACGGCCTCGAACCGCCCGCCGACCTCAATGCCGGCGTCGAATACCGGCAGCACCTGGCACGGGTCCTGACCCGCCGGGGCCTCGAGGAGGCCGGGGCCTGATCGGGATGCCACGGGCCGTCCCGTAGCCTGAGCACATGGCAGGGAACGTTTCACCCGTTTCGCCGCATGATGTCGCGTCGGTCGACGACGTCATCGCTGCGTTGGCCGACCAGAGCTACCTGGTCGACGAGGGCCTCGCCACGGCGGTCTTCCTGGCACTGCGGCTACGCCGGCCGATCCTGCTCGAGGGCGAGGCCGGCGTCGGCAAGACGGAGGCCGCCAAGGCGCTGGCCGCCTGGTCGGGCGGTGAGTTCATCCGCCTCCAGTGCTACGAGGGCATCGACGTGGCGCAGGCGGTCTACGAGTGGGACTACTCCCGGCAGCTGTTGCACCTGCGGGCCGCCGAGGCAGCTGGTGCCACCGAGGGTGTCGCCGTGTCCGACCTCGAGGACGAGCTCTACGACGAGCGGTTCCTGGTGCGCCGGCCGCTCCTTCGGGCCTTGTCCGCCTCCGGTGACGATGCGTCCACGCCGCCGGTTCTGCTGATCGACGAGGTCGACCGGGCCGATGACGAGTTCGAGGCCTTCCTCCTCGAGATCCTCTCCGAGTACGCCGTGACGATCCCTGAGGTCGGCGAGTTCCGGGCCGAGGTTCCCCCGCTGGTGGTCATCACCTCGAACCGCACCCGCGACGTCCACGATGCCTTGAAGCGGCGCTGCCTGTACCACTGGGTCGCCCACCCGTCGGTCGAGCGCGAGGTCGAGATCCTGCGTGTGCGTGCACCGCACGTGTCCCTGGCGTTGGCCCGTGACGTGGCGCTGGTGGCGGCCGAGTTGCGCGAGATGGGCCTCTACAAGCCGCCGGGCGTTGCCGAGACCCTCGACTGGGCCGAGGCCCTGGTCCTGATCGGCACCGACGACCTCGACCCCGATGCCATCGAGTTCACCGTCGGCACGCTGCTCAAGTACAGAGAGGACCAGGAACGGGCGCGGGCCCGCGGCTTCGGCGACATTCTGTCGGCCGTCCTGGGGGCCTGACCGGCCCGTCGTGGCGCCGACCGCCGAACGCACCCTGGACCGGCACCTCGTCCGCTTCGCCGACGCCCTGCGCGCGGCGGGGCTCGCCGTGCCCCTGATCTCGACGCTCGAGTTCGGGCGTGCCGTGGCCGAGGTCGGAGCGGACCGCCGGGACGGCGTCTACTGGGCGGGCCGGGCCACCCTGGTCCACCGGCCCGAGGACATCCCGCTCTACGACGAGGTCTTCGAGCAGCAGTGGCTGGGTGCCCTCGATCGGGGCCGTCCGGCCACGTTGCCGTCGCCGGTCACGCTCCTGTTCGACGAGCCTGACGGCGAGCCGGAAGAAGAGGTCGAGCCCGAGTCCCCGGACGGCGATGTGCTGAGCGTGCGCTTCTCTCGTGTCGAGGTTCTGTCGGCCAGAGACTTCACCGAGTGCTCCGACGCCGAGTTGGCCGAGTTGCATGGGTTGATGGCCCGCCTGCGCTTTGCCGGCGAGAGCCGTCGATGCCGCCGCATGAGCCCGAGTGCACGGTCTGGCCGGCTTGACCTCCGCCGTACCGTGCGTGCCGCCCTGCGCACCGGGGGCGAGACATTGAGCCGCAGGTACCTCGAGCCGGGGGAGCGGCCCCGCCGGCTTGTCCTGTTGCTCGATGTCTCCGGCTCGATGGAGGCCTATGCCCGTGCCCTGATCCGCTTCGTGCATGCTGTCATCGTGGGCCGGCGTGATGTCGAGGCCTTCGCACTCGGTACCCGCCTCACCCGCCTCACCCGTGAACTTTCCACCCGTGACCCTGATGCCGCCCTGGCCCGTGCGGCCGAAGCGGTCACCGACTGGTCCGGTGGCACCCGCCTTGGCGACGGCCTGCGCCTGTTCAACGACGGCTGGGGCGTACGCGGCATGGCCCGTGGGGCCGTTGTCGTCGTGCTATCCGACGGCTGGGACCGGGGTGATCCGGCGGTGATGTCCGAGCAGATGCAGCGCCTGTCCCGGGTGGCCCACAAGGTCGTGTGGGTGAATCCGCTCAAGGCCGCCCCCGGCTACGCCCCTCTCGCCCAGGGCATGGCCGCTGCACTGCCCCACGTCGACGAGTTCCTCGAGGGCCACAACCTCGACAGCCTCGAAGTCCTGGCCAGGGCCATCACGGCCGAGTAGACGGTCGACCCGCTCCTTGTCCGGGAGTAGTCGGGACGGTCGGAGCCGGGGAACTCAGCCCGTGTTCCGCATACCCGCAGCGATGCCGTTGATCGACAGCAGCAATGCACGCTGCATCAGATCCCCCCGTTCCCCCTCACCGTCGACCGAACCCGACCGCACACGAGACAACAGTTCGACCTGCAGCACGTTGATGGGATCCAGGTATGCATCGCGTACCTCGAGGGTGCGGCGCAGCAGCGGCTTGTCGGCGAGGAGTTCGGTGCCGGTGAGCCATGCGACCATCTCGGTGGTGAGGGAGTGCTCGGCGACCACCTGGTCGAAGATGTGGTGGAGCGAGGGGTCGACAAGGCAGTTGACGTAGTGGCGGGCGATGGCGAGGTCGGTCTTGGCGAGGGTCATCTCGACGTTCGAGATGAAGGTCTGGAAGAAGTGCCAGTCGTCGTACATGGCCCGCAGGTCGTCGCGGTGGCCGGCGTCGAAGGCGGCCCGGATGGCGGAGCCTGCGCCGTACCAGCCGGGGATGATCTGGCGGGACTGGGTCCAGCCGAACACCCAGGGGATGGCCCGCAGGTCGGCGATGCCGGAGGAGGAGGCGGCGCGTCGGGAGGGTCGTGAGCCGATGTTCATGGAGCCGAGTTCTTCGACGGGGGTCGAGGAGGTGAAGTACTCGGGGAGGCCGGGGGACTCCACGAACGCCCGGTAGGCCTCGTAGGCGGCCACCGACATCTGCTCCATGACGTCGTACCAGTGGTCGACCGTGGTGGCGTCGTGGCGGGGTGCCGTGTGGGCCAGCGAGGCGTCGACGAGGGCCGTGACGGCGAGGTTCAGGTTGCGCCGGGCGATCTCGGGCAGGCCGTACTTGTCGGCGATGACCTCGCCCTGTTCGGTGAAGCGGACCTCGCCGTCGAGGACGCCGTTGGGCTGACTCAGGATGGAGCCGTGGGTGGGGCCGCCGCCGCGGCCGATGGTGCCGCCGCGGCCGTGGAAGACCCGGATGCGGATGCCGCTCTCCTCGGCGACCTGCCGGATGTCCCGCAGTGCCTTGTGGATCTCCCACTGGGAGGTGGTGAGGCCGCCGTCCTTGTTGGAGTCGGAGTAGCCGACCATGACCTCCTGGAGGTCACCGCGCAACTCCAGCAACTTGCGGTAGGCGGGGACGGCGAAGAGCTCGCGCAGGATCGGACCGATGGAGCGCAGGTCGTCGATGGTCTCGAAGAGGGGGACGAAGCCGAGGCGGGAGATGTCATGGCCGAGGTCGACGAGCCCGACCTCTCGGGCGAGGATCACGGGGGCGAGCAGGTCGTCGACGCCGCGGGTCATGGAGACGATGTAGCTCTCGATGACGGCGTCGCCGTCCCGGTCGAGGATGCGCCGAAGGGTGCGGAAGAGGGTGAGGCAGTCGTGCTCGTCGGATCCGTGCGGCGGGGCGAGCGGTCGGCGGCTCTCGAGTTCGGCGGCGAGGAGTTCGGTTCGCTCGGCGGCGGTCGCTCCTGCATAGTCGATGCCGATGCCCGTGAACATGGCACCGAGCGCTTCGTGGTGGCGCTCGGCGTGCTCGCGGATGTCGAGGGCGGCGAAGTGGAAGCCGACCATGGCGAGTACCCGGCGCACACGGGTGAGCCGTCCGTCGGCCAGCAGCGATCCGCCGTGGCTGCGGAGGGAACGGTCGAGGTGCTCGAGGTCGGCAGCCAACTCGGTGGGGGAGCCGTAGCCGTTGGTGGTGCGGCGCAGTGTTTCGGCGAGTCGGTGCTGGATGACCGTGCACCGGATGCGGTAGGGCTCGTGCGGGTCGGTGCGGATCAACAGGTCCGCATGCTCGGCCAGGTCTCGTGCGGCGATCTCGAGGAGGTCCTCGGGGACCTCCCGGATGCGGGAGCTGACGCTCAGCTCCTCGGAGAGGTTGCCGACCTCCTCGATGAGGAGTTCG
>Ga0207990_1000694_pt1 | contig 18784 bp, 20 predicted proteins | sample ETNtaG_8_FD_185780 | JGI IMG/M metagenome (GOLD analysis project Ga0207990, IMG submission 185780) | Marine microbial and viral communities from oxygen minimum zone, Eastern Pacific Ocean - ETNP201406SV75 (SPAdes) (version 2) | ecosystem: Environmental > Aquatic > Marine > Oceanic ...
CGCAGCGTGCGGGGTTTTTTGATTCATATATAAGATTTTAATTTCAATTAAATATATACTATTTATTTTTACTGATTATTTCTTATAGGAAACCTAGATTCAAATACATAATATGATCAAAAAAACATTTACGATATATTTTTTATTTCAACTCTGTTTAGCCGCAGATGGCGAACGGATAACATTCACCAGTGCTAATCCTTTTTCATACTATCATGTGATTACCGACCTTGAAAACCAGGAACCGCAGCAGGTCTACGGCATTTTGCGTTTCCCTGAAGGAAGCGACCCCAAGAACCTTCCCCTGATCGTTGGGATCAACGGCAGTAAGAACTGGGCAGACCATCATTACGAATACATGGATATGTACCGGGAGATGGGCTTTGCCACTTTTGAGCAATACAGTTTTAACAGCCGGAACGTGAACTCCACCGTGGGGGAACAGGTTTCGGTGACCACGGCCATGATGATCCTGGATGCCTACCGGGCCCTGGATGTGCTTGCGCAGGACCCTCGGATCGATGTAAAACGTGCAGCTATTACCGGCTGGAGTCTAGGCGGCGGAGTGACCTTGTTCAGTGCCTGGCAGCCGCTTATCGATGCTATTAAACCTGATCATCTCTTTAGCGCTCACCTGTCCTTTTATCCGCCCTGCATGTTCGACATGGAATTGATCGAGTTTTCCGAAGCGCCCATCCATATTCTGACAGGGGAACTGGATGATTGGGTCCCGGCCGACGCCTGTGAAGACCTGGCCGCGGATTTGATGGCGGAGGGTGTAAACATCGGCATTACGGTCTATCCAAACGCCCATCATGGGTTTGACCGGGAAGGCCCCTTATCCGTTGAGGAAAAGGGCTATACGGCCTCTGGATGTCATTTTCGGATGCGGGGGGACGGGGCATTGCTGATGAATTTCCTGAATATTCCCATGATTACGCCCTTTAGGCAAAAAATCGCTCTGGCGTTTTGTGCCGGACGCGGGCCAACCATCGGCGGAAACCCGGAAGCAAGGAAAGCATCATTTGAGTTTGCTAAAGGGTTTATGAAAGAACATTTATTAAGCGCAGAATAAATCATTATAGAATAGATTCTCATTATGAAAAAATGGACGAGTTATAATTCTAAACTGGCTGATGAAAACTTTGACGCTATAATCATTGGATCAGGCATAGGTGGTCTTTCTACTGCAGCGCTATTGGCTCTGAATGGTAAACGCGTTTTAGTTCTTGAAAAACATTTCAAAATCGGCGGCTGGACTCATACATTTCGTCGCGATGACTTTGAATGGGATGTGGGTATACACTACATAGGTGAAGTACATAACAAGTGGTCTGCAGTTCGAAAGCTGTTTGATCTCATTTCCGATTCTCAACTTCAATGGTCTCGAATGGATGATAATTATGACCGAATCATTTTTCCTGATAAAAATTACAATTTTGTGGCTCCCCGGGAACAGTTTGTAGAAGATATGATTGGTTATTTTCCAAAGGAGGAAAAAGCCATCCAAACTTATATGAATTATTTGGACGAGGCGGTAAAAAGTGCCAGGCCATATTTTGCCAACAAAGCACTGCCAAATATACTTGCAAATATTACTTACCCTTTTATGACGGGAAAATTCTTCAAATATGCTGACAGGACGACTTTTGATGTCATAAATGGTCTGTCTGATAATCCAGAACTTCTGGGTGTACTTTCAGGACAATGGGGCGATCACGGTCTGCCGCCCAAACAGAGCAATTTTTTTATGCATGCTTCTGTGGCACGCCATTATCTCGATGGCGGTAATTACCCTATTGGTTCCTCAAGGCGAATTGCTGAAACAGTGACTGATGTAATCGAAGCCAACGGCGGTCATTTGGCAGTCAACGCAGGTGTGAATAAAATAGTTATTCATAAAGAAAAAGCTATAGGCGTAGAACTGGAAAATGGTGATATACTGGAAGCACCTATTATTATCAGTAGTGCAGGTGTTGTGAATACGTTTGACAAATTTCTACGGGATGAACGTGCGGACAATTCACATCTACCAGACCTTGATAGTATTGAACAGACAGAAAGTTATGTCTGCCTGCATCTGGGATTGAATAAATCTGCAGAAGAATTGAAATTGGGTAAAACCAATCTTTGGATTTATCCCGGTTATGACCACGACCGCAATGTTCAAGAATTTATAAACAATCCTGAAAAAGATTTTCCAGTAGTTTATGTTTCTTTTCCCTCAGCAAAGGATGATGCCTGGAATGAAAATCATGACGGATATGCCACGATAGAAGCGATCACTCTCGCCAACTGGGATTGGTATGCCAAATGGCAGGACTTGCCCTGGAAAAAGAGGGGAGAAGATTATGAAAAAGAAAAAGAAATAATTTCACAACGAATTCTTGATGTTGTATTTAAACACATTCCTCAGGCTAAGGATACCTTGGCATATGCAGAATTGTCAACTCCCTTAACGGTTAATTCTCTGGCGAATTATCAAAAAGGCGAAATGTATGGCATCAGTCATACTTCAAAGCGATTTCATCAAAAATGGCTGCGTCCCCGCACAAAAATTAACAATCTATTTCTTACAGGCCAGGATATTACCACTGTGGGCGTAACCAGTGCTCTCTTTTCGGGATTGCTCACTGCTTCAGTCGTATTGAAAAAAAATCTTTCCTATATGTTGAAGTAAAACAATTATATAAGCTATTGTAAAATTTCTCAATATTTATTCAATACATATTCTCTGTAATTTCTCTTCAAATTATTCAATCATTCAATCAACATAGTATAAATCCATGATCAATAAATATATTTTCAGAGAATACGATATTCGCGGAAAAGTAGCCGAAGATTTCCCTCCCGACGTTGTGGAAAGCCTGGGCAAAGGTTTCGGCTCGTTAGTTAAACGTGCCGGCGGACAAGAAATCAGTTTGAGCGGTGATGTACGCCTCACAACTCCGGATCTGATCGAACAATTCAAAAAAGGAGTTCTGTCAACAGGAGTAGATGTGATCAATATTGGCATTTTACCTACACCCGTAAATTATTTTAGTATGTTTGAATTGGGTGTTTTCGGCGCAATGCAGATTACCGGTTCTCATAATCCACCGGAATTCAATGGCTTCAAAATGTCTATGGAATGTAAAGCAGTATTTGGTGAACAAATCCAGAACATTCGTAGAATAATTGAAAATAGCGATTATGAAATAGGAGAGGGGAGTGAGGTTAATCATAACCTCAAAGAAAAATACACTCAAATGATTTTGGGTAAGATAAATATCGAGCGAAAACTTAAAGTGGTCATGGACTGCGGAAATGCAGCCGGGGCAATCTTGGCTCCGGACATTTTTAAAGATATGAACGTGGAATTGACTGAATTATTTTGCGATATTGACGGCACGTTTCCCAATCACCATCCAGATCCGACAGTAAAGGAAAATCTAGTAGATCTCATTGCACTTATGAAAACGGGTGAATACGATATTGGTGTAGCTTTTGACGGTGATGCCGACCGTGTGGGCGTGGTGGATGAAATGGGTGAAATTATTTGGGCGGATCAGCTTATGTCCTTATTTCTTCCTGAAGTAATCCAAAATGAAGGTGACGAAATTTTATACGATGTAAAATGTTCGCAAGCTTTGGAAGAAATGATTGATAAGCATGGTGGTACTCCCATAATGTGGAAAACAGGACATTCATTAATAAAACAGAGAATGTACGAATTGGGCTGCCGGTTTGGCGGTGAAATGAGCGGGCATATCTTTTTTGCTGATGATTATTATGGGTATGATGATGCGATTTATGTAGCTGCACGTACGGTACAAATGTTGAGCAGATCTGATAAAACACTTTCTGAAATGGTAGCAGAACTTCCCAAATATTATTCCACCCCGGAAATGCGATTGGAAGCCGAAAATGATGAGGAGAAATTTCGCATTGCTAAAGAAGCTGTGGACTATTTTACAGAAAATTATGACTGCAGTACAGTGGATGGTGTTCGCATTCGTTTTGGAGATGGCTGGGGTTTGGTGCGCTCGTCCAATACACAACCGGTGATCGTATGCCGGTTCGAAGCAGATACACTCGAGCGCATGAATGAAATCAAAAAACTGGTTATGGACAAACTTCAGGAAATAGGTACATTAAAACTGGATGTCGGACACTAAATCATTTTCAGAACTGCTGGACTTTATCCGTTCAGAAACAGACAGCCACCTTGGCAAACTGGATTTACCTGAAGAACCGACGTATTTATACGATCCAATCCGATATGCATTAGCAGGAAAAGGAAAGCGTTTGCGACCGATTCTAGTGCACTTATCTGGTCGTGGATTTGATGCAGACCCGGATGATCTCATGTACGCAGGATTGGCCGTTGAACTGCTGCATAATTTTACCCTGATCCATGATGATATTATGGATCATGACGACACTCGCCACGGCAAACAAACGGTCCATAAGAAGTTTGGAACTGAAGCGGCGATTCTAACAGGTGACAGTATTTTTACACTTGCCCAATTAATTATTGGACAAGTTCAATCCAACACCGTTCAGGCATTGCAAGCCTTCAATAAAGCATCGTTAACTGTTTGTGAAGGACAAGCCTATGATCTCCAGTTTGAAGGCGACTCAACCGTAACGTTGGATAAGTACTTGGATATGATCAGTAGAAAAACAGGTGCTTTATTAAGTCTTTGTGCAGAATTGGGCGGTATCCTTGGCGCAAAATCAGATGATGTTTGTGCTGAACTTCGCTCATATGGTCTTAATCTCGGTCGTGGTTTCCAGGTACAGGATGATATTCTGGAAATATTCAGTGATAAAGAAAATCTGGGAAAAAGCCTAGAAAGCGATGTGGCTGCAGATAAACAAACTATATTAACTATCCTGGCCAGAAAACACGATGGCTGGAATGAAATATCAAGAAGTGATGCGGATATTTCCACAAAGCGGGAACGAATGCGTTCATTTTACATTGAAACGGGAGTTGAAGTACGAGCACGAGAAATAAGTCAGGGGTATATCGATAAGGCAAAAGATTCCCTGACTATATTTGAAGATGATCATAAAATAACAATGGATCAATTCACAGATTTTGTTTTAAATAGGACACATTAATGGATACACATTCAATCGATACACAAAACATGAAAAAAGCTATTTATGATTTTTCTGATCATTTAGTCCAGGCGATGGAAATAGGAAATGCTTTTACTCCCAAAAATATGTTTAATGATATTCAAAACATTGTAGTGGCCGGTATGGGCGGTTCTGCCATCGGGGGTGATGTTTGCCAAGCTTTATTGTCAGATGAATTAAAAGTACCTATCTTTGTTAATCGCAATTATACCTTACCCAATTGGGTAAATGAGAAAACACTGGTAATCTGTTCGTCTTATTCCGGTAATACAGAAGAAACATTATCTGCTTATGAAGACGCTAAAGGAAAAGGAGCACACCTTTGTGGAATTTCCACTGGTGGTACACTCACTGAAAATCTTACTGCCGATAATTACGATGTCATTATAACAACGTCCGGGCTGCAGCCGCGAGCCGCGTTGGCATTTTCTGTTGTTCCTATGCTGTATTTACTCAAAGGACAAGGATTGATCAGTGATTCTATTTTTGAAGATATGTCGAAAACTGTTGAATTACTTCACAATCAACGCAATTATTACGCAGCAGAAAATGCAGACAACCCAACATATACTTTAGCTAAATCAATCTATACAACACTACCCATTATTTACGGTACATCAGCAACTACATCTGTTGCCGCCCTGCGATTGAAAGGACAGTTCTGTGAAAATGCAGATATGCTGGCTTACCACAATGAATTGCCGGAAATGAATCACAATGAAATAGTTGGCTGGGAAAATAATGCTGATCTATTCAAACATATAAGTGTTCTTTGGCTCACCGACTCTAATGATAATGATCGAGTAAAATTAAGACAAGAAATCACAAAGCGAATTATAGAAGTAAAGAATAAGAATCAATACATTGTTTCAGTAGAGGGATCATCAGAAAGAATTCGCCTGCTTCACATGATCCATTTCGGCGATTGGGTAAGTTACTGGTGCGCTATTTTTCATGGGACAGACCCATCGCCGGTCGAACCGATCATGCAATTAAAAGCAGAGTTGTCTTAAAAGTAAAATAAAGGTATTGATCTTGGCTGATTTCGAAGTCTATATTATCCTAAGGGTTTTCCACATATGATTGCTGTTAAAGTACATAAAATTTCATTCCATCCTCCCAGTCGGAGTTATGCTGTAATCCTTAAGGAAATTGATGGTGAGCGACGACTTCCTGTTATCGTAGGAGCATTCGAAGCACAATCTATAGCTTTAGCATTGGAGTATATGGAAACACCTCGACCTTTAACTCACGACTTAATTGGAAATATTATAAAAGGAATCGACAGTAGCTTAAAAACGGTCAAAATAATCTCATTAAAAGAAGGTGTATTTTATGCTCGACTGGAAATTAAAGGTGATGGTATTGGTGATCGATCAATAGATGCTCGACCCAGTGATGCCTTGGCAGTGGCCCTTCGCCTCCAATCCCCCATTCTGGTTTCTGATAATGTTATGGCTGAAGCAGCCATGATGCCCGATATTGGCAAAGAAGAGGAGGAAGGGCTTGAATCAGCGGACTGGGCACCATCTTTGAATTCCCTGGAAAAGAAACTGCAGGAAGCAATTGAGGGGGAAGAATATGAGCGGGCTGCAGAGATTCGTGATCAAATTAATGATATAAAAGCTTAATCTTGGAGAATATCCAAGGCATTTTGCGCTGCTGACTGTTCAGCGGACTTTTTTTCCATCCCAATTCCAGACGGATATATCTCATCTCCAATTTTAACATGAACCTCGAATAATTTCTGGTGATCCGGACCAGATACATCTGAAATAAGAAATTTAGGATTATCATAGTTTTTTGCATGGCAGTATTCAATAAGCAACCCTTTGTAATTCACTGTTTTCCATGCTTCAATCCTGTGCTGCCAGACTGTTTCCATAATGAGGTTTTTAGCCGGTTTCATACCACCGTCCAAGTAAATGGCGCCTATTAAAGATTCGTATAAGTTAGCTAATTGTTTAACGGCTACTTTATCATTATTCAAATTCACTGTGGGTTCAACATTAAAATTATCCAGAAGATTCAACAATGAACCCATGGATGCTAAAAATGAACGCTGCACGAGGGCAGAACGTTTTTGAGTTAGTAATCCTTCATCTCCTTCGGGAAATTCCTTCATCAATTCTTCACTGACGATAATGTCGATAACCGCATCGCCAAGAAATTCAAGACGCTCGTAATTGTATTTTGGGTTTGCGCTTTTGGAACGGTGGGTAAATGCCTGGTAGAGATATGTATAATCACTAAACGTATAGTCTATTTGTTTTTCAAGTGGGGTATATGTGGAAGAATTTCTATAAAATAGTTGTTTTAGCGACTTTAACATCGCCATACTAATCGTCCCATGCTCGAAGCACTAATACAGCATTGTGACCGCCAAAACCAAAGGCGTTCATCATAACAATATTGCATTCCAAATCTTGTGATTTATTCGGTACATAATCCAAATCGCATTCCGGGTCTAGGGTTGTATAATTAATCGTGGGAGGGACTTTGTTATCCTGAAGTGCTTTAATGCAGGCAACGGCAGCAATAGCACCGCTGGCGCCTAAAAGATGTCCTGTCATTGATTTAGTAGAACTCACTTTCAATGAATCAGCATGAGCACCAAAAACAGTTCGAATTGCTGCTGATTCAGATTTGTCATTGAAAGGTGTAGATGTACCGTGAGCATTGATATAATTTATTTCATCAGGTTGCGCACCAGCATCTGCAAGAGCATTTGTTATAGCTTTTACCGCGCCTGCGCCACCTTCAGCCGGTTGAGTTATATGAAACGCATCATCTGTAGCGCCATAACCTGCCATTTCTGCCAGAATATTAGCACCGCGAGCTTGGGCATGATCCAAGGATTCAAGTACGATCATTCCGGCACCCTCACCAAGGACAAAACCATCCCTGTCTTTATCAAAAGGTCTACTGGCTTTTTCAGGCTCATCATTATGAGAAGCTGAAAGTGCTTTCATATTTCCAAATCCGGCGATGGTCATAGGTGTGACCGATGCTTCACTACCGCCAGTAATCATTACATCTGTTTCGCCATATTGAATTTTACGAAAAGCCTGGCCGATAGCGTCGGATCCGGATGAACAAGCGGAAACAACAGTATAATTCGGTCCACGTAATCCAAATTTAATAGCAATTTGTCCCGCAGCAATATTTGCAATCATTTTAGGCACAAAAAATGGAGATATCCTTCGGGGTCCTTTTTCTTGTAATACCTTATGCTGATCTTCCAGCGTTTGAATGCCGCCCACGCCACTACCAATGATTACTCCGGCTCGATCTAGATCAATGGATTCCAAATCCAATCCGGAATCAATAATCGCTTCTGTTGATGTTACCAGTCCATAAATGGAAAAAGGATCAAGCTTCCGAAGTTCTTTTCTATCAAAATGATCTTCCGGATTGAAATCAGTTAATTCACCAGCAATTTTGACACTGAAATTTTCTGTGTCAAAATATGAAACATTCTGTATTCCACTTTTCCCGGCTATAAGTCCGGACCAGAAATCGGCAACGGAATTGCCGTTGGGAGCCAAAGCTCCCAACCCGGTAATGACGACTCGACGTTTAGACATATTTTATGATTTACTGTCGATATACCCTACAGCTTTTCCAACTGTCGTGATATTTTCAGCGTCTTCGTCAGGAATTTCGATACCGAACTCTTCTTCGAGCTGCATTATAAGTTCAACTGTATCGAGAGAGTCGGCACCAAGATCATCCATGAAATGGGCATCTTCTGTAATTTTACCTTCTTCCACGCCAAGTTTATCCATGACGACTTCTTTTACTTTATCCAGTGTTGTTGACATGTGTTTCTCCTTTATTAAGTCATGACAATACCGCCATCAACGGCGATGGTTTGTCCGGTTATATAACCGGACTTATCCGATGCGAGAAATAATGCCATATGTGCAATGTCCTCCGGATTTCCTATCCGTCCCAGCGGTATTTGATTTTTCAAATCCTCTTTTACAGCATCGCTTAATTCAGCAGTCATGTCCGTAGAAATGTAGCCCGGTGCGATGCAATTGACCGTTATCCCTCGAGAGGATAATTCTTTAGCGGTTGATTTTGTTAGACCTATCAGACCTGCTTTGGATGCTGCATAATTGGCTTGTCCGGCATTACCGGTTAAACCCACTACTGACGAAATATTTATAATCCGACCCGATTTCTGCTTCATCATAGTTCGAGTAACAGCTTTTATGCCGTTAAACGCACCTTTCAAATTTGTATCCAGTACCATATTCCAGTCGTCATCTTTCATGCGCATGATAAGTCCATCCCTTGTAATTCCAGCATTGTTGACTAGAATATCCATTTGACCATATTCTTTTACAACTAAATTAATCAGATCTGTAAACTCTTCGGATGAGGACACATCACAGGCTGCTGCAGATGCACTTGGGAGAGAATCTGCCACTGCTTGAACATCACTTTCATTACGGCTTACGCATACCACATGAGCACCTGCATTCGCTAAAACTGTGGCAATAGATTTACCAATACCTCGGGAAGCGCCTGTAACCAATGCAACTTTACTTTTCAGATTAAGCATTTCCTATCTGCTCCCAGTTTTCTACGCCGCTGGTTGTCAATGAACGATTTATCCGCTTGCATAATCCTTGTAGTACGCGACCCGTACCTACTTCCATAAAATGATCAATTCCATTTTGTGTCATATTTAAAATAGTTTGACTCCATAAAACTGGGTTTTCCAGCTGCGAGATCATTGCATGCTTTATATCATTAGTCTGTGTGATCGGATCAGCAGAAACATTGCTATAAACAGGAATCATAGAATCCCTAATTTCAATTGAATTTATCATTTCTGTAAGTTGTTCCCTAGCACTTGTCATCAAGGGTGAGTGAAAAGCTCCGCTCACGTTCAAAGGTATTACCATCCTTGCACCGTTTTCCTTTGCTGCTGTCATGGCTGAATTTACAGCATCTATTTCACCAGAAATAACAACTTGACCCGGGGAATTAAAATTTGCAGCGACGACTATTCCAGATATATTATCAGTAACATTTTGTACTTTATCATCTTCCAGTCCAATGATGGCTGCCATTGTACCGGGTTGGTCTTCACCTGATTTTTGCATACTGTTTGCTCTGATTTTCACCAATTTAAGTCCTGTCTCAAAATCAAATGCTCCTGCAAGAGTGTAAGCTGAATATTCACCTAAACTATGTCCTGCAGCACTGATGGGTTTTAATCCTTTATCCGTAAGTAAAGAACCGATGATGACTGACACAATATACAAAGCAGGCTGTGTGTATTGCGTTTGTTTAAGTGTTTCGTCTGGACCGTTGAACATAATATCCTGAATATCTACGCCCAGAATTTCATTTGCTGTTTCAAAATGAGATTTTGCCAGGTTCGAATTCTCAAACAGATCTTGGCCCATCCCTACTTTTTGTGATCCTTGTCCCGGGCAAAGAAAAGCTAATCCCATTAAACATTCCCCCAGCGGATTAACATACTACCCCATGTAAATCCACCACCAAAGGCAGCTAATAATAAAAGATCGTCTTTGGCCAACCGGCTCATTTCCACAGCTTCATCTATTGCGATTGGAATAGTTCCTGCTGTTGTATTTCCGTATCGGTTTATATTGACAAATACTTGATCTTCATGCAATCCGCAACGCTTTGCAGTTGCATCAATAATTCGCTTATTTGCTTGGTGAGGTATGAATAAACTTATATCGTCACCCTTTAGTCCATTTTTATCTATAATCTCTTTACTGACATCAGCCATATTTTTTACAGCAAATTTGAAAACAGTTTTACCATCTTGGATAACATAGTGCATCTTTTTATCGATCGTATCTTTGGATGCCGGTTGAACGCTTCCTCCTGCAGGAACGTTTAAATATTTACTACCGCTTCCATCTGTATACAAAATAGAATCTAACACACCAATATCATTATCACTCGGTTCTAATAGAACACCACCGCCACCATCGCCAAAAATAATGCAGGTGTTTCGATCGGCATAATTAATGATGGAGCTCATGGTATCAGCTCCTATAACAATAACATTTTTATATTTACCCGATTCAATCATTTTAACCCCGGTTTCCATGGCATAAATAAAACCAGTACACGCTGCAACAATATCAAATCCCCAGGCATTTACAGCGTTGATTTTATCCTGAACCATTGCAGCCGTCGAAACGACAAGATAATCAGGAGTACTGGTGGCGACTAAAATTAAATCAATATCTTCCGCTGATTTGCCGGAACGAGCTAAAAGCTGATCAGCTATTTTCTTTCCCATATCGGATGTGGCTTCACCTTCTGCTACAAGGTGCCTTTTTTCAATACCTGTTCGAGATCGGATCCATTCATCCGTAGTATCCACCATTTTTTCTAAATCTTGATTGGATAACGTGCGTTTTGGTAAATAACGGGCTGTGGCTGTGATTTTAGCTTTCAATGGGAATTATTTTCCAAATGATCTGTCAATCCGATTTGTATATCTGTGATTAGTTTTTCATCAACACATTTTTTAGCCAATGATATAGAGTTTTTGATAGCCTTGGCATTTGAACTGCCATGGGCAATTATACATACTCCATTAACGCCCAAAAGGGGAGAACCGCCATGTTCTTCATAATCATATTGGCTGTTTATGGATTTTAGAACAGGAGAAAGTATTTTAGCTCCCATTTTATACGTCAGTTTTTCATCGATCTTATTTTTCACCATATCACTAAACAAACTGATCCAGCCTTCAGCGAATTTGATGAGTGTATTGCCAACGAATCCGTCACAAATGAGTACATCTGCTTCTGATGTTAAAATATTTCTGCTTTCAACGTTTCCAATAAAAGACGGGAATTCCTGTTTTAATAATTCGTATGCTTGACGGTATAACTCACTGCCTTTGCCCGGTTCAGTACCAATGTTAATCAATCCGATCTTGGGGTTTTTGATTTTTTCCACGTGATCCAAATACAGCGATGCCATAATAGCAAATTGCATTAAATGGTGGGGTTTTGCATCGGGGTTTGCACCAACATCGCATAAAATTTTACCCCCTTTGTCAGTGGGAATATACGCACCCAATGCCGGCCGTTTGGCACCTTCAATCCTACCCAATGTTAATATAGCCGACGAAAGAACCGCACCTGTATGTCCAGCGCTAACAAAGGCATCTACAATGCCGTCTTTTAATAATTCGACACCTTTCACCAATGATGAATCAGGTTTCTCTTTCAACACCCTGGATCCTTTATCATGCATGGTTACAACCTGGGTAGTTGGTATCAAGTGTATGTGATTTGGTTGAGGCGAGGGAAGGAATTTTTTTATTAAATCTTCATTCCCCACAAGATACAATTCCAGCGCATTGTCAACATTTAATGCATCTAGAGCACCATGTACAGCTGCCTCGGGTGCGAAATCTCCACCCATAGCATCTAATGCTATTTTCATAAAGGAATATTACTCCGTTGCTGAAACAACAGGTCGACCGCGGTAATATCCGCAATTGGGACAAGCGCGGTGCGGTAATTTTGCTTGACTGCATTGTGGGCAGTTAGCTGTTTGCACATGGCCTGCTTTATAATGTGTACGGCGTTTTCTGCCTCGTGCTTTAGATAGACGTGTTTTAGGTAATGCCATATTTACTCCAAATTTTCCATTTTTAAATCAATTTATATTTTTCAAAACTTCCCAGTTAGACGATTGTGTATCCTGCGTACAATCACAATCCATTTCATTCTTGTTGCACCCGCATGAAGTACATAGTCCATTGCAATCATCTGTGCACAGTTTTTTCAAAGGCCGATCCAATAATACATATTCTGCAAGAACCGGATTAATATCTACTGCATCATCCTGGTCAGTAAAAAAGATAACATCATGTTCATCATTATTAATGAGTTTAACATCACTAGTTAACAATATCGAAAACTCAATAGTCTGTTTTGAGTTAAAATCGATCAAACATCGATCACAGGATTCACGTATTGAAACAGTCATAAAACCTTTTAAGTAATACCCGTTTGGTGCCTGTTCAGAATGAATTGTGCACGTTATTATATCCTCGGTAAAGGAGACTTTATCCAATCCCAAAGATGCACTGGAAATTTCAAAAAGCTTGTTATTCAGACCGACAAGTAAATCGGTACGAAATATCTTCATTTTTTAGCGCGGGAAAATACCTCTATTCGAGGATTGTTCATAAGGTTAATTCTTGTTTTAAATTGTCTTATTCAGTTGAATTTTCTTCACTTGAAGTTGTATCATCGCCCGCATTTGTTGAATTATCATTTTCTTCAGTGTCTTCATCCTCTTCTTCAAGATCATCTTCGTCTTTCCGTTCCAAAATATTATCATCATCAGAATTTTTCTTGAAAATGATAAACATAAGTGTTTCTCCGACGGAACAGATTGAGAGAACATATGCTATTGCAGATAACATAAGCAGGAAAAGAAATACAGCTAATAATACACCGGCAGCTGTTTCAGAACCGGAAATTGAAGCCAAATCAGCACTGGGTGATAAAACACAACCGGATAGATTGGAACAGCAAGCGCTGGTGCAACTAGAAAAACAAGCTGTTAAGCTACTACAAATGCTTGATGGACAAACAATATTTGTTGCATATGCTACAATATTAGCCAGCTTTGTGCCCATGAACCAATCACATCCAAAAAAGCTATTTATTAAATGATATCCTGCAATCCAGAATTTTATAAATATAAATCCTGCAAGAGCTCCAATGGGTATAAGTACATGATGATAAAGTACAATACGCCAGGGCTGTGACCAGGTAATGGAGTAAGAATTGAAAACTGTTCCCATGGTGTCTTCTTCATAGGCGGCTATAATAGCTGGTGTGTAGAGGAATGAAATCCCAAAAACAATAGCTGTATAAATGGTAAAAATTGCTCCGAAGAAGTATAACAAATATGGAATAACAAATAAGAATTCGCCTACATAAGGGATTTTGCCCAATAACGCAAAGACAGCTGCCAGGCCAAAGAAAAAGATCAAAATAAACGCAAAGGATACGGATGTAAATACAACCGGATGCCAGTGTTTCCTGACGTATTTCCACGCATCACCCGATGAATAGAATTCATCCCCTTTCAGTTGTTTAAACGTAATTCTAGAAACAGCAGTGCAACCAAAATGAATTGCCAACAGCAGTAATATAGAACCGATCCAATATATTAGGTATGCATACCAGGGACCGGGATTACCATATAAACATGGATAAAGTCCGTATTGGCTCCATGTTTCAGAAAATGCGTAACCGGCCAAGGCAAAAGAAATATAGGTTAAAATAAGGTAGTCAGCATAGCCAACTAATAGAGCTTGTACAAATACAAGAATCTTTTTTCCGCTCAAGGCTAATCTTGGAGCGCGAAAAATATCTCGAATGTCAAAATGTAATTTCATTGGATCCACGGTTTTCTCCTTCTTTATTCTTCATAGCGGACATAATCCACCCATGTGGATGCTCCGCGTGATTTTGAAATGGATTGTGCAACTGTGAGCGCCGTTGGGCGGCTATCATAACTCCCCACACGAACTCGAAACCAGACTTCGTCTGTTTCCTTAAAATAGGCTTTCTGAATATACGCATCAAACCCATTGTCTATCAATTCTGCTGCTATAATTTCAGCATCAGCTAATAATTTTTTAGAAACAACCTGGATTGTAAACCTGCCCTCATTTTTTGGAATCTGTAAACCCCGTTGAATAGGTTTCGGTTTTAAAGGTGCAGGTGTTTCTACTTCAACTTCTTCGGTTATTTCTTCCATATCTTCTATTGCAGGCGCAACTTCTGTTATTTCCGGTACTTCAGCGATGGTATCTTCGGGAGCTGTTTCTTCCTCGAACCATTGCCTATCTTTTTCATCTTCATACCAATCAGGTTCAGCCTGTTCGACTGTTTTAACCGGAACTGCATCACCTTGCTCAACAGCAATTGTAAATGATTGCACCGACAGTTCATCGCCGTATTGGACGACTTTTACTTCCAATGTATACTCACCGGGAGCGTCAGGAATAAATGATACAGTGGAATGCTGATCATTATAGCTAATATTATCTATTCCCAGCATTGAAGCATCGGGCTGTTCAGCAATAGTCCAGATAAAATCCAAATCATCGCTGTCTTCCGCAATGTCTGCATTTAGTGAAATAGCTTCGCCTGTTTTGCCGGTTAACCCTTCTTTTCCACATGCTGTGATGAGCAAAATAGAAAAGAGCGCCAAAACGCTAAAGTGATATATTCTTGAGTTAAACAGGAAATGTCTCCTTGTCAGTATTCCAGAATTTCATTGGAAGTAAAGAAATATGCAATTTCTTTTTGAGCATTCTCATTTGAGTCTGAACCATGCACTGCATTGTTTTGTATGCTCTCTGCAAAATCTTTACGAATAGTGCCATCAGCGGCTTCTTCTGGGTTTGTTGCACCAATCAACGACCGAAAAGCATTGACAGCATCATCTTTTTCTAATGCCATGGGCATACAGGGACCCGAAGTCATGAAATTCACCAAATCATTATAAAAAGGTCTTTCCTTATGGACTGCATAAAATCCTTCAGCTTGTTCCCGGCTCAAATGCATTAACTGCGCTGCTTGGACTTTAAATCCTGCTTCAATAATTCTATCCATTATTTTTCCTGTAAAGCCATTTCCGACTGCATCAGGTTTTATGATTGCTAATGTTTTATTGCTCACTCAAATCTCCTTGAATATTATTTAGTATTTGTTGCTTCTGCCATTGCTTTACCAATATCTGCCGGACTTTTTACGACATGGATCCCTGCTGTTTCAAGTGATGTCACTTTTTCAGCTGCAGTTCCTTTTCCACCAGCAATGATGGCTCCGGCATGACCCATGCGTCGTCCCGGAGGAGCCGTTTGTCCGGCGATAAATGCCACGATAGGTTTTTGTAAATTATTGTCTATGACCCACTGGGCGGCTTCTTCTTCCGCTGTGCCGCCAATTTCACCGATCATGACGATACCTTCAGTTTCATCATCATCTGCAAAAAGAGAAAGCATATCAATGAAGGTAGTTCCGATGATGGGATCGCCGCCGATACCAACCGATGTGGATTGGCCTAATCCTGCTGCTACCAATTGATGAACAGCTTCGTAAGTCAATGTTCCAGAACGGGAAACCACACCAATGATTCCAGGTTCATGAATAAAACCGGGCATAATTCCCACTTTGGCTTTTCCGGGTGAAATAACTCCGGGGCAATTAGGCCCTACGAGTCGGGTAGGCAGATCTTTGATCTTATGGTTTACTTTTACCATATCTGCTGCAGGGATACCCTCTGTAATACAGATAACGAGCTCTAATCCTGCTTCAACCGCTTCGATAACTGCACCAGCAGCAAAAGCAGGAGGAACAAAAATTACAGACGTATTACAATCTGTTTCAGCTTTGGCTTCTTGAACAGAATTAAATACCGGAACGCCCAATGCTTCCTGACCGCCTTTTCTTGGCGTCACGCCTCCCACAAGATTAGTACCGTATTCTTTAATCTGGCTACCGTGAAATGATCCTTCAGTTCCGGTAATGCCTTGGATGATTAATCGTGTGTTATTGCCAACTAAAACACTCATAATCCACCTCCCGTCACAGCTGAAACAGCTTTTTCAGCAGCATCAGCTAAACTGGTTGCAACAAGAAATTCCAAGGACGAATTTTCTAATAATTCAGCTGCTTGTTTTGCATTGGTTCCTTCCAATCTTACAACAACAGGAATAGAAACATTTACTGTATCCATGGCATCAATAACGCCTTGGGCAACACGATCACAGCGGACAATGCCGCCAAAAATATTGATCAAAATTGATTTAACATTCGGATCAGAAAGAATAATTCTAAATCCATTCGCAACTGTTTCTGCATTTGCAACACCGCCCACATCCAGAAAATTAGCCGGCTCACCGCCATATAATTTTATGATATCCATGGTTCCCATAGCCAAGCCGGCGCCATTGACCATACATCCAACATTTCCGTCTAATTTGATATAATTTAGTTGATATTTGCTTGCTTCCAGTTCAGCTGCATCTTCCTCACTTTCATCTTTATAATCCAGAAGTTCTTTATGCCGGAACAAACCATTATCATCGAAGTTCATTTTTGCATCCAAAGCCATAACGTTATCATCACCTGTGACGACAAGGGGATTTATTTCCAATAGAGAGCAATCGTGTTCAATAAATACTTTCCATACAGCTAAAAATATCTCAACTGCTGAATCGATTTGAGTACCGGTCATTTCCAGGGCAATAGCAAGATTACGAGCTTGGTCTTCAGTAAGACCTTTTTCCGGGTCAATCCATTCCTTGATGATTTTTTCAGGTGTTTCAGCAGCTACTTTTTCAATCTCAACGCCACCTTCGGTGGATACCATGAAAACAAATTGTTTTTCAGCTCTGTCCAAAACGATTCCCGCATAGCATTCTCGGGCAATGTCCACACCGGATTCGATGAGTAAACGCTGCACCTCTTTTCCACTCGGACCTGTCTGGTGGGTCACCAGGTTCATTCCAAGGATTTCTTCGGCGTGAGTTTTAACCTCATCACGTGAATGAGCCAGCTTGACACCGCCGCCTTTACCGCGTCCGCCGGCATGAATCTGTGCTTTTATAACGGCTGTTTTAACATTTAAGCGATCATAGGCAGTCAAGGCTTCTTCCAAGGAAAAAGCCACCGCTCCTTCCGGTACACTCACATTGTTTTGACGAAAGAGCTCTTTCGCTTGGTATTCGTGAATTTTCATTCAATTTCCATTATTAATTAATCTTACACATTTATAATCATTTTCAATCTTTATTTTTACGCATTTACTATGGTTGTGCCCGCTTCGCCGTTGATTGCCTTGCGGACGTTTTGAATATTTGTTATGATAGCTTTTTTGCCATGATGTTTCAAAAAGTAGATAGCAGAGCGGATCTTGGGCCACATGCTCCCTTTTTGAAAATGTCCTTCTTTCTGGTATTGATTAGCTTCTTCATTGGTCATAGTATGGATCGGTTCCTGGTCTGTCTCTCCATAATTTAAGTAGACCTGTTCCACATCTGTGATGATATAATATTCCTGGGCCCGGATCACTCTACCAAGCTTTGCTGCTGTTAGGTCTTTATCAATGACCGCATCTAGTCCATCCAGTTTATGATTTTCATTATTATAAACAGGTATGCCACCACCACCGGCTGCAAGTACGACTGTTCCCGCTTCAACAAGGGTTCGAATAGATATCCCGTGCATCACAAAATCAGGATCAGGGGAGGGAACTACCCGCCGCCACTGGCCTTTTTCTTGTTCTTTGACTGTCCAGCTAAATTGTTCCGCCATGATTTGTGCTTCTGATTCGGAATATCGTTTACCCACATATTTTACAGGATTGGTAATAGAAGGATCATCTGCATTTACCATCACTTGTGTCACAAGGGTTACCACTTCACGATCCACTTTTTCTCTCCGCAAGGCATTTTGAAACGACTGTTGGATCATATAACCAATGGTTCCCTGGGTTCCGGCCACACAGACACCCAAAGGTAAGGGAGGTACCACGTCGTAAGTCAGATCCATACGCAACAATTCATCACCTACTTGAGGTCCATTGCCGTGAGTCAAACACA
>Ga0207990_1000696_pt1 | contig 18759 bp, 14 predicted proteins | sample ETNtaG_8_FD_185780 | JGI IMG/M metagenome (GOLD analysis project Ga0207990, IMG submission 185780) | Marine microbial and viral communities from oxygen minimum zone, Eastern Pacific Ocean - ETNP201406SV75 (SPAdes) (version 2) | ecosystem: Environmental > Aquatic > Marine > Oceanic ...
TTTTTCCTAAATTTCAACCAATTGAGATTGTTAAACCTTTTTTTATCCTTATTGTTGCAAAAATTCTCTCATCTAGTAGTAAAAGGAGCATTTATAGTAAATCTTTACTTTCACTATTCTTACTGTCATTTGTAATATTGCTATTAGTAATGCAACCTGACCTTGGACAGTCAATATTATTATTTAGCACTTGGTTAATTATGGTTTTTGCATCAGGTGTTAATTTAATCTTATTAATTTTATTTTTTGCAACTTTTTTAGTTTTAGGTTTTTTATTACTTTTTTTATTGCCTAACAAATTTGGATATATCTTGTTACGACTCAAGTCATTTATTGATCCTTCACAGGGAAATAATTATCAATCAGATAGGGCACTAGAGTCTATAATAAATGGAGGTTTTTTTGGGCAAGGGATAGGTGAAGGCGTTTTAAAAGATAGAGTGCCAGAAGCACATACAGATTATATTGTGGCAGTAATAGCAGAAGAATTTGGAATCATATTACTTTTAATTTTGATGTTAATTTTTTTACTATTTGGTTTTAATGTTTTAAAAAAAATAATTAATGAAAATGATAATTTCGTTAAAATTAGCCTCTTAGGTTTTATTTCAATAACTTTAATTCAGGCGTTTATTCATATAGGTGTAAATATAAGATTATTCCCAGCAACAGGAATAACTTTACCATTTTTAAGCTATGGCGGTTCATCAATTATAGGAACTTCAATTATTTCAGGTTTAATTATTAATTTAACAAAACAAGATAATAAAATTAGAAAATTAATATGAAAAAAAATATAATATTTTGTAGCGGTGGTACCGGCGGACATATTTTTCCTGCAATAAGTATGATTAATTATTTTAAGGACAAAAGCAATGTAATTTTTGCAACTGACAAGAGGGCTTTAAAATATATTCCTTCGATTGAATGTGAAATAAAAGTTTTTAATGTTTCATCTTTTTCAAAAAAAAAAATTTTTTCTAATATATTTTCATTAATAAAGTTGTTTGTAACTTTTTTATATTCAATTTATTTTATTTTAAAAAAAAGAACAGATATAGTTTTTGGTTTTGGTGGCTACGTATCATTTTCAATTCTACTAGCTGCAAAATTTTTAAATAGAACAATATATCTTTACGAGCCTAATTTAGTATTGGGAAGAACAAATAAATTATTTGTAAATTCATGTAGAAAAATTTTTACAACTTCAAATAATATAATTAATATTCCTAAAAAAAATTTATCTAAATTTATCGAAGTAGGACCTATAATTAGGAATGAAATAATTAGATTTTCAAAAGAAAAAAAAACATTGAATAATGATGAAAAAACAATAATTATACTAGGAGGAAGTCAAGGCGCTAGAATTTTTGGAGAAATTATTCCAGTTGCAATTTCTACTTTGTGTAAAAATAATTTTAAAATTAAAGTTGTTCAACAAGTAATTACCAATCAAATTAAAAAAATAGAAAATTTTTATAATGAACATAATATTCAGTGTAAAATATTTGACTTTGATTCTAATATTGCAGAATTAATATCTAAATCTGATTTAGCCATTTCTAGAAGTGGGTCTTCAACAATAGCTGAACTAGAATTTTTACAGGTACCATTCATTGCAATCCCATATCCTTTTGCTATGGACAATCACCAATATGAAAATGCACTATATTACAAATCAAAAAATACTTGTTGGATATTAGAACAAAAAAATTTTACTTCTAATAATCTGAGTTTCTTGCTATTAGAAATTTTTAACAATAATAATGATCTAAAAGTCAAAAGAAAAAAAATGTTTTATGATAGAAAAACCAATACTTTGGATAAAATTAAAAAAGAAATACTGATTTAAAAAAATGAATATTAAACTAGCAAGTAATGAGGTTATTCACTTTATAGGAATAGGCGGTATTGGAATGAGTGGATTGGCTTTAGTTATGAAAAATATGGGTTTTAAAGTTCAAGGAAGTGATGTCAACTTTAATCAAAGCACAGGTAGATTAAAAAAATTAGGAATTAATATTTTTATAGGCCATAAATATAAAAATTTGAAAAACTCAACTGTTGTTGTAATTTCTTCAGCAATAAAAAGTAATAATTTAGAATTAAAATTTGCAAAAAAAAACAAGTTACCAATTTATAAACGCGGAGATATGCTTGCTCATATTGTTTCTCTTAAAAAAAATATTGTTATTACCGGTTCTCATGGCAAAACTACAACTACTTCCTTAATTTCAAGTATTTTATATGCTTCCAAATTTGATGCAACAGTGATTAACGGTGGAGTTATTAATCAGTTTCAAAATTCTGCAAAACTAGGAAAAAGTGAATGGAGTGTTTTAGAATCTGACGAGTCAGATGGAAGTTTTTTAAAGATTCCTATAACGTATTCTGTAATAACTAATATTGATAAGGAGCATTTAGATTTTTATAAAAAATTTAGCAATCTTTTAAAAAGCTTCAAAAAATTTATTGAAAAAACACCACCATTTGGAAAGTCATTTATCTGTCTAGATGATATTAATAATCAAGGTTTGATAAAAAAATTAAGTATTAAAAATTTTCAAACCTATGGATTTAATAAAAAATCTAATTTTTCTATTATTTTAAAAAAGAAAAATTTTAATTTCTCAAAATTTGATTTAAAAATAAAAATTTTGGGAAAAAAAAATGAATTACTAAAAAACTTCCAAATACCTTTGTTAGGAGATCATAATATTAAAAATGCAACTGCTGCGATAGCAATTGCTTTAACTATTGGAATAGATATTGCTCATATAAAAAATGGATTAAAAAATTTTTTGGGAGTGCAGAGACGTTTTAATAAAATTTTCTCTCATAGAAAAAATGATTTTTATGATGACTATGCCCATCATCCAACAGAGATTAATGAAGTATTAAGGAGTGTAAGGTCAGTAAATAAAAACAGAAAAATTATCAGTGTTTTTCAACCACACAGATATTCAAGATTAAATTTACTAAAAAATGAATTTTCAAAATCATTCAGACTTGCTGATGAAGTAGTTTTATGTCCTGTTTATTCTGCAGGAGAAAAAATTGATAAATCTTATGATAATTATTTATTTGGAAATTTAATAGCAAAAAACTCAAAAGTAAGACTTATTATTATTAATAGTGAAAATGATTTATTCAATTATTTTAAACAAAATTTATTTTCTAACGAGTTAGTGATTTGTATGGGCGCTGGAAGTATCTCGTCTTGGATAAAAATAATTGCAAAAAAAAATGAATATTTTAAAAAAAGTTGAAGATTTTTCTAAAAGTATATCAGGTAAAATTTTTGCTAATTATAGTTTAAAAAAATCAAGTTGGTTTGGTCTTGGGGGATCAGCAGATATTTTTTTTAAACCAAACACCTTGAATGAATTGGTTCTTTTTTTAAAACAATTTGGTCATATTTTGCCATTCAAGGTAATTGGAGCAGGCTCAAATATTTTGATTAGAGATGGTGGTTTTAAAGGAACAATTATAAAATTAGGAAAAAATTTCTCCCACATATCTAAACTCAATGATACTACAATTGTATCTGGCTCAATAGTAGTAGATAAAAAATTATCAGAATTTGCAATGAACAACAGTATATCTGGATTTGAATTTCTTTCTTGCATTCCGGGAACAATTGGAGGAGCTATTAGAATGAATTCAGGTTGTTATGGTTACGATATTTCAAAAAGTTTAGTATCTATTCAAGCAATTGATATGAAAGGAGTAGTTAAACTAATAAACGCTGATCAAATTAACTATAAGTATAGAGGTTCAGATTTACCTAAAGATTTAATTTTCTTAAGTGCAACTTTAAAAGGAAAAAAAGTAGAAACTAAAATTATTAAGAAAAAAATAGATAATTTTGTTTTAAAAAAAAAACAATCTCAGCCTTCACAGATAAAGACATGTGGAAGCACCTTCAGAAACCCAATAAATAAAACTAAAAAAAAATCATGGCAATTAATCAAGGAGGCCGGATGTGAAAAAATGATTGTTGGAGGAGCTTACATATCTGAGAAACATGCAAATTTTTTTGTTAATGATGGAAGTGCAACATCTAATGATGTGGAAGATTTAATTAATATAGTTAAAGAAAAAGTTTTGGCCGCTACAGGAATAAAATTAGATTTAGAGTTAGAAGTTATTGGAAATCAAATATGAAAAAAAAAATATTAATTTTAATGGGAGGAATTTCAGGCGAAAGAAATATTAGCATTATGACAGGCAAAGCATGTTATAAGGCTTTAAAAAAAAAAGGATATTTTGTAAGAACATTAGATCCTAAGATAAATTTTATAGATCAATTAAGAAAAAAAAAGCCACATATAGTATTTAATGCTTTACATGGAAGGTATGGCGAAGATGGTTTCGTTCAAAGTATATTAGAGTTAGAAAAAATAAAATATACGCACTCTGGTGTTTTAGCCTCAAGTATTGCAATTAATAAAGTAGTATCAAAAAAAATATTTATTAAAAATAAAATTGCTACACCAAATTATTTAGTTTATGAATTAAATTCAAATAAAAATCTATTAACAGAATTAAAAAAAAATAAAATTAATTTTCCAGTTGTAATTAAACCTATTAGTGAAGGTTCGAGTCTAGGTGTTTATATTTGTACTAAAAAAAATTTAATTAAAAAAATAAAATTACTTAAAGATTATAAAGAAATATTAATTGAAAAATTTATTCCTGGTCGTGAGATACAGGTTGCTATAATGGGTAAAAGTAAATTAGGAGCTATAGAGCTAAAACCAAGGAGAAAATTTTACGATTATTATGCAAAGTATTATAAAAAATCAAAAACAAAACACATAATGCCAGCAGCACTAGATCAAAAAAAATACAATGAAGTATTAAATATTGCAAAAAAGGCTCATCAGATATTAGGATGCAAAGGTATATCTAGATCAGATTTCAGATTTTATAAGAACAAGTTTTATTTACTCGAAGTAAATACACAACCAGGCATGACAAATTTATCCCTTGTGCCTGAAATAGCTCAGTACAAAGGAATAAAATTTGAAGATTTAGTAGATTGGATGATTAAAGATGCTAGCCTTAAAAGATAATAGAAAAATAAAAATTTTATTTTATATATTTGTTTTATTATCACTATCTACAATTAATTTTTTTAAATTAGACAATACTATTAATAAACAAACGTTTTTTTCAATTAACAAAATTGAAGTAACAGGAACAAATAAAATTGATAAAAATAAAATTTTAAAAAAATTAGATTTTTTATATGGAAAAAATATCTTTATATTTAATAGGGTTGAAATTGATAATGTTTTAAATAGAAATAATTTAATAAAAGAATTTAAAATAACAAAATATTATCCCAATAAAATTAAAATTGAATTAAAAGAACCAATTTTTGTTGCATTAATAGTAAAAAAACAAAAAAAATTTTTTTTAACGGATAATCAAAAACTTATTCTTTTTAATGAAAAATTTAATGAAAAAATGCTTCCCACGATCTATGGAATAAATGGAGAGAAATTTTTTAAAGATTTTTACAATAAGCTTAATAGAAATAATTTTAATCTTGAAATGATAAAAAATTATTATTTTTTTCAAATAAATAGATGGGATCTCATTTTGAATAATGGATTATTGATAAAATTTCCAGCAAAAGAATTAGATGAAGCAATAATATTAGCGAAAAAATTAATTAAAGATTCAAATTTTAAAAATATAGAAATTATTGATCTTAGAATCAAAGGAAGAATTATTACTCAATAATGACTAAAAAAAATATTAACGCAGTAATTGATTTAGGTTCAAATAAATTGAAATCTGCAATTTTTGATTTTGATAAACACAAATCAAAATTGATTGCTTATTCAGAAATAAAAACATCAGGAATTAATAATTCTTTGATTACTAATTTTGATCAAGCTTGTGAGTCGATTAGAACAATTATTACAGATTTAGAAAAGAAAGCCGGTATAAATATAAATATAATTACAGTACTGCTAGAGCCAACTGAGATTATTACTACTAGAATAACTAAATTTAAAAAAATGGAAGGAATTAAAATTGAAAATGAAGATATTAATTTTTTGTTAAGAGAGTCCAAAAAACAACTAGAAAAAAATGACAAAAATTTTTCTCAACTTCATATGTTTAATTTTAAATATATAATTGACAATAAAGTATTTAAAGATTTGCCAATTAATATTTTTTGTAATCAATTAAGTTTAGAAAATATATTTATTAGTGTTCCAAAAAATGTTTTAAAAAATATTAGTGAAGTTTTTAATTCCTGTAATTTGGAAATAAATAGGTTTATTTGTCCAAGCTATGCTATGGGTATATATTTATTAAATAAAAATCAGCTAGAAAATGGTTCTGGCATTATTGATATTGGCTATAACAAAACATCAATTGCATTATTCAAAAATTCTTCACTAATTAAACTTTTAGTTCTTCCTATAGGATCTAATCATATTACAAAAGATATTTCCAAAGTTTGTTACTTAGATCAAAAGGAATCTGAATCAATCAAACTAGATTTTGCTTTATTTAGCCAATTTAATAAAGATATAGATAGTTTATTACCTAAAAAATATTTTATAAATTCTAATTATAGAAAAATACCATTAAAACTTATTCATGATGTTATAGAGTCGAGAATTTCAGAAATTATAGAAATGATAAATATTCATACAAATGATCAAGATGGGTCAGAGATCATAAAAAAAAATCTTTTAATAGTAGGTGGTGGAGCCAATATTTTAGGTCTAATAAAAATTTTAAATTTAGATATAAAATATGAATTTATTGAAACAATTAAATTGTCAAACAAGCAAGAAACACAACTTATGAGTTGTAATTCGGCTCAAAATTTATTTGTAAATGGATGTTCATCTGAGGCAGTGGCAATTTCAATGGAAAAACAAAAAAAGGGAATATTTACTAGATTTTTTCAGTTTTTTAATTGATTGTTACTGTATTTTTTTGAAATATATCTTGTTTTCTAAAATTTTAATTAAGCATTTATAAGTTTATGTATAGTGCTAAATTTAAATCAAAAAACTATAAAACGTAAAGTGAAATTTGTTGGAGTTGGACTTCATACAGGCAAGAAAGTCAATTTAGTTCTAGTTCCAGCATCGCCTAATCATGGAATTGTTTTTAAAAGAACTGATTTAAAAATGAATAATCAAATAGATGCAAATTTTGAAAATGTAAAAGAAGCAACGCCACTTTGTACTACAATACAAAATGAATTTGGTGTTAGCGTCTCAACTACTGAACATTTGCTGGGCGCTCTTTGTGGAGAGGAAATTGATAATTTATTAATTGAGATTGATGCAAGTGAACTGCCAATTATGGATGGTTCGGCAAAAAATTTTGTAAAAAAAATTAGAGAAGCTGGAATTAAAATATACGATACATCAAAAAAATATATTAAAGTTTTAAAAAAATATGAATTGAGGGATAAGAAAAAATTTATTTTTGTAGAACCATACGAAAATGATTTAATAGTTGATTTTGAAATTGTTTACGATAATTCACTTATAGGCAAACAAAGAAAAGAAATAAGTTTATTAAAGAATGATCTTGAAGAAGTTTATAATTCAAGAACATTCTGTTTATACGAAGATATAGATAAAGTAAGAAAAATGGGACTTGGAAAGGGAGGCAGTCTTGATAATGCAGTAATAGTTCATGGTGATAAAGTTTTAAATAATAAAGGCCTAAGATACAATAATGAATTTGTTATGCATAAGATTTTAGATTGTCTTGGCGACTTAGTGCTATCTGATTATAAGATATTGGGTAAGATTACATGTAGTCAAGGTGGTCATAAATTAACGAATGAGTTCCTAAGAAAATTTTTTTCTGATAAAAGCAATTACTCTATAGTCGAGTTTAACGAAAAAAAACTACCCAATACAGTACTTTATAATAAAGGTTTGGCAGCAACAGCTTAAAAAACTGTCAATTTCATTTTGTTAATAATTTTGATATTATTTACAAATGTTAAAAAGTTTAATTGTTTTTTTAATTTCTGCATTATTAATCCTATCTTGTTCAAAAAAAGATAAAATCGAAGCAACTTTAGAAGAGGGAACTATTAAAGAACAAATGATCCTTGCATATAAAGAGGGATTAGAATCTCTTGAAAAAGGCGATGCTCTATATGCTTCAAAAAAATTTAATGAAGCTGAAATTTTATTTCCTCAATCTATCTGGGCTCCAAAATCATCTGTAATGTCTGCTTATTCTTTATATTATTATAATTATTATGGTGATGCTATTTTTCAATTAGAACGTCATTTAAAGAATTATCCAAATGATAAAAATTTAGCTTACGTTCATTATTTGATTGCAATCTGCTATTTTGAAAAGTTATCGGATGAAAAAAAAGATTTAGAACCTTTAATTCAAACGCAGAAAAAATTTGAATATATTATAAATAATTATCCAAATACAGATTTTGCAATTGATTCAAAATATAAATTAGATTTGATTCTTGATATGTTGGCAGCAAAAGAAATGTATATTGGAAGGCATTATATGGAAACTGAGAAATGGATAGGTGCAATAAATAGATTTAAAAATGTAATAAACAACTATGATGATACAGTTTATGTTGAAGAAGCGTTACATAGATTAGTTGAAATTTATTATAAAATTGGACTAATTGATGAAGCGAAAAAAGTCGCTTATGTTTTAGGTTATAATTATGAAAGTGGAAAGTGGTATGAAAATTCCTATAGAGTATTCAATAAATCGTATAAAAAAGTAGAAATTGATAATAAAAAAAAAGATTTTTTATTAATAAAAAAGTTCAAATCATTATTTGAATAATTTATGGATAAAAAAAAAATTCAAGCTGAGTATTCTAAAAAAATTAAGAATTTACATAAATTTGGAAAGGCTTACTTTGATAAAGATAATCCTATTGTTTCCGATCAAAGATATGATGATTTAAAATTAGAAATTTTAAATTTAGAAAAAAAATATTCATTTTTAAAAAGTGATTTATCACCAAGTCTTAAGGTGGGTTTTGAACCATCAAAAAAATTTAACAAAATAGATCATAAAGTTTGGATGTTGTCTTTAGCCAATGCTTTTACTGATGAAGATATAAAAAATTTTATAAAAAAAATTAAAAATTTTTTAAATTTAGATGAAAAATATGAAATTAAATTTAGTGCTGAACCAAAAATTGATGGTATTTCGGCTGCACTTCATTATAAAAATGGTTTTTTTTATCTTGGATTGTCAAGGGGAGATGGGAAAACAGGAGAAGAAATTACAACTAATTTAAAAACAATATCAAATATTCCTCATAACCTAAAAGGCAAATCAATACCTAATGAAATTGAAATTAGAGGAGAAGTTTATATTGCAAAAAATGATTTTAAAAAAATTAGTGATAGATTTGCAAACCCAAGAAATGCAGCAGGAGGTTCTCTTCGACAAAAAGATTCAAATATAACAAAAAAAATTCCTTTGAAATTTATGGCCTATAGTTATGGATATTTAAAAGATTATTATATTGATACACAAAGTGAATTTTTAAGTAATTTAAAATTATGGGGATTTGAAACAAGCGAATATAACACATTATTAGGTAGTACATCTGAGATAATGAATAATTATTCAGAGTTAGAAAAAAAAAGATCAGAGATTAATTATGATATTGATGGAATTGTATATAAGATTAATGATATATCTCTTCAAAAAAGATTGGGTTTTGTATCTAATTCTCCCAGGTGGGCAATAGCACATAAATTTTCATCAACTAAAGCTTATTCAAAAATAATAAATATTGAAATTCAAGTTGGCAGAACAGGCGCCCTAACACCTGTTGCAAAAATTAATCCTGTTAGTGTTGGAGGTGTTGTAGTTTCTAATGCAACATTACATAATGAAGATGAAATTTTAAGAAAAGACATTAGAATTGGGGATGTAGTAGTTATACAAAGAGCGGGAGATGTAATTCCACAAGTTTTAGAAGTTGAAAAAAATAAAAGAAATAAAAATGTAAAATTTTTTTTTTTCCCTTCTACTTGCCCTTCTTGCGGATCAAAAGTTGTTAAAGACTATAATAAAACAACTAAAAAAATTGAAGCAGTTACAAGATGCCCTGATATTAATTTTGACTGTAAAGAAATTTTAAAAGAAAAATTAAAACATTTTGCCTCCAAAAATGCCTTTAATATTGAAGGCTTGGGTAAAAAAGTAATTCAAAATTTTTGGGATATTAAAATGATAAAATTTCCCGCAGATATCTTTAGTTTAAATTTTGAAAAAATAAAGGATCTTGATGGCTGGGGAAAACTTTCAGCAAGTAATTTAGAGAAAGCTATAAATAAATCAAAAAATATCTCTTTAGATAAATTTATATATTCAATAGGAATTAGGCATATTGGACAAGAAAATGCAAAATTAATTGCAGCTTATTTTATTTCTGTAAAAAAATTTCAAAACTTATTTAATAGTTCTAAAAGAAAAATAGAGTTAGAAAATTTGAAATTAATTGACGGAATGGGTGAAACTCAAATTAATTCAATAGATATCTTTTTTACTAATAAAAAAAATATTAAAATAATTAGTTCATTAATAAACTTTTTAAATATTAAAAATTTTGTAAAAAGAAATACAACTGGGATATTTTCGGGTAAAAGTTTTATGTTTACAGGTTCACTAGAAACAATGAGCAGAGCAGAAGCAAAAGTATTAGTAGCAAATTTAGGAGGAAAAATCGCAAGCAATGTGAGTAAAAATCTTAATTATTTAATTATAGGAAATAAACCAACAAGAAGAAAATTGCATGAGGCAAGAGATTTAAAAATTAATATTTTGAATGAAAAAGATTGGAATAAACTAGTTAATAAATGATTTTAGCCAATTTTTTTCTTTTTTTTTAAGGTATGGATTTAAACTTTGATATATTTTTTTATTATAATCATTTAAGTAATTGAATTCTTTTTTAGTTAGAAGATCAAAATTAATTAAATCTTTATCAATTGGTGCCAAGGTTAAGTTTTCAAAAAAAATTTTATTATTTAATTTTTTTACATAAACTAAATTTTCAATTCTTATGCCAAATTTATTTTTTTTATAGTAACCAGGTTCATTTGAAACAATCATACCTTCCGAAAATTTAACTTTATTAAATTTACTTATTGAATGAGGTCCTTCATGTACATTTAAAAAATGACCTACACCATGTCCAGTTCCATGTGCATAATCTTTTCCTTTTGATTTAAGAGGAGCTCTTGCTACTTTATCAATTTTATTTCCAGTAGTATTTTTGTTTAAATTAAACGTAGCAACACCAATGTGCCCCTTAAGAACCATCGTAAAAATGTCTTTAATTTTTTTTTCTGGTTTTGTAAAACAAACAGTTCTAGTGACATCAGTAGTTCCATATTTATATTGACCACCAGAGTCACACAAAAAAATATCTTTTTTTTTAATTATCCTGTTGCTTTTTTTAGTTGCCCTGTAATGTACTATTGCACCATTAGGGCCCGTTCCAGCTATTGTATTAAAACTTGAAAAAATATAATTTTTATTTTTTTTTCTAAATTGTTCAAGCTTTGATTGAGCATCAAGCTCAGAAATATTTCTTTTGATCACATTTGACTTTAACCAATAAAGAAATTTTGTTAAAGCAACTCCATCTTCTTTATGACTATTAATCATATTATTAATTTCTACATTATTCTTTTTTGCTTTTAAAAAATATATTGGATCAATAGTTTCGTAAAATCTAAATCTTTTTTTTATTTCGTTTTTATAAAATATTGAACATGTCATTTTATCAATTGAAAAAGTTTCGTGTTTACTTAATGAGTTTAAATAAGTCTTAACTGTATTAGGATTAATTATTTTTATTGAATTATTAAAATAATTAATAAACTTTTTATTAATTTTTCTTTTATCAACGATTAAGAATATTTTTTTTTGATAATTTATTATCGCCTGACAATTAGGTATTGGTGAAAAATTACTGTCGTAGCCTCTTATATTTAGTAACCAAGCAATATTTTCAGGAGCAGTAATTAGAAGGTTTTTAATTTTTTTCCTTTTTAAAAAATTGTTAATTAACTTAATTTTATCTTTATAATTTTGTCCAACGTTTTTAGAATTTAATATATAAAATTTTTTATAATTAATTTTAGGTTTATTATTCCAAATTACGTCAATTAAATTTTTGTTAATTTGTACAAGTTTGATTTTACTACTTTTAAAGTTGTATAGTAAACTTGTTTCATTAAAAATTTTTGGATCAAATCCTAATTTTAGTTCTTTGCTAAATTTGGTTAGAATAAAATTTGGTTTTTTTTTATGTATCTCAACAATTGTGAATATTTTACCAGACTCTATATTGGCTTGAATAGTATATCTTCCGTCAACAAACAAATATGCTTTCTTTCTTAAAATTACTGAAAATCCAGCTGATCCCGTAAAACCAGATATGTATTTTAGACGATCATTTCCTTCTTTTACATATTCTCCAAAAAATTCATCATTTTTAGGCACTATATAACCATCCAGATTATGATTAACTAATTGTTTTCTTAAAAGTGCTAATTTTTTAAAAATCATTTTAATTTTTTTAATAATCTCATCCATCCCGGACTTCTAACTTCTTCTTCAAAGTTAATGTCTTGATTAAATTCGAAATCATCAATTTTATCTTCTAAAACATTTACTTGTTCAATATTTTTATCTGGCAGTTCATTAATAAATCGTGAAGCTAGGCAATCTATCCAATCTCCCTGATAGAATCTGTTCATCGCAAAAGAAATATAAGAAAGTTTTTTTGCTCTAGTTATTCCTACATAAGCAAGTCTCCTTTCTTCTTCTAGCCCAGCTTTTCCTTTTTCATCCATAGATTTTTGATGAGGAAATAATCCTTCTTCCCAACCTGGTAAAAAAACTACATCAAATTCTAATCCCTTTGAAGCATGCATTGTCATTAAATTGATTTTTTTTCCTTCCCAATCACGATCAATTGCCGTTGCAAGAGCAACATGTTCAAGAAAACTTTCTAAATTATCAAATTCTCTCATTGCATTTAATAATTCTTTAATATTTTCTAATCGATTTTCATTTTCTAAATCTTTTTTATTTTTTAACATTGCAGAATAACCAGATTCATCCAAAACAATTTGCATAAGTTTTCTATGATCCTTTTTTAATAAATCATTTCTCCATTTTGTTAATAAATTTAAAATTTTCAATAAGCCTATTTTTGTTTTTGGTTTTATTAGATTTAATTCAATTAATTTTTTTGAAGCATCCTCCAAGCAAATTTTGTGTTTTGTTGAGAATTCATTTATTTGTTTAATAGCAGTATCTCCAATAGATCTTTTAGGTGTGTTTATTATTCTATCAAAAGCTAGATCATCTTTTTTTTGAAATATTAATCTTAAATAGGCTACACAATCTTTTATCTCAGCCCTTTCATAAAATTTAATACCTCCAATTATACGGTAACCCATTCCTATTTTTAAAAATCTTTCTTCAAATTCTCTTGTTTGGAAAATAGCTCTTACTAAAATTGCTATGTTATTTAGTGAAAATTTATCTTTTAATTTTTGCTCAATAATATCAGAGATATTTATAGCCTCTTCCTTCGCATTTTTATAACAATTTACTTTAACCAATTCACCTTCTTCACCCGATGTCCACAATCTTTTTCCAAGTCGATCCTCATTATATGAAATCAATTTAGATGCTGTTGATAAAATATTTTGTGTTGATCTATAATTTTCCTCTAATTTAATTATCTTAGTATTTTTGTATTCATGTTTAAAATTTAAAAAATTTTTAATTTCTGCTCCTCTCCAACTATAAATTGATTGATCATCATCTCCAACACAACAAATATTTTTAAATTTGTGTGTCAATAAATTTAACCATTTATTCTGTATAAAATTTGTATCTTGATATTCATCAACCAACATATATTTAAAGTTATTTGAATAAATACTAAGAATATCTTTATTTTTTTCAAAAATTATAACAGTATGCATAATTAAATCTCCAAAATCACATGCATTTAAATCTAAAAGTTTTTGTTGATAAATTTTATAAATTTTTAAAATACCAGATTCATTAAAATTTTTTTTATTTGGAATAACTTTTGCAGGAATTAATCCATTGTTTTTCCATTTATCAATAGCTGACAAAACATATTTAGGTGCTATTTCTTTGATATCTATATTTTCTGCTTTACAAATATTTTTTATTAGTTTTACTTGGTCATCTTGATCAATAATTGTAAAGTTAGAACTTAAATTTACTGCGCTTGCGTGTTTTCTCAAAATTTTTGCACAAATAGAATGAAATGTGCCAAACCAAGGCAGGCCAGTGTCTTGGTTAGACAATATTTTACTAACTCTATCTTTCATTTCTTTTGCTGCTTTATTTGTAAAAGTGACACACAATATTTGATTAGGTAAAGCCTTACCTTTTTTGACAATATGAGCAACTTTAGTGGTTAACACTTTTGTTTTACCTGAACCAGCACCCGCCACTATCAAACATGGGCCATCCAAATTTAATACAGCTTTTTTTTGATTGCTATTGAGATTTTTTAAATAATTTAAATTGCTGTTTTCCATTTAATATATATTTTATACATTTTTATGAAATAGTAAATTTTTCAACTTAGCAAAACAATGAATAAAAAATTTAAACTAAACAGAATAAGGCCTGTTCTTGAAAAAGGAATATATAATCAGTTTGGTATAAAAGTGAATATAAACAAACAAAGTTATATTCTTTTATGTATTACTGTTTTTTTTTTATTTTTTATCTATTTATCAATACCTTCATTATATAATTTTGACAAGTTAAAGCCTGTTCTCAAAAAAGAAATATATAATCAATTTGGTTTGGAAATGGATATAAATAATATTAATTATTATATTTTTCCAAGTCCTCGTTTAAAATTAATAAATACAGAAATTTATAATTTTACTGAAAAAAGAGAAGTTTTAAGTTCAAAGAATGAAATTATTATTCCTATCAATATTTTTAATCTTATTGGAATTGACAATATAAAGTTTATTTCTTTTATAATAAATAATATATCATTTAATTTGAACACTTCGGATATTATTAATTTAAAAAATTTTTATTTTAAAATACAAAATTTTAAAAAACTAATAATTAAAAATAGCATGGTTAGTATAAAAAATAATGACAATGTAATATCAATTATTAAAATAAAAAATTTAATAATTAATCCAAAAGATAAAAGTAGAACAAATAAATTGGTAGTAAATAGTAATATATTTAATCTCGACGTTAATTTTATATATGAAAAAAACTTTAATACTAATAAGGAATCAAATTTACAAATATTTATTCCTAAATTAGGAGTTCAAATTAAAACAAATATTTTAGATAAAAATATAAAAGGAAATACAATTGTTAAATTTCCAAAAAATAAGATTGAATTTGAACATGAATTTATAGATAATATTATTAAGCTAAATAGATCAAAAATTAATTTAGAGTATTTTAATGGAGATATTTTTGGTACAATAAGTTTTGATCCATTTAATTTTGAAATAAATTTTGATTTAGAAAATTTCTATTTTTCAAAATTAACCTCTAGTCAATTAATTAAAGCCTTTAAATTTAATAATATTTTGCCAATAAACAATAAAATTAATGGAAATTTAAATTTTAATATAAAAAACTTTAAAACTAAATCTAATTTTATTAGCTCCGGAAAAATTAATTTAGAATTTCGTAATAGAGAAATCAATATAGATAAATTTAATTTATTAATTAAAGATATTGGATACATTGATATTGAAGGCCATTTTGTGAAACAAAAAAAAAAAAATCATTTTTTATTTGATACAAAAATAAAAATTCAAGATCAAAAATTGCTTTATTCTCGTCTTACAATCCCTAAAAAAAAACGAATAAATAAAATTGATTTAAATATAAAAAGTTTATTTGATTTTAATACTAACGAATTAATTATTAAAGAATTTAGAAATGTTAATAATTTTAGTGATGAATTTATTTTTGATTTAAATAAACAAATTAATAATTTCATTTTTAATAAATCAATTAATGAAATATTTAACTATTTTAATTTAAGGTTATTTATTAATGATATTATTAAATAAATTAACTGGGTTTTATCATTTTTTTGGGATCGACTATTTTATTATATTCTTTCTTGCTTATTAGGCCCGATTTTATAGCTTCCTCTTTCAAAGAAGTTCCATTTTTGTGAGCTTTTTTTGCAATCTTTGCGGCATTGTCATATCCTATTTTTGGAGTTAAAGCAGTAACAAGCATTAATGAATTATCTAAAAGTTTTCTAATTCTTTTTTTGTCAGCTTTTAAACCTTTAATACAATAATTAGCAAAACTTTTTGACGAGTCAGCCATTATATGAATAGATTGTAATATATTATGAATAATTAAAGGTTTAAAAACATTTAACTCAAAATGTCCATGAGAACCTGCCATTGTTATACCGTTATGGTTTCCAATTACTTTGACACAAACCATAGTCACAGCTTCACATTGTGTAGGATTGATTTTTCCGGGCATAATTGATGATCCAGGTTCATTTTCGGGTAGTATCAATTCTCCATATCCTGCTCTTGGACCGGATCCTAAAAATCTAATATCATTTGCAATTTTCATTAAACAAACCGCGGTCGTATTCATTGTTCCTGAAAAATTAACTATAGCGTCGTGCGACGCCAATGCAGCAAACTTATTTGGTGTTGTTTTAAACGGAAGTTTAGTAATTTTTTTTAATTCAGCCACTATTTTTTTATCAAAGCCTTTTTTGGTATTTAAACCTGTGCCTACTGCAGTTCCACCTTGAGCTAAAAAATAAATTTCTTCAAGTGCAAATTCTATTCTTTTAATACATTTACTTAATTGTGAATGGTATCCTGAAAATTCTTGTCCTAATGATATTGGTGTTGCGTCCTGAAGATGAGTTCTTCCAATTTTAATAATTTTACTAAATTGCTTAGCTTTTTTTCCTAATTCTGAATTAAGCAATTTAAGAAATGGTATTAATTTACCTTTTGCTCTAATTGCTATAGCCATGTGCATTGCAGTTGGAAACACATCATTTGTAGATTGTGATTTATTAACATGGTCGTTTGGATGTATTGGTTTTTTGCTTCCTAATTTACCACCAAGAATCTCGATTGCTCTATTAGCTATTACTTCATTAACATTCATATTAGTCTGAGTACCAGATCCAGTTTGCCAAACTTTAAGAGGAAATTGATCATTAAGTTTTCCAGATATTACTTCATTTGCTGCTTTAATAATTGCAGTACTTATTTTTTTATCCATATCTCCACTTTTTGCATGTACTAACGCTGCAGCTTTCTTGATCATTGCGATGGATTTAATAACAATTGGTCTAACTAAAAAATCACCAATATCAAAATGCTTATTGGATCTTTGGGTAGAGGCACCCCAATATTTATCTGCAGGCACTAAAACCATTCCTAAACTATCAAATTCTTTTCTAAATTTCATTGATATATATTTTATAATAAAATAATTAAAATAATAAGTTAAATATGAAATTAAAAAGCAGGGAAAGGATAAAATGAGCAATTTTGAAAGTGTTAAAGTGTTTATGAGAACTTTTGGTCAAGAAATTAAGGATAAACCTAGCTTTCCATCAGCGAAGATAACCCAATTAAGATATAGTTTAATTAAAGAAGAGCTTAATGAACTAAAGGAGGCAATTGATAAAAATAATTTAAAAGAAGTTGCAGATGCTTTAACAGATATACTTTATGTTACATATGGAGCTGGGCATGCTTTTGGGGTTAATCTAGATGCATGTTTTACTGAAGTTCAAAGCTCAAATATGAGCAAGCTCGGTAAAGATGGAAAGCCAATATATAATGAGTACGGAAAAGTATTAAAAGGACCAAAATATTTTAAGCCAGATTTAAGTAAATTTGTTTAAAATAAATTAGAAAACGATCTAAGGACAATAATAAATTTAAAGTTAAATAAAATTTCCAATTGACCATAGTTTAATGATTTGATAGATTTAATTAAGCACCGTTTTAAATCAAATTGCCGGTGCTTAATAAATTCTGCTAAAACGATGTTTAAAACCACCGTTGTAGTAGGTGGTTTTTTTTTGAAACAATTTCAATCAAAAATTGGGTATTTAACTAAATTGTGCACCCGACATTTGTCAAAGCACTAAAAAGGAAAAAAGTTATGACAACAAATAAGTTAGTTACAAGACTAAACAAAGGTCCTGTAATTTGTGCTGAAGGTTTTTTATTTGAAATTGAAAGAAGAGGATATATGTCCTCTGGAGAATTTGTTCCTATGGTATCATTAGAACATCCGGAGGCTTTAGAGAATCTTCATAGGGATTTTCAACATGCGGGTTCAGATATTGTTCAAGCATTTACTTATAATGGACATCGTGAAAAAATGAAAGTTATAAATAAAGAAGAACTTTTAGAACCTTTGAATAGAGCGGCACTTAAAATTGCAAAAAAAGTTGCTCTTGATACACCAAAAGAAATTGAACCTAATTTAATGGCTGGTAACATTTCTAATTCAAATATTTGGAATGATAAGGACACTAGTTCAAATTCAGAAGTTGAAAAAATGTTTTCTGAAATGGTTGAGTGGGCTGTTGATGAGGGCGCAGATATATTAATTGGCGAAACTTTTTATTATGCAGAAGAAGCCTATATAGCTTTGAAAGTAATGAAACAATCAGGACTTCCC
>Ga0207990_1000701_pt1 | contig 18699 bp, 21 predicted proteins | sample ETNtaG_8_FD_185780 | JGI IMG/M metagenome (GOLD analysis project Ga0207990, IMG submission 185780) | Marine microbial and viral communities from oxygen minimum zone, Eastern Pacific Ocean - ETNP201406SV75 (SPAdes) (version 2) | ecosystem: Environmental > Aquatic > Marine > Oceanic ...
GGCCGAGAAACAGCCGCATCATGGTTTCCTTCCTTACCCGGGACCGGGGTCAGGGGCTGGGGTCAGGGTTCTGGCCGTGCACGGCCTCGATGGCTCTCAGTACCCGTTCCGAGAGCGTCACCTCGATGCTGGTGATGTTGGAGGTGAGCTGGGCCATGGAGGTGGCGCCGACGATGTTGCTGGTGACGAAGGGGCGGCTGTTGACGTAGGCCAGCGCCATCTGCGCCGGATCGAGACCGTTGTCGCGGGCGATGGCCACATAGTCGCGAGTGGCGGCGACGGCGCGGTCATTGGTGTAGCGGGTGAAGATGTCGCCGAACAGGGTGAGGCGCGCGCCGGAAGGCGGGTCACCCTCGAGATACTTCCCCGACAGCACTCCGAAACCCAGCGGCGAATAGGCGAGAAGTCCGCATTGTTCGCGGATGGCGATCTCCGCCAGCCCCACCTCGAAGCTGCGGTTCAAAAGGCTGTAGGGGTTCTGGACGCTGACCATGCGCGGCCAGCCCCGTTCGTCAGCCAGGGCCAGGAACCTGGCCGTGCCCCAAGGGGTTTCGTTGGAGACTCCCACATGGCGCACCTTGCCAGATTGCACCATGCCATCGAGCACCTCGAGCTGGTCTTCGAGAGCGATGGAATCGTCGCCGGGATCGTGGACGTAGCCCAATTGGCCGAAATAGTTGGCTTTGCGGTCTGGCCAGTGGAGCTGGTAGAGGTCGAGATAATCGGTTTGTAGCCGTTTCAGGCTGGCCTCCAGGGCCGTCGTCATCTGTCTCCTGTCAAGCCGTGTCTCGCCGCCGCGGAACCAGTCCATGCCCGAACGCCCCGTCACTTTGGAGGCGAGGATCACGTCCTTCCGGTTGCCCCGCTTGGCGAGCCAGGAGCCGATATAGGATTCGGTGCGGCCTTGGGTGTCGGCCTTCGGCGGCACCGGGTAAAGCTCAGCGGTGTCGATGAAGTTGATGCCCTTCTCCAGCGCGTAGTCGAGCTGTTGATGGGCCTCTTGCTCCGTGTTCTGCTGGCCCCAGGTCATGGTACCGAGACAGATGGCGCTGACATCGAGGTCGCTGCGGCCGAGGGGGCGGTATTCCATGAGAACGTGTCCTTTTTAAAGAAACAGGGTCAGGACCCCGGTATAGCCGTAGAGCCGGTCATTTGAAATTTCGCCGTTGGCGGAGAAACCCACCGAGCTGGTTTTCGAAATGGTCGGTCACATAGAGAAATCCCAGCCGCCCACCGGGTTTGTCTGGCAGCTGCACCGGAAGCTGTTCGCGGCATATCTTGGCGGCCTTGGCCCAGTGGGGGTCAGTGGCGAAGGCTACGTGGAACGATTCCCTATGCGGCATCGGAGCACATGTCCCTTTTTATCAAAGACTGGGAGCTAGGGCCGGTGGCGTCAAGCCCATGATCCACGGAGATCCGGCGCAGGGCGCGGGAAACCACGGACAGAGGGGGCTGAAAGAGGAAAAAGGGCGAGCCGAGAAAGCGGGGCCCAGCCGGGAGTTATTGATTTACCGGGTTTGTATGCCATATTAACGGCATAATCGCTCCCTAAGGGTGGTCCTTGCGGCGTGCCCCCGGGACAAGCCCGTGCAAGCACCCTGTGATGGTCCGATGGCAACCCGGCACAGATTTGGTGGCGATTCATTTTTTACAGGAAAGACAGAGGAATTCACAATGGCACTTGGTCCAGAAAACCGTACCGCAACTGCCCATGCCGGCGAACGGGTCCTGATCGATGAAGGCCTACGCCAGTATATGCTGCGGGTCTATAACTACATGGCCTCGGGCCTGGCGCTGACAGGTCTTGTGGCCTGGGTGACGGCGGCCATGTCTGTGGTCACCGACGCCAGCGGCGCGATCGTGGGGCTTACCGGGTTCGGTGCAGCCCTGTTCAATTCACCCCTGGCCTGGGTCGTCATGCTAGCCCCGCTGGGTTTCGTATTTTACCTCAGCGCCCGCATCGGCAAGCTGAGCCTGGGCGGCGCACAGACGGCCTTCTGGCTGTTTGCCGGGGTCATGGGCCTGTCCATGGCTTCTATCTTCATCTCCTTCACCAGCGAATCCATCGCCCGCGTCTTCTTCATCGCCGCCGGCGTCTTCGCCTCCATGAGCCTTTACGGCTATACCACGAAGAAAGACCTTTCGGGTTGGGGCTCGTTCCTGTTCATGGGGCTGATCGGCGTCATCATAGCCAGCATCGTCAATATCTTCGTCGGTAGCACCGCCATGCAGTTCGCCATCTCGGTGATCGGGGTGTTGGTGTTCACCGGCCTTACCGCCTATGACACCCAGTCCATCAAGGAGATGTACGCTGAAGGCGACGGCACCGCCGTGGCCGGCAAGAAGGCACTATTTGGAGCCCTGCGGCTCTATCTCGACTTCATCAATCTGTTCATCATGCTGCTGCAGCTGTTCGGCGTACGCCGCTAGAACCGCACAGAAATCAGTTCAGCCAAACCAGCCCGGGGGCATGACGCCCCCGGGTTTTTCTATGGTTGTGGCGCTGTTTGTCGCCACGTTGGCCATCCCTTCCGGCGCGGCCAACGAGATTATTCTTCCCGACAAAGGGCTGCTTAGCGTGGAAGCCGGGAGGGGCGGTCAGTCAAACGCCCTGAACAGCATGAAGATGGCCGCAACCGCCAGAAACAGGGCGAATCCCTTTTGCAGATGTCCGCGTTCCAGGCGGTGGGCGGTGCGCGCGCCCAGAGGCGCCATGCACACCGTCACCGGGAAGATCAGCGCTACCCCCAACAGGTTGACGTGGCCCAGGCTCAATGGCGGCAGCCCTGGCGTGTCCAGGCCCGCCAGCGCGAACCCCGCCGCGCCGGGCAGGGCGATAACCAGGCCCAGAGCCGCCGCCGTGGCTACCGCGCGGTGGATGGAAAAGCCAGCGAGCCGCATCACCGGCACCGACAGGGAGCCGCCGCCGATCCCCATCATCGCCGACAGGCATCCGATGGCGGCACCGAGAAGCGCGCGCAGGGGCTCGCCGGGCAGAGTTCGGCCCGGGGCTGCGTCTTCGTGGGAAAAGCCGAGATAGAGGGCGATCATCAGCGCCCCGCAGGCGAAGACGGCGGTCAGTACCGTGCCCCCGACGGCCCCGGCCACGACGACGCCGGACACAGCACCTAGGAAAACCGGGCCGCCCCAGCGCCGCAGCAGGGCCATGTTCACCTCACCGTGGCGGTGGTGGGCGCGCGTGGAGGAAATGGCGGTGGGAATGATGATGGCGAGCGAGGTTCCCACCGCCAGGTTCATGGCGAGCGCGGTGGAGACCCCCATCACCACGAACAGGTGAAAGAGCACCGGGACCACGACGATGCCACCGCCGACGCCGAGAAGACCGGCGAGAAATCCCGCCACCATGCCCGCGCCAAGCAGCGCCGCGGCGAGTTGAGCCACCACAAGAATATCCATCGAGGCCAGGTCAAAGCCGCTCATATCGCTCATGCCGCTCATGGGAGGAAAAACGCTTATGCTCTGGCTGTATCGAAATAGGTGCTCTCTTAAATACCAAAAATAGCTTAGCGCAATGCCGCTGGTCATGGAACTGTGGCCAGATAGGATTCTCCCTATCTCTCCGCGATTCTCTTCAACTCACGATCGTTTCGTAATTCTTCGGTGGGGGACTGGTGCCGCCTGTAGGATTCGAACCTACGACCCCCGCATTACGAATGCGATGCTCTACCAACTGAGCTAAGGCGGCGTTGTCCCGTTGCGTCCGGCCAAACCGGCGGGCGCGACCTTACCCGCCACGGGGGGGCTTCCTCAAGCATGTGAGTTTAGCGTGGCCGCAATCCCTTTATAAGCCCCTTTGTGAAGAGGCGAGGATGCTTGTTGCCGCCACCAGCGACGCCAGTACCGATACCCCCATGGTGATCCGGTAGTCCCGCCACGCGATGTCCAGCCTGCCGGGATGGTCGGCCAGCCAGGTGGCCTCGGCAATCGCCGCCGCCAGCAGAGTGACCAGGAAAAAAGCGCGGATCACCCCTCTGCTCCTTCCTTGACGTCAGGAGCCTGCCGAGTCTCATCACGCTTCAGAATCGCCGTCACCAGGCGCGAAATCTCGGTCAGGCTTTGTTCGGCCGCGAGACGGGCCCGGGCCCCGTCCAGCCAAGATGCCACAAGGCCGCCGGGGCTTCCTTGCAGGGTTTCCAACTCGCTTACCGCGGCCGCTAGATTACCGGTTTCTAAGGCGGCCTCGGCGCGCGCCACCACCGCCTCCGCCGAGGAACCGACAAGGCCGGAACCGGTGCGGCGGATGGTGACCAGCGCCGCCATGCGCTGGCGCAGCGTCTTCATCCAGTTCTTTTCCTCCATCTCTGTCATAGCCAAATCCCCACTGTTTCCGACGGCCACTATCCGCGGCGCCAGGACGTCGAATTCGAGACTGAGGGCCTTCATGTCCGGAATGCCTTCGGAGGCGTAAGCCTCAAGAGCCGCCAGCGTCGTGTTCAGAGCGCCGTCTGCGCCATCTGCGGCATGGAGCCCGGCAAGCGTTCCCCGGAAGGCTTCCAGTTCGGCGGCGAACGGCGCTGACCCGCGCAGGGCAATGCGCAATCCGGCCCCGGCCACCACCAGCGCCCAGCCCCTTTCGTTGGACATCTCGGCCCGTGCCAGACGCGATTCCAGCTCGGCCACCTGATCCATGAGCCTGGCGATGGTGGTCTCCATGGTTTCCAGGACACGGACCATCGCGGGATCGGGAGTTGTCTTAAGGAGATCAGGAGAGAGCACGGGGACCGGTCTGTTTTCGAGGGAGGCAAGACCCGCCTCCAGTGCCGCCAGGCGGCGCGCCATTGCTTCCGGATCACCGAGATCGCCGGCCAGTGGCGAAGGTTCGAGGAGAGAGTCCGGTGCTTCCACCTGTTGGTCCGGAATCCGATCGGGCGCTGCCCCGGGAGTAAAAACGGCCTCGGGGGTGACCCTGTCCGTGGGAAAACGGATATCCATGAATTCCTGAATAAAGGCGGATTGCCGCAGTCCCCAGATCGCCACCGCGAAGGACATGAGCAACAAGACGATAATCATGACCCATTTGAAGAGAAGCCGGCTCTTGCGCTTGCGCGATGAGTCCTTGGCGGGCTGTTCTCCCCTGGGCCGCCCCCCCTCTTGCGCCTCCAGGTTGTCCTGAAAAGAAGCGGTTTTTTTTTCCTTGTTGGCGGGTGGCTTTTCGCCACCGCTGCGTATGGCCATGGGAGTCGTTCCTTTTTATAACTGCGCCCCGCTGTAATCGGCGTCCACAGCCGCCAGAAGCGATTCCTGGTCGGGACGCGCGGCAATGCCGATGGCCCGCCACGGCAACCCGCTCAGGGCATCGCGGACCGCCGGGCTCAGGGCGTAGGCGGCCACCAGTTCACAGGCCGAGGCAAGAGCGGCCTCGGTCACAAGCGTAACAAAGGCGGCGGCGGTACGGGGAGAAAAAAACATGGCCAGATCGAGACTCCCCTCCGCGAGCCCCTCTTTGGCCGGAGCCGGCAGTTCGGTCACCGCCTTCGCCTCATACAAGGCTTCGCGCAGCACCGTAAATCCATCTTCCCGGAGACGTCCGGCAAGATCGCCGGCAAGCCGGGTGCCTGCGGCGTGATACAGGGCGCCCAATTTCGGATCGAGGTTTTCCGCAACCAACCGCGCTAGATCCTCCACGTCGCCGCCGGCGTTTTCCACGGCGTCAAAGCCCAACCCCGATGCGGCCCGCGCGGTGGCGTCACCCACGGCGTAAACCGGCAGCTCCCGGTTGCCGGTGGCCGCCGCCAGGGCCCGCGCGCCATTGGCGCTGGTCAGCAGCAGGGCTTGGACGCCGTCCAGTTGGGGGACCACACCGGCACGGTTACGAATGGTGAGCAAGGGTGCAAGAACCGGTATGAGGCCCCGCCGCCGCAGTTCCTGAGCCAATTCCTCGGCGTCTTCCCGGGGCCGGGTGATGAGTGCCCGCATGGGTTCAGTTTTTCCCAGGGGAATCGTCAGGGGAGCCACCATTGAAGAAGCCGGGACCTGCCGCGCGCAGAAGTTCTTCCCCGGCGTCCCTGCCCAGTTCCCGTGCTTCGGCAATCCCGCCACAAGACGTAAAGTCGCGCGACACACGGTGCAGGCGGCTGCCGTCGGGACGGGCCACCAGCCCGCGTAGGTTCAGGCCCTTCCCACCTTCGTATTCGGCCAGGGCCGCGATGGGAGTGCGGCAGGAACCGTCCAGCGCCGCCAGCATGGCGCGTTCGGCGGCGACGCAGATCTCGCTTTGGGAATGGTTGAGGGGCGCCAGCAGTTCCCGGATGGCGGCGTCCTCCTCCCGGCATTCGATGCCGATGGCGCCTTGGGCCACGGCGGGCAGCATGAGGTCCGTCTCGAGCACGGTGGTGGCGCAGTTTTCCAGCCCCAGCCGTTTGAGCCCTGCAAAGGCAAGCAGGGTGGCGGCGGCTACTCCTTCTTCGAGCTTGCGCAGCCGTGTCTGTACGTTGCCGCGCAAGGTTTCCACCACAAGGTCTGGGCGCAGGTTTCTGAGCTGGGCCGCCCGGCGCAGGCTCGCGGTTCCCACCACAGCGCCATGGGGCAGCTCTTCGATGTCGGCGGCCCGGTTGGAGATAAAGGCGTCGCGGGGGTCCTCGCGGGGTGGGATGCAGGAGATGACGAGCCCGCCGGGCAGAACTGTGGGCACGTCCTTCATGGAATGCACCGCCATATGGATATGCCCCTCGCCGAGCGCTTCCTCGATTTCCTTGGTAAACAGCCCCTTGCCACCGATATCGGCCAGGGGCCGGTCGAGAAACTTATCGCCGGACGTCTTGATGACGGCGATCTCCACGGATTCCGGGGCGGCGAGATGGGGATGGACCTGGGCGAGCTGGTCGCGCACCATTTCCGCCTGGGTCAGCGCCAGTGGGGAACCGCGGGTTCCGATACGTAGTTGCGGGGTCGTTGTCATGGCTCCTGTGTAGCGCCACGGGCGCATATGTTAAAGCGCTTCCTTGAGGCTCCTTTATAGCTCTTCTTCTCGGTGGGGCTGGTTTTAAGGGGGCCAAAGGGGATAATAGGATGTCAAAATCCCGGCCCCCCTTATCCACGTTGTCACATATGATAGTTCTCGGCATAGAAACCAGTTGCGATGAAACCGCCGCCGCGGTGGTGGACGGCAAGCGCCGTATCCTGGGTGAGGCGCTGTTGTCGCAGACCGAGGAGCATCGGCCCTATGGCGGCGTGGTGCCGGAAATCGCTGCGCGTTCCCACCTTGACCATATAGACGCCCTGGTGGCGGACGCCATGGGTCAAGCCGCCATCGGCTATGACGATCTCGACGGCGTCGCCGTGACGGGGGGGCCAGGCCTGATCGGCGGGGTCATCGTCGGTGTCATGTGCGCCAAGGCCATCGCCCTGGCGGCTGGCAAACCCTTTCTCGCCGTCAATCATCTGGAAGGGCACGCGCTGTCGGTGCGGCTAGTGGAGGAGGTGGCGTTCCCCTATCTATTGTTGCTGGTCTCTGGCGGCCATTGCCAGTTGATGGTGGTGGAAGAGGTTGGATGCTATCACCGGCTGGGCGCTACCATAGACGACGCCGCGGGAGAGGCCTTCGATAAGACGGCGAAGGTGCTGGGGCTAGGCTATCCGGGTGGCCCGGCGGTGGAAGCAAAAGCCCGCGAGGGCGATGCCGGGCGCTTTGACCTGCCGCGCCCGCTGGCCGGCCGGGAGGGCTGTGACTTTTCCTTTTCCGGACTCAAGACTGCCGTGCGCCGCACCGCCGACGGGTTTGGGGAAAACGGCGAGGCCGGCGCGCAGGACGTGGCCGATCTATGCGCTGAGTTCCAGGCCGCCGTGGGCGATGTGCTGGTGGACCGCTGCCGCAACGCCATGAAACCGTTCCGGAACCGTAACAATGGTGGAGACGGCCTGGTTTTGGCTGGCGGCGTGGCGGCCAACGGCTATCTGCGCGCCCGGCTCGAGGCCCTAGCCGGGGAAGAGGGCCTGCGCCTGTTCTGTCCACCACCCGAATTATGCACCGACAATGGGGCCATGATCGCCTGGGCCGGGGTGGAACGGCTGCGCCGCGGCATGACCGACGGCCTCGACTTTGCCCCGCGTCCGCGCTGGCCTCTCAGCGAATGATTGTGAGGGGCGAATGGGCGTGGAGGGAGGGCTGGCGCCCTTTCCGGCGTGGAGGGAGGGCTGGCGCCCTTTCCAATGTTACCATTTCAACGGCGGACTGGCCCCCTTGCTCCCCATCGGGTTTCAGGGGCATAACTTAGGCCATGAAGATCGAACGCATCGCCATCATCGGCGCCGGCGCTTGGGGCACGGCGCTGGCTACCGTGGTGTGGCGGTCCGGGCGGGACGTAACCCTGTGGGCCTTTGAGTCCGAAACCGTCGAGGCCATCAACAACGGCCACGAAAACACGGTGTTCTTGCCCGGCGTCCCGCTCGGTGAAGGACTCCGCGCCAGCAGTGACCTGGGGCTGGCCGCCGATGTCCATGCGGTGTTGCTAGCCACCCCGGCGCAGCATCTCCGGGCCACGGCGCAAGCGCTGGCGCCTGTGTTACCGCCGCGCACGCCCACCGTCATCTGCGCCAAGGGGATCGAAAGCGAGAGCGGGCTGCTAATGAGCGAGGTGGCTGGCGAGGCGCTTCCCGGGGCGCGTCTTGCGGTGCTCTCGGGGCCCACCTTTGCCGCCGAGGTGGCCCGCGAACAGCCTGCTGCCGTGACACTGGCCTGCGCCGATGCCGAGATCGGCAAGGCGCTGGTGGCGGCGCTGGGAAACCGGAATTTCCGTCCCTATCTTTCCGAAGATGTGACTGCCTGTGAGATTGGCGGCGCGGTGAAGAACGTACTGGCCATTGCCAGCGGCATCGTCATCGGCCGCGAAATGGGCGAAAACGCACGGGCGGCGCTGGTGACCAGGGGCCTGGCCGAAATGGTGCGGCTCGGCGTGGCTAAGGGAGCCGAGGCGGTTTCTATGATGGGGCTTTGTGGGTTCGGCGATCTTCTCCTCACCTGTACCAGCGCCCAGTCGCGCAACATGTCGCTTGGCATCCAGCTGAGCAAGGGCGAGGCGCTGAAGGATATCCTGGACAGCCGCAACACCGTGGCCGAAGGCGTCTTCACAGCGGCCCCGGTAGTGGCGCTGGCGCGCTGCATGGGCGTTGAGATGCCCATCTGCGAGGCGGTGGACCGGGTTCTCAACCACGGGGACAGCATTGACGGGGCCATCGCCGGGCTTCTTGACCGTCCCTTTGCCAGCGAAACGGGAAGCCCGTGACCATCCCCAACCCGTAACAATAAAGGAGGAGGCATTCCTCATGCTGTTCGTTATTAGCTGTCTCGACAAACCCGGTCACGGCCACCTGCGCGCCGAAAACCGCGAGGCCCACCTGGGCTATCTCGACGCCCTGGGCGCGGCCCTTATCACCGCCGGACCTCTGTTGAGCGATGACGGGGAAACCCCCGAGGGCAGCGTTTTGATCGTCGCTTTCGAAAGCCGCGAGGAGGCGCAAGCCTTTGCTGCCGGCGACCCCTATAACCAGGCCGGGCTGTTCGAGCAGGTCAGCATCCGGCGCTGGAAACAGGTCTTTCCCAAAACCGGCTGAGCGGCGGCTTTCCCATGAGCGAGAAGGAAATGACGCCCCGGCTCGACTCCTTCCTCGAACCGTAAGGGGAGGGCTCGCGGCCTTCGGGAACGGCTATGCGCCCCCGCGCCCCCCGCGCCGGGGCGACCGTCAATCCTCGATAATAAAGGTGATTTCGGTAGTAACGCGGTATTCGGCGATCTTGCCGTCCACCACCTTGGCCTTCTGCGAGAGCACCTCCAGGCCAGCAATGCCGCGCAGGGTTTGCGCCGCCCTGCCAAGCGCCTCGTTTACGGCGTCCTGAAAGCTTTTCTCGGACGAGGCCGTGATCTTGGTTACACGCGCAACAGTCATGATTTCCTCCCCTTTAATAGTTCACCGCCCTGTTCCGGCGACAGCTATAATCGCTTCCTGGCAGATATTTTTACCCGTCGACATTACTATACTTGACTTCCCCGCCCACGGTAAGGACGCGCATGTGAAATCAGCTGAAATTTTTGGGAAGACGACACGCTATGAATTTTTCTTGCAAATGGACGTAAAAACCGCCACATATGCCCCTCGGTTACACATTATCCTGGCGTATCTTTCTATGACGCCCATGCGCTTAGCCACGTTACCCCGAGACATTGTGAGACCTGGAACATCGTAACGCGGCGCGAAGCTGCTTGCGTCACTATAATCGTTTAAAAGGACAAGATATGACTATTGGAACAGTAAAATGGTTTAACCCCACCAAGGGTTTTGGATTCATCGAGCCCGAGGATGGCTCCAAGGACGCCTTCGTCCACATTTCCGCCGTTGAGCGTGCCGGCCTGCCGGGCCTTCACGAAGGGCAGAAGGTGGAATACGAACTGGTGCCTGGCCAGAACGGCAAATCCTCCGCCGAAAACCTGGTGATTGTGGAATAGGGTCTAAAGACCCCTCTACGGGAATCACCGTATCTACCAAGCCCCGCCGGTTCACGCCGGCGGGGTTTTTGGCACTAAAGCTATCGAGGACTTACAGGCCACAGAGCCGGAAGGGCCGGTGTATTGATAGAGGGGGTTCTCTACACGAAACCCTTCATGGAGCCAAAACACCCCCAAAAAGCCCTCTGGTGCTTACCCATTGCTTGCCCAAAACAAACAAGGGGTTAGCCCGTGAAGGCTAACCCCTTGTTTTAACTGGTGGAGCCAGTCGGGATCGAACCGACGACCTCTACAATGCCATTGTAGCGCTCTCCCAACTGAGCTATGGCCCCGAAAATACCACCGGTGACCGCGTTGCAGCGGCGGGTTTGAACGTACAGCTCGTCATGTGTCCACGGCTGCGCCGTCAAAAAACCCGGCCGGACGCGGTGTGTTTTACCGGGGGGAATACATACGGAGTCCCCCTCGTTTCAGGCAAGCGAAAAATACCGCTTTGCCCGCCACGATTCCCCGGTGGGCGGAGACCGGGAATTTTCCCTCCCTAGGATTTCCCTTTTGTGGCCTTGCTCTTCGCCTCTTTTGCCTTAGCGGGTTTTTCCTTGGCCGGCACCTTCTTCTTGGGCTCGGCTTTCTTTTTTGGTGTTGCCTTGGGCTTTGCCGGGGGTTTCTTCGCGGGTTTGTCTTTTTTATCCTTCTTGGGCGCGGAGGCGCCATCCGTGTCTTTTCCTACCCCGGCCTTTTCTTTTTCTTCCTTTTTATCTTTCTCTCCTGGTGCCTCCGCGCTCTCTTCTTCAGCGTCAGGCTCGAAATCCGGCTCCGCTTCCAGCTCCTCGGCTGGATCGAAGACTTCCTTTTCATCCTCTCCGTCCAGGGTATCGACCGTGAGATTGTCGTCCACACTCTTCGCTGCCGCCGTATCTCCGGTTTTGTCATCCTTTTTGGATAGCGGCGTGGTGGCATCCTTTTTGGCGGGGACAGCCGTCACTTTTTCCGCCGTCACTCGCGACCTGCGGGGCCTTACGGAAGCCTCAGGATCGAACTCAGCATCGCATTTCGGGCAGATAATGGGTGAGCGCTTAAGGTCGTAGAAATTAACCTCGCAGGCCTGACAATGGCGCTTGATTCCCCATTCCGGCTTCACCATTGGAGACTCTCCCTTGAAAAAGTCGCGCCAGCCCCGAAACGATGCGTAAACACCGTTAAAAAGTTTTTGCAAACTGCAATTGCCATGATCGTCGCCTCCTGTCAAAACGAAAATATACATGATCACGACACTCCGCTGCGAACCACCGTGGAACAGGGGCCGGTTCATGTGTTAGAAAATGTTGCGATCCCGGCGCGTATGAAACTTCATGAGCCCCCTTTGCAGGACAAGGAATAACGGTGACATCTCTTCTTTCAGGACCCGCCGTGCCTCTGCGTGGCCGCGCCGCACCTCCAGGCGACAAGTCTATTTCCCACCGCGCGCTTCTTCTTGGCACGCTGGCGGTGGGCGAAACCGTCATTGACGGCTTGCTGGAAAGCGATGATGTGATGGGCACGGCCGCTGCCCTGCGGGCCCTGGGCGCCGGTATTTCCCGGGAAGAGACGAAATCGGGCGAGCCCCAGAGTCCGGACATCAGATACCGGGTCAACGGCGTCGGCTTGGGCGGATTACATGAACCCTCCAAGGTGCTTCATATGGGTAATTCCGGCACCGGCGCACGGCTCCTCATGGGGGTGTTGGCCACCCATCCCGTAACCTCCGTGCTGGCTGGAGACTCCTCCCTCAACGAGCGGCCCATGGCCCGTGTCACCGAGCCGTTGCGCCGCATGGGAGCGGAGATTCAGGCCCGCGACGGGGAACGGCTGCCGGCGACGGTGCGCGGCGCGGCCGAGCCCGTTCCCATCGCCCATACCCTTGCCGTAGCCTCGGCCCAGGTTAAATCGGCCCTTCTCTTGGCCGGCCTCAATGCGCCGGGGCAAACCTCCGTCACCGAACCCATGCCCAGTCGCGACCATACGGAACGGATGCTGCGCCATTTCGGCGTGACGGTGGATGTGGAACAGGAAAAGGGTGGCGTACAAACCGTCACTCTGACCGGCTATCCAGAGATTTCCGCCGCGCAGGTGAGTGTGCCAGGCGACCCGAGTTCGGCTGCTTTTCCCGCCGTGGCGGCGGTGATCGTCCCCGGTTCCGAGGTGGTGCTGGAAGGCGTCTGCGTCAACCCCCTGCGCATGGGACTTTATGAAACCCTGGGCGAGATGGGAGCGGATATCGCCATCGAGAACCAGCGCGATTCATGCGGCGAACCGGTGGCGGACATAGTGGTGCGCGCTGCGGAGGGCGGGCTTCGTGGTATCGAGGTGCCGCCCGGACGGGCCTCCTACATGATTGATGAATATCCCGTTCTCGCGGTGGCTGCGGCCTTTGCCAAGGGCACCACCGTCCTGCGTGGGCTGGCCGAATTACGGGTCAAGGAAAGCGACCGCTTGGCGGCCATGGCGCGGGGGCTTGCCGCCTGCAGCATCACGGTGAAAGAGGGAAAAGACATGCTGACCATCGAAGGTCAGGGGGGAAAGACTCCGCCCGCCGGCGGCGCCACCATAGACGCCGGCCTCGACCACCGCATCGCCATGGCCTTTCTGGTTTTCGGTATGGCCGCGAAAAACCCCGTGACCATCGGGGAGGGCGACGTCATCGCCACCAGCTTCCCCGGTTTTTCCGGGCTCATGAACGGCCTTGGCACCGCCATTACCGAAACGGAAGAGACCTCATGACGGTTTCCCCCACAGCGACGCCTTGCGCCGTCATCACCATAGACGGCCCGGCGGCGGCGGGAAAGGGCACTCTGGCGCGCCGTCTGGCGGAACATTATGGATTCGCCTATCTCGATACCGGGCTTCTCTACCGCGCCGTGGGGCGTCGGCTTCTCGATCGGGGCGGTGACCCTTGCGATGTGGAGGCCGCCGTGGAGGCGGCCTCTTCCTTGCGCCCGGAGGCATTGGAAGATCCGACCCTGCGCAGTGATGAAACGGCCTCGGCGGCTTCTCAGGTGGCGATAATACCCGACGTGCGCCAGACGCTTCTCCAATTCCAGAAGCGCTTCGCGGCGTCCCCTCCCGGGGGTGCGCCGGGTGCGGTTATTGACGGCCGCGACATCGGCACCGTGGTCTGTCCCCACACACCTTACAAACTGTTCGTTATGGCCAGTCTCGAAGAGCGTGCTGAGCGCCGCCTTAAAGAGTTGCGGGAGCAGGGCATCGAGAGTATACATGGCCGCGTTCTGCAGGAAATGAAGGATCGTGACGCCCGGGATAGCCAGCGTGACGTTGCGCCGCTGGTCAAATCCGAGGATGCTTTGCTGATCGATACCACGGAAATGGCCCCCGAAATGGTTTTTTCCGTGGCTCTGGACCATCTTTCCGCGCAGGGACTCGCGCCGCCCGAACTCCGGTCTTAAAGTCTCTGGTTTTGGGTCCCCGGTCTTGGGTTCTCGGTCTTGGGTTCCCTGCTTTGAGCTTTTTCTCCCTCTCGCGGAACGTGAAACGACCGTTTCCCATCGTGTCGCCCGAACGCACGGGGGTTCAATCGGTCCCTTTTAACCAGGACAAGCCGTTGCCAGAGTGCAAAACGGCGGGTCCGCAGACCAGCCAGGAAATCTCTTCTCTCCCACGGGGACAGGGGTTTCACCAAGTCAGGAGAATCCATGTCGGAAACGCCTTCGACACATGAAGAAAACACGCCCGAGGCCGAAACGGCCACGGATGAAAAACCGGTGGCCGAAATGACCACGGATGAGAATTTTGCCGAACTTCTCGAAGAATCCCTCCAGAAACAGGAAAGTTTCGAAGGTGCGGTGGCCAAGGGCCGGGTCGTTTCCATTGAAAACGACATGGTGCTTGTGGATGTGGGCCTGAAATCCGAAGGGCACGTTCCCTTGAGGGAATTTACCTCTCCGGGCGAGGACACCGATCTCAAGCCTGGCGACGAGGTGGATGTTTTCGTTGAGCGGCTGGAAAACAATAACGGCGAGGCCATGCTCAGCCGCGAGAAGGCGCGGCGCGAGGAATCCTGGATCCTGCTTGAGAAATCCTTCGCCGACGAAGAGCGCGTGACCGGCATTATTTTCGGCCGCGTTAAGGGCGGCTTTACCGTCGACCTCAACGGCGCGGTGGCCTTTCTTCCCGGCTCTCAGGTGGATATCCGGCCGGTGCGTGATATTTCGCCGCTTATGGGGACGCCCCAGCCTTTTCAGATTCTCAAAATGGACCGCAAGCGCGGCAATATTGTCATCTCGCGCCGCGCCGTTCTGGAGGAATCCCGCGCCGAGGCGCGTTCGGAGCTGATCTCTCAGCTTACTGAGGGCCAAGTTCTCGAAGGTGTGGTCAAGAACATCACTGATTACGGCGCCTTTGTGGATCTTGGTGGGGTTGACGGCCTGCTCCATGTCACCGATCTCGCCTGGCGGCGCATCAACCATCCTTCCGAGGTTCTCTCCATCGGCCAGACTGTGGACGTAAAGGTGATCCGTTTCAACGCCGAGACCCAGCGCATCAGCCTCGGCATCAAGCAACTGAAGCCCGACCCCTGGGAAGACGTGAAATCAAAGTATCCGGAGGGCACCAAGTTCAACGGCCGCGTCACCAACATCACCGATTACGGCGCCTTCGTCGAACTGGAACCCGGGATCGAAGGACTGGTCCATGTCTCCGAGATGAGCTGGACCAAGAAGAACATCCATCCCGGAAAGATCGTTTCCAGCAGCCAGGAAGTGGAGGTCATGGTCCTCAACGTGGACCCCGAAAAACGGCGTATCAGCCTCGGGCTCAAGCAGTGTGGGGAAAATCCGTGGGAACAGTTCGCCGAATCACATGTCGCCGGTATCGAGATCGAGGGCGAAATCAAGAACATCACCGAGTTTGGCCTGTTTGTGGGGATGCCAGGCAATATAGATGGCATGGTCCATCTCTCCGACCTTGACTGGAACCGTTCAGGTGAAGAGGCGCTGGCCGATTACAAAAAGGGCGACATAATCAAGGTCAAGGTGCTGGAGGTGGATACCGCCAAAGAGCGGGTTTCCCTCGGTGTTAAACAGCTCACCGACGATCCCCGCACCACCGCTATGGCCAATATCAAGAAAGGCGATACTGTGACCTGCAAGGTCACCACCATTGCTGACACCGGGGTCGAAGTAGAGATCTCTGATGGCGTCAACGGCTTTATCCGCAAGGCGGACCTCTCGCGCGAACGGAGCGAACAGCGTCCAGACCGGTTTGCTGTCGGCGAACGGGTAGACGCCAAAGTGACGAAGGTGGACAAGAAAGAGCGCAAGCTCACCCTGTCGATCAAGGCCAATGAAGTGGCCGAAGAGAAGAAGACCATGGCCGAATATGGCTCGTCGGATTCCGGGGCAAGCCTCGGCGATATCCTGGGCGCGGCCATCGACAAGGCAAAGAAGGGTGAGAACGGGGATGACAAGCCCAAGCTCAAAGCGAAAGCTGGGGATGACAAGCCCAGTAAGGAAACAAACGGTGAGGAAGCAAGCGGCGAGGAAGAGGGCAGCGACCCCTCCGAATCATGACCGGGTTGGCGGAAGATCCCGTTGGGGGGCGGGGGTAGGGTATGTCCCTTGAGCCCGACCACCTGCTCGACCGCCAGCACCTGACACGAAGTCTCACCCTGTGGCGCGTCGCCGCCGTCTTCGCCCTGATTGCCCTCCTGGCTACCCTCTCAGGGGGTGGCGAGAAAATCAGAAAAGGAAAATCGGTGGCGCGTCTCACCGTGGAGGGGATTCTCGTCGAGGATCTGGAGCGCGAGGCGGCGCTGGCCGATCTCGCCGACGATCCTGACACGGTGGCCCTCATCGTCCATATCAACAGTCCCGGCGGAACCGTGGTCGGCGGCGAATCCCTCTATCATGCCATCCGCACCGCCGCCGAACGCCTTCCCGTGGCCGTGGTCATGGGCGAGGTGGCGGCAAGCGCGGGGTATATGGTGGCCCTTGCCGGCGACCGTATTTTTGCGCGCCAGGGCTCCATCACCGGTTCTATCGGCGTCATCTGGCAGACCGCCGACATCACCGGCCTGCTAACCAAGCTGGGCATCACTACCGAGGCTATCAAAAGCGGTCCCTTAAAGGCCGTTCCCTCGCCCCTGGAACCGGTTACGCCAGAGGTGCGCAAGGCGACCCGGGACCTGGTGCTCGACATCTATGATCTGTTCGTGGATATGGTCTCCGACCGCCGCCATCTCTCGCGCTCGAAAGTGGAACAATTGGCCGATGGCCGGGTATTCACCGGGCGTCAGGCCCTGAAAGTCCGGCTTATAGACGAGATCGGCGGAGAGGACGCAGCCAGGATGTGGCTTTTCCACATGCACGATGTGGACTCCTCTCTCCCTATTCTCGAACTTAAGACCGACGCCAGGGACAAATTCTGGCGCAGTCTGGTTTCCATAATGGCGGAAAAAACGTTTTTCCCTGAGAGGGTTACACTTGACGGCTTGATTTCGCTCTGGCACCCTGAAGGTGCAGAAGGGATTCAATAAACGAACGTAGTTTTCGTCGTCTGCGTGTCCGCGCCAGGGAGCACCTTCCGGCGCCGGGAAGAAATAATGCGAAGGCCGGGAGAAAATTCCGCACCATGACCAAGTCAGAGCTTATCGCCTATATCGCAGAGAAGAATCCTCACTTGTTCCACCGTGATGTGGAACGCATCGTCGCCACCCTCTTCGACGAGATTTCCGTCGCTCTTGCCGCCGGCGACCGGGTGGAGTTGCGGGGTTTCGGAGCCTTTTCGGTAAAACGCCGTGATGCCCGCATAGGACGCAATCCCCGTACCGGTGAAAAAGTGCGGGTGAAGGAAAAGCACATTCCCTATTTCAAGACCGGAAAGGAACTCCGCGAGCGGCTCAACGGGAAATGTTAGGCCGTGCCGGCCCTTTCCTTTCGAAATTCTGACCCGCTCTAAGAGAGGGAACGCGTGAGAGTTCTCTTCTGGCTTCTGTTCCTTCCTTTCGCTGTCATCGGCGCCGTCTTTGCCGTCAACAACAGTGGCGAGGTGGCGCTCAGTCTCGACCCGCTTCCCTATACCATCTCGCTTCCGCTCTATATGGCCGTGCTGTTGGCGGCCCTGGCCGGGTTCTTCCTTGGCTCCGTGCTGGTCTGGTTAGCCCAGGGAAAATGGCGGCGTCTGGCGCGGCGTAACGCGCGTCAGGTAAACACTCTGGAGCGGGACCTTTCCGTCCAGCGTGAGGAAAGTGCCCACCGCGCTACGATGGCTGCTGAGGTCTTTCCTTCCGTCCCCGGAAGTGAAATCGCCGAAAGAAAATAAAAAAACTCGGCGAACACTCGCTGGGGCCGTACCGCATCCATCAACCATGAAGCGCTCTAGAGACAGGGCGCACTCTACGCCCTGGATACCGAAAATGGAGAGTTCCTCCCGGCCGAAGACCTCTTCCCCCTTGTCTGAGGCGGCATCTTGTCGTATTCCCGCCTTGCCTTTCTCCGGCAATGCCGCCTTTCACATAAGCGGAAGCATGGTACATGAGCCCATCCTCGGTTACTCCTGACGACGCCGCGAAGCGTATTTTCTGCGCGCTCGACACCCCAGATGCAGCCACCGCCATCGCCTGGGCGGAAAAGCTGGGCGGCCTGGTGGGCGGGGTTAAGCTGGGTAAGGAATTCTTCACCGCCAACGGTCCCTCGGGGGTCATGGCGGTGGCGCTGTCCGAGCTCCCCATCTTCCTCGATCTCAAGTTCCACGACATCCCCAACACCGTGGCCGCCGCGGTGCGCGCCACCGGCATTCTGCGTCCGACCATGCTCACGGTTCATGCCGGAGGCGGGGCGGCCATGATCGCCGCCGCTGCCTCGGCAGCGGAAGAAATCGCCGCCACGTTCCATTTTCCCAAGCCGCTTATCCTGGGCGTCACGGTGCTCACCAGCCTCGGCGACGAGGACATGTCCGCCCTCGGGGTTTTTGGGGGGGTGGCCGATCAGGTTATGCGGCTGGCCGAGTTGGTGCACGGGGCCGGGGCCGACGGCATCGTCTGCGCCTCCCACGAGGCCGCCGCCATGCGTAGGGCCTTCGGCCAGGATTTCACCTTGGTGACGCCGGGGGTGCGCCCCGCCGGCTCCGAAAGCGGCGACCAGAAGCGGGTTATGACCCCGGCCCAGGCCGTCGCGGCGGGCGCCGATTATCTGGTCATCGGCCGTCCCATCACGGGCTCGGACGATCCAGCGGCGGCGGCGCGGAA